>ENA-OREN01001026-OREN01001026.1-marine-metagenome-genome-assembly--contig:-NODE-1026-length-35033-cov-9.309847_pt1 | contig 35033 bp, 34 predicted proteins | sample MGYA00248624_ERZ508555 | MGnify/ENA primary metagenome ERZ508555 (study PRJEB26222, sample SAMN06267773) | marine metagenome | isolation source: Saanich Inlet, British Columbia, Canada | place...
GAGAAAATAGAAAAAGACTTTGACAGAGATTTCTATATGTCTTCACAGGAGGCAAAGGAATACGGGATCGTGGATGAGGTTATTGCGTCTCTGGATGACAAAAAGAAAGATAAAAATTAGGGCAATACTGATTTTGTGTTAAGACTTCCTTTGAAGGTATACGTGTAGATTATTTCTTAATAGTTTTGTTTGCTATCGTAATAATTTCGTTAACGATATCTTCACAGGAAACGTAAGATGTGTTTATTGTATAGTCCGCTGCATTTTTGTAAGCATGCTCCCGTTGCTCAATCAAATGTTTGATTTCATCAAGAGGTTTTTTGTCGGTTAAAGAAGGCCTTTGTTGTGTTGTTTTCTCATCTTGTCCTATGCGATTATGAATGATTTCCGGAGTTGCTTCCAGAAGAACAAGGAACCCGTTATCTTTTAAGTTTCTCACATTATCGCCTTTAAGGACAGCTCCTCCTCCTGCTGATATTACTTTATTGTCCGCCTTGCTTAATTCTGCAATGGTGCCTGCCTCAATCTTACGAAAACCTTCCTCCCCATCTTCTTCGAATATACTTTTAATCGTTTTCTCTGTAGAAATCTCAATCTGTTTATCTGAATCAATAAAATCCCTTTCCAGACGTTTTGCCAGAAGCCTACCAACCGTACTCTTTCCGGTACCCCTGAAACCGATTAAGACGATGTTCATAGCATTTCCTTTACCACTTTAGTCATTAATTCTATTGGTGCGTCAATATTTGTCCAGAGCCTGAACTGCTCTGCTGCTTGGTTTATGAACATTGAGAGGCCATTAACCGTGTGGCACCCATTTTCATTTGCTTCCCGAAGAAGCCTGGTTTCTATCGGGTTGTAAACGGCATCAAAAACTATCATACCTTCTTTTAATATGTCTTTAGAAACCGGTGTTTGATCGACATTCGGAAACATACCGATAGATGTAGTATTTATGAGGATATCAGAATCGATTTGGTGGATCTCTTCGAAGCTTTCAAATTTACACTTGACGTCGTGAGACAGTTTTTCAGCGCGTTCAATGGTGCGATTGAAAATGGTTATATCGCAACCTTTCTCTTTTAGCCCAAAGGCTATTGCTCGCGCCGCACCGCCTGCACCTATAATAGATACTTTTTTATTATTAAGTGTTTCATCGGTTTCTTTTAGACTACATTCCAGTCCAATTACGGCGGCCATGCAGTCAGTGTTGTAGCCAGTCAATTTTCCATTTCGGTTTACTATAGTATTAATTGCTCCAATTCTTCTAGCATTAGGATCAAGATCATCCAGAAGCGGTAGAACACTCTCTTTATGAGGAATGGTAACGCTGAAACCCTGAAAATCTATTTCCCTACATTCTTTCATGAAGGTGTCAATATTTGCAATCTTCAGTGGAACATAGACGTTATTAAGCCCTTTTTCAGTAAAGGCGGCATTATGGATGGCAGGGCTCATGCTGTGAGAAACCGGATTCCCAATAATGCCATACAGTTTTGTCTCCTTGTTTATATCTTTAAAGTGATATATTTTGGAGAGTTCGTCTGCTGTTAACTGTCCGGGTGCTGATTCTTTACCTTTTTCGAGAGAAGCGAATGTCAGGAACCCACCAAACTTGCCTGTAAGTATACGGCTTATGTATCCCAATTCTCCCATGCAGAAAGATATGGTTGGTATATTTGTAGACTGTAAAAGCTCAAATATCCTGATATTATCGGTAATGTCATTTGCGTGAGTTACTATTTTTACGATATCAGGTTTCTGTTGGCAAATCTCATCATATATTTTGCTTAAGTCGTGAGGTGTCTCTTTGAAATTATGATGTGAAATAATTATCTTACTACTGTTTCGTCTGGTAATTTGCTTGATTGAATCGTATTCAACGTCAACATAATCTACTCCCAGATCTATGGCCTTTTGTAACAGGCGTAACCTGTCCTGCTCACTTCCATTAAATTTGCCACCTTCCCTTACAGGCCTGTTTGTAATTATTACGGGTTTGATTTTACGCTTTAATGATTCCTCAATGCATGCTTCCGCGTTCTGTAATTCAGGGATATAGTCAATACGTAATTCTACTATATCCGCATATTTGGAAGCTGATAACATTTCCAAAACAGTGTCTTCAGCTCTTTTGGCCGTGATTGGGATGCAAATCATATTTATATAAAATGTTTGTATTAAGAATTAGTTGATTATTATATTGTATACTTTAAAATAGTCAATCTTATGTATGGTATAAATTTAAAAGCGGGAGAGTTGTAATGGATGTAAGTGAAGTAATACGAACACGAAGGAGCATAAGAAAATTTAAGCCAGATACAATTTCTGATGAAAAGATTAAGCTTTTACTTGAAAGTGCCAGATTCGCGCCATCGGGGACAAACACACAGCCTTGGCGGTTTATAGTGGTTAAGGATGATGATACAAAAACAAAGTTACAGAAGGCGGCACATAATCAAAGACACGTTAAACGTGCTCCTGTGATAATAGTCTGCTGTGCAGATCTGAAGGCATTTAAGGAATTTCCGGTAAGGGTGGATGAACTTATAGAATCAGGTGCGCTTCCTGAGAGGACTAGGGATGTATTTATACCTTACCTTAAGAAAGGTATGGATACTGTTACAAAGGATGCTCTTATGGTTGCTGCAGCGGCAAATGTTGCTATCGCCGTTGAACATATTGTATTGCAGGCTGTGGAGATAGGCCTTGGTACCTGTTGGGTAAGGTGGTATGAAGATAAAGAAGTAAAAGAGATTCTTGATATTCCGGATCATATTGAGGTAATGGCCATTTTACCGGTTGGAATCCCTGATGAGGACCCGTCTCCCAGGCCGAGGTTAAGTTTGGATAAAATAGTATTTAGTGAGAAGTATGGGGACAAGTATACTTAACCAGAACGAGTTCGTATAATAATATTGGCGGATTTAGGAATCGCGAATTGAGGAACTTCTTTAATCCTTTAATCCCTGGATTCCCCCTAATTCTTAAATTTTAATTTATATATGAATGCTATAGCGTTAGAGAGCGATAAGACAAAGCGTTTTTTCAATGACAGGTATATCTGGTTGCTCCTGATAATTTCTCTTTCAGTGAGAATATACTTGAGTATTTTTACCTATGTCGTAAAGAATGATAGTGTCGCCTTCATGCAAAATGCAAAGTATTTTGCTAGTGGTGACTTTGCGAGAGGATTAGGCCACGACTATCATCCCTTATATTCATTAATTATGGCGGTGCTGTACAAGGTTGTTCCAAACATGGAATTGTCCGGTACGATTATATCTGTTCTTTTTGGTACATTAACGGTAATTGTATTTTATCTAATTGGTAAAAGAGTTTTTGATCGGAAGGTCTCGTTTGTCTCTGCTATTGTTTTGGCCTTCCATCCTTATGCCGTCAGATTTTCTGCAGACATAATATCTGACTCTACTTATTTCTTTTTCTTCATATCAGCACTAGGTTTAGGTTATTTTGCAATAACAAACAGGAAGCTCTTTTTGTTTGTGCTGACAGGGGTATGTTCTGCACTTGCCTACCTTACGCGTCCCGAAGGAATTGGGATTATTATCATAGTCGCCTTTTGGTGTGTACTGAAAGATTTCGTCAAGATTAAGGTATTATGGAAAGAGAAACTGGTGTCAATCTTGATCCTGGTTGTTTCATTTCTTGCTTTTTCAATGCCGTATCTTGTTTTCATCGAAAAAGAGACAGGCTCATGGTCACTTACAAAGAAAAAGAAAGTATCTAATTTGGCAGGGCTCGGAAAAGTGTTAGCGACTCTAAAAAGTGATAGATCGGTTAAGAAAGAGAGTGATAAGGAAAAGGAAGTGTCTGGTCTGGTAGAGTCCGAAAAAGTATTAGTGACTCCAGGAAATGATAGGTCAGTCGAAGAAGACAATAATGAGAAAAAGGGTGTATCTGATTTGGCAGTGCCTGGCAAAGTGTTGGATACCTTAAAAGGTGATAGATTAGTTAAAGAAGGTAGTGATAAAAAAAAGAGTTATTGGAGAGATATTATTAAACAAATGACTGCCAGAAAGTCAAATTTTAAAATACATATGAATGGCATATTGCATGTTATTAAAAAGTACGTTAGCACATTTCACCCATTCTTGTTTATATTCCTTATAATTGGTGTGATAAATTGGACAAGAATAGGCAAAAAGAGGTTTTTTGGCATTTATGTAACCTCAACTATTTTGTTCTACCTGATTATACTGTACAGATTAAACCTGACCCATTTAGGCCATGGTGACAATATTTATCAGTATCCCAGTAGAAGGCATTTGATGCCACTGGTCATTCCGGCCGTCTTCTTTGTGGGATTAGGGCTTTATGAGGTTGGAGCGTGGACACATAAAAAATTTCATAATTGTAATTTGATAGTTGGTTTCAAAGAGTTATTAAAAAGTACGTGGAAAGTTCAGCTAATTGTATTAATGATTGTTATCAGTGTCCTATTACCAAAAACGTTAAAGCCTCAGCGTTTTGATAAATATGGAATCAAGGTAGTAGGTCAATGGATTAGAACCAATTCCCATAAATCATCACCTGCTATTTTAAGCGGATCTTTAAGAAATACGTATTATTCTGGGGGGAAGCATTTTCAGGTAGAAAATATAAATGGAGCGCTCATTTATGCCAGAGCAAAGAACGTAGATTACATATTAATTACGTATAAAGAATATATGGTTATAGAAAAAGAACTATTGCAATATGTAAGGGATAAGAAAATAGAGTTAGCATATAAATATCCAGAAGAAAAACATTTAAATAAACGTAGCGTATTTTTATACAAGGTTTTGTATTAGTAGTTGCTTAGCCTATAAGTACAATATGTAGTATGTTAGACAAAAAAACTCTTGACAAATAAGAGTTTTTTTTTAGAATCAGTGTTCATTGAATGAACACAACAATTTTTTTAGAATCAGTGTTCATTGCATGAACGATCCGGGACTAGCCGTTTAGGTGATATTAATGAGAGAAGAAACTGGCAATTTGGATGTAAGGGAATTGGAGATTTTGGAGAGGCTTGAAAACAACGGCCACCTGACACAAAGGGAACTCTCCAAAGAAGTTGGTATAGCACTGGGACTGGTGAACCATCTCTTAAAAAAAATGGTTACAAAGGGCTGGATTAAGATAAAGAATATTGATGCTAAGAAAATAAGATATTTAATTACTCCAGAAGGTGCCAGAGAGAAGTCTTCTCTACTGTACAAAAGGGTAGAGAGTACGATTCATTTCTATTTAGAGGCGAAAAGGGTAATAAAAGATAAAATTATACATTTAAAAAATGAAGGTATAGAAGATGTTTCAATATACGGGGTAAACCATATATCAGAAGTTTTGTTCATAGTACTGAAAGAGCTGGGTCTGGAATTGGCCTCTGTAGTTGAAGCAAAAAAAGAGGGTGAAGAGTGGTTTGGCTATAACGTTATAGGGATGGAAGAGTTTGCTGAAAACAAAGATAGTATTTTGATCTTTGCCTCTTTTGATCAAAGTGAGATAGATCGTTTTTGTAAAGAATATGAAGGTGTAAAGGTTGTTGTTCTTAGAGAGTAAAAAATAGCCGGAAAATTAGCGTAAGCTGTTGTGCAATTGGGTGTTATACGTTTTTCTGTGTGTAACTGAGAGGGGATCGGTCTGCATATAACAAAAAAGAACTATTGCTGGGCTCGTTATTTTAGCAAGAAGGTAATTAGTATAAAAGATGATATTTGACAGGACAAAATTAAAGATTAAATCATTAAAAGAAAGAAACCATGACATTGGTTTAAATAGTATTCAAAGACTTGAAAATAAAAAATACTACAATGACTCTCTAAAAGAAGTCGCCTTGCGTATTGTGGCAGCTATGAAAAAAGGGAAAGGAATAATTTTAATGATGGGTGCGCACACTATAAGGTCGGGAGTTCAGCGCTACCTTATAGACTTGATGGAAAAAGGTTACATCTCATGTATAGCTATGAACGGTGGTGGTATGATTCATGATTTTGAATTTGCTCTTATTGGTGCAACAACAGAGAAAGTTGCAAGGTATATAAATGAGGGACAATTTGGGTTGTGGAGGGAGACAGGCCAGATAAATGATATTATTAATTCAGCTTTTAAACAGGATGGACTAGGTATGGGAGAGGCCATAGGTCAGACTATTCAAGAAGGCAAATTCCCACACAAAGATATTAGCATTTTAGCGGCATGCTACCGCTTAAACATTCCGGCGACTATTCATGTAGGTATTGGTTATGATATTATACATGAGCATCCAAATTGTGATGGTGCTGCTACAGGAGAGACATCATATCGTGACTTCTTACGGTTAACGAAAAGTGTGAAGGAAATAGAAGGTGGTGTACTGATGAATTTTGGCAGTGCTGTAATGGCTCCCGAAGTCTTTTTAAAAGCACTTAGTATGGCAAGGAACGTTGCACACCAGGAAGGTCGAGAGATTAAGCATTTTACTACCCTGGTTTGTGATCTCCATGATCTTCCCAGCAATTTTAAAAACGAGCCATCTAAAGATAGTGCGGCCTACTATTTCAGACCATGGAAAACTATGCTTGTAAGAACAGTGGCAGATGGAGGAGAAAGCTATTACGTTAAGGGGAGACATTCTGATACCATTCCTGCATTATGGACAGCCATAAATGATGCTGAGAACAGACTGAAGGATTCGTTTTGACACAGATTCTAGAAATTTCAAGAAATAAATATTTTTTTATCTGCAGTTGTCAGTGTAAATCTGTGTCCCATTAAAAATCCTTCCAATGAAAATTCTTGACATTGACAAACTTTCTCAAGCGCTCAATGATCTGAGGTCCAATGGAAGAAAGATTGTCCATTGCCACGGATGCTTCGATCTCATGCATCCGGGTCATATCAAGTACTTTCAGGCTTCCAAAGAAATGGGAGATATTCTCGTTGTGACGGTTACTCCTGATATCTATGTTGATAAAGGCCCGAACAGGCCGGTGTTTAATCAAAGCCTGAGGGTAGAATCCATAGCGGCCCTAGAGTGTGTAGATTATGCTGCTATAAATAAATGGCCAACGGCAGAGGAAACGCTCAGATTACTGAGACCGGATATATATGTTAAGGGTCAGGAATTTGAGAAATTAGAAGACAAAACAGGTAAAATTCAGAAAGAACATAAAGTACTGGAAGAAATAGGTGCAGAGATGAGGTTTACACAAGAAATAGTCTTTTCTTCTACTGAATTATTGAATAAACATTTTTAATCTGTAGATGGAACAGGAAATTAAAAACAAAATATTTTTACTAGAAGAACTCGTAGAGAGGGTAAAAACCCTGCAGGGTGAAGGGAAAACAATAGTTCAGAGTCACGGGATCTTTGACCTTGTTCATCCTGGTATTATAAAACATCTAAACTCTGCCAAGTCACAAGGTGATGTTCTTATTGTTACTGTAGTTAGGAGCAAAGATGTGAAAAGGGGGAGCGGCAGGCCTATATTCCCTGAAGATCTCAGAGTGGAAAACGTGGCATCTTTAGCAATGGTTGACTATGTTTGTCTTGTAGATGAGGATACTCCTTTCGAATGTGTGCAGAGAATAAAACCGAATGTGTTTGCTAAAGGTCAGGCATATAAAGAACGTGATCGTAAAATTCATGAGAATATTTATAATGAAGAAAAGGAATTATATTTTGGAAAGAGCACTATTTATGAGACAGATGGATTTCATTTCAGTTCATCACAAATAATTAATAATTTCCTGAATTTATATCCTGAAGAAACAAAAGAATATCTGAAGGAAATTTCTAATAAGTATAGTTTTCAATATATTTTAGACCAACTCAATGATCTGAAAAATCTGAAAGTACTACTTATCGGAGACGGTATATTAGATGAATATCACTATGTTTCAACGATGGGTAAATCAGCCAAAACAAATGTTATAGTCAATAAATACATGGAACATGAGGTATTTGCGGGAGGTGCGTTTGCTATCGCAAATCATGTGGCAAGCATATGTGACAAAATCCATTTAGTGACCTTGCTGGGCGATAGTGATTCAAAAGAAGGCTTCATTAAGCATAACCTTAAGCCGTCTGTGTCGTCGAAGTTTTTTTACAGGGATGACGGTCCAACCATCGTCAAGAAAAGATATGTTCATCGATACCTTAACCAGAAATTATTTGAAATTAACTACCTGAATGATGTTTTAATTAATGATGACATTGAAAGAGAAGTAATTAAATACTTAGAATCAGAAGTGCCTAAATATGATCTTGTCTTGATATCAGATTTTGGACATGGATTTATTACTAAAAACATATTTGAAGTTATTGCCGGCTCTTCAGTAATGTTTGGTGTTAATACACAGACTAACGGGGCTAATATCGGTTATAATCTGATTACCAAATATCATAATCCAAATTATGTATGTTTAGATGAGTCAGAGGCCAGGTTGGCAGTTCAGGAGAAATTTGCAAATCTAGAGGATGTTCTAAAGATACTCACGAAATCTTTGGATCCTGAATATCTTATAGTAACAATGGGTAAGAAAGGATCAATAGGCATAAACAGGAAAAATGAAATAAACAGAACTCCTGTATTCTCTTCAAAGGTTATTGATACGGTGGGTGCCGGAGATGCTTTCTTTGCTTATACGGCGCCATGTTTCGCAAGCAGGCTTCCTCTGGACCTTGTTTCTTTTATTGGAAATATAGTAGGTGCACTGGCAGTTCAGATAGTTGGTAACAAAAGATCTATTGAAAAGTATGAGGTTCTTGAATTTATTCATACCATTTTGAAATGATGGATATTGATTAACTTAGAATACATATCCGTAACTGAAAAAATAGAGGACAGATGATGCCGGCCAGGTATAATGCTTAAGAAAAATAAATTCATAAGACAAACTAAGATATAGTACCTCTCTTAGTTTGTCTTATTGTAAATCAGATTATAAGAACAATGGAAAAACTTGCGGAAGACTATTATAAAAATATTTTGTCCTTGATTGGTGCTGTCAGGGTTACGGACAAAGAGGGGAAAGTGTTGGAATTCTATCATGGAATCAAGGTGGCAGGTAATCTCATATTATCCCACTCTGATCACAAGATGATGTTCATAGGTAATGGGGCTAGCGCCTCTATATCAAGCCATATGGCAACCGATTTTTGGAAGAATGGAAGGATAGAGGCGCTGGCCTTTAATGATAGTTCGTTGCTGACATGCATCAGCAACGATTATGGATATGAACATGTATTTGAGAAGCCAATTGAAATGTTTGCGAAGAGAGAAGACATAGTATTTGCAATCAGCAGTTCAGGAGAATCAAAAAATATTGTAAGGGGTGTCAATGCAGCAAGGCTAAAAGAGTGCAGTGTCATAACCTTATCAGGTTTTAAAGACGATAACATATTGAGTACCCTGGGTGACATTAACTTTTATATTCCTTCGCGGAAGTACGGACTTGTTGAAGTAATACATCATTCTATTTGTCACTGTATTTTAGATACAATTGTTAGTTATAGAGAAGGACAAGTTAAAGAGTGGATAAATATAAAATAGACAGCCATAAGCTTATGTACCATGTTCCAAGGGTTAATGATTGGTTAAAAGGAGAAACAGTTTACCCTATATACATGGAGGTGAGTCCTTCAGGGGCTTGTAATCACAGGTGTTTATATTGCGGCCTTGATTTCATGGGTTATAAACCGAATTATTTGAACACTGAGATCTTAAAGGAACGGCTATCAGAATTAGGGAACTTAGGTTTGAAAAGTATTATGTATGCCGGTGAAGGAGAACCTTTCCTGCATCCGGATATGGTGCCCATAATTGAACATACAAAAGAATCCGGAATTGATGTTGCATTAACAACAAATGGTGTACTGTTACGAAAAGATAAAGTTGAAAGGGTCTTAATTAACACCGAGTGGATTAAGGTGAGTATCAATGGAGGAACAAGAGAAACTTATGCCAAAATACATCAATCCAAACCTGATGATTTTGATAAGGTGATTGAGAATTTGAGTTTTGCGGCTAAGATTAAGAAGGACAAGGGTTATAAATGTGTTCTGGGGATTCAGTTGGTGCTATTGCCGGAAAACCACCACGAAGTGGTTTCCTTGGCAAAATTAGCCAGGGATATCGGCATGGATTACCTTGTAATAAAACCTTATTCCCAACATCCTCAAAGTAAAACGAATCAATATAGTAAAATACAATATAGTGACTTTGAATACCTATCTGACGCATTAAACAAAGTTAATTCTGATAATTTTAATGTTATTTTTAGAAGTAATGCCATGGGGAAGTGGGATAATAATCATAGAAATTATGAACATTGTTTCGCTCTTCCTTTTTGGTCTTATATAGATGCTGACGGTAACGTATGGGGATGCAGTATTTATCTTGGTGACGACCGTTTTAAATACGGCAATATTTATGAAAGTTCGTTTAAAGATATTTGGGAGAGTGTGGCAAGACGAAACTCTCTTTGTTGGGTAGAAGAAAAACTTGATGTTAGTCAATGCAGGGTTAATTGCAGGATGGATGAGATTAATCGATATCTATGGGAGTTGAAACATCCTACGGCTCACGTAAATTTTATATAATTAACAGAATTATGGACAAGGCCGCTTTTTTGAAAAATAAAGCAGATTATATCAGAGGTGAAGTTATAAATATTTCTACAAAGAATAAAGCTGGGCACATAGCCCCTTCATTATCGTGTATAGATATACTTGTAGCGCTGTATTACAGTGCCATGTCATATAAGTCCGAAAATTGTTTATGGGAGGAGCGGGACAGATTAATCTTTTCTAAAGCTCATGGCTGCTATGCTCTTTATGCAATTCTGGCAGATAAAGGTATTATACCTAAAGAGGAATGGGAGGATTTTTATACGCAAGAGAGCACGCTGCTTGGGTGTATGGAGAGGAAGCTTGAATATGGCCTTGAGGCAGGATGCGGTTCTCTTGGGCATGGTTTACCAATTGCTGTAGGTGTTGCCTTCGGTGCACTCACACAGGGGAAAAATTATCATACGTATTGTATTGTCGGAGATGGAGAGTTACAGGAAGGTTCAGCATGGGAAGCTTTACAATTTGCAGTCAAACACGTAGTGGATAATCTTACCGTTATTATTGATTGCAACCGTCTTCAGGCAATGGATTTTATTGTTAATGTTCTTGATAGAGAAAAAGATGATTTGATCAGGAAGCTGCAGGGATTTGGCCTGTCACCAATCGTATGTCCGGGTCATGATGTGGTTAAACTGGTTGATTGTATAGAAGAGATCAAATCGTCTCCAGATAATAAGCCTAATGTAATTATCGCCGATACTGTGAAAGGGTCAAGTTTGAAATGTATGGAAAACGTTCCAAAATTTCATTTTCGTATGCCAGCCTGCAGTCAAATATGAAAAAATAACCTTACCGTTGCAGACAATTAACCAATAATAGAAAGCGCCTTGTGAGTACGACAAATTATAGGAGTGACATTATAAACAACATTGCCCCGTATTTTCGTACGGATGAGAGATATTATCTGCTGGTATGTGATATGGGTTTTGGCGTCATTGATCAGCTAAAAGAGGAATTTCCTAAACGGATTATTAATTGCGGTATCATGGAGCAGGGAACAGTAGGGATAGCTGCCGGGATGAGTATGAGTGGCTTAATACCTATTGTATATTCAATAGTAAATTTTTTAGTTTTTAGAGCGATTGAGCAAATAAGGAATGATATTGTCTTACAGAATCTTAACGTAAAACTAATTGCTACTGGGGCTAATGATTATTTCAAATTTCTCGGGCCTTCTCATTGTTGCGGAAGTGACGACATTACTTTAATGGAATTAATTCACATGAATGTTTATGATCCCTATTCCGAAACAAAACCTTTTAAAGAAATTGTTGACGAATGGATCCAAGCTGACAGGGCTGGTTATATACGAGTGTAAACAATATTACTAATACCAAAGAGTCCTAAATATTAGATTGCAGACTCTATGATGAAGAGGTAGATATTCTGTTTGGTTTTGGCAATTTGTCAGAAATAGATATATATAAAGAATTAGTGAAGATTCACTATCTGATAAGGGTTACAACACTCACGCTGGCAAGAGTATGAAAATGGAAAAACTAATACTAGACGGACACAAATTGAATTGGCACAAGGATAGAGTAGATGCATGGTTAAGAGGTGAAAGAATAGCGCCAATTACGATTGATTGTGCCTTGACACGACGATGTACATATAGATGTAACTTTTGTTATAGTCAGCTTCAGGTTAATGACGAGAAACGAATGACTAAAGATGTAATAATGAGGTTTATTGACGATGCTGCCGAGATCGGAGTAAAGGGGATCAGCTTTGTTAGTGATGGAGAAAGTACTTGCTCTCCATACCTGTATGATGCGATCATAAGGGGAAAGAGCAATGGAATAGATATGGCGTTAGGAACAAATGGCTTTCTTTTGAAGGATGAAAGATTAAGGGAGATTTTGCCTTGTTTGACATATCTCAGGTTCAATGCGTCGGCAGGAGAACCTTTACGCTATGCCGAAATAATGGGATGTAAAGAGGAGTGTTTTCATAAGATATGCAGTACAATACAGGAATCTGTGAAAATAAAGAAAGAGGAGAATCTCTCCGTCACTATAGGATTACAGATGGTTCTGATGCCGCAACTATCTGATCAGATTATTCCGTTTACTAAGCTTGGTAGAGAATTGGGTGTTGATTATGCTGTTATTAAACATTGTAGTGATGATGAAGAAGGAAAAATAGGTATAGATTATTCTAAATATTATGACTTAATTGATACCTTAACAGAGGCGGAGTCTTATTCTACTAATGAATACACGGTTAAAGCAAAATGGTCCAAAATATTAAGCGGGGGAAAGCGTAATTACTCCCGGTGCTATGGACCACCATTTATTATGCAATTTTCAGGTTCAGGGCTTGTTGCTCCATGCGGAATGTTTTTCAACAATAAATACAAAAAATATCATATTGGAAATATTGTAGATACCTCATTTAAGGAAATATGGCAGAGTGAACGCTATTGGGAGGTTATCAACTTGATTGCATCAGAGAAGTTTGATGCCAGGACGATGTGTGGGTCATTATGCTTACAGCATAAGGTAAACGAATTTTTGTGTGATCTTAAGAGTGGAGAAGCTTCTATAGAGGAGGATGCCGGTAAGCAGCCGGAACATATCAATTTTATTTAACTAATTAATATTGTAATTTATGCAGGAATCATCACCGTTTCATAAATACATTAAGTACGTTGGCTTATCATTAGTTTTGCATTTTCAATAGACTCATAAGATTTTAAACGATACTGATTTACTGAAAAGTCAATCTACATTGATATATTTAGAACAAATAACAATTAAATGTCTATAGTATCAATCTGCTTCCGCCAGATAGCCGAGATAAAAGAGGAAGGATGGATAGCGGTACAGCGCAAAGCCAGAAGTGCTACCATAAAATTGCCTATTTATTTGTTTGGTTGTGCTCTAGCGGTACCTATAGTTTTATTTGTACGTTTAATAAGGCCGTTCAAATTGGTAAGGTTTGGTCCTGTCCGCTCAGACGTCATTGGTCACAGCGTTTTTGATCCAGAATATTATTTGTGTGAGCGGGAATTGACCAACTCCAAAACGCTAGATTTTTTTTATTTTGAAGGCAAAAAATTTCCCAATGAACAATGGAAGTTGATGCTTCGAAGAACTCTCCGGATCAATAATATTTTTCGTTACCTAGATAAAACAAATCTGCTAATGCCGGGTGGCAAGATACACCATAAGATAATGTGTACTACCGGGAGCCGGGATATCAAAGGATATTTGGCAGAAACTAAACCCCACATCACTTTTACATCGGAAGAGGATCGCCAGGGGCGTTTGTTTACGGACGAATTAGGTGTAAAACGTTCTGACAGGTTTGTCTGTTTAATCGTCAGGGATTCAGCTTATAAAGAAAAGTTCCAGAAATGGAGGAACCGCGACTGGTCGTATCACGGTTATCGTGATTCGAATATTGATACATATGAGGACGCGGCCCTGGCTTTGGCAGAGAAAGGATACTGGGTCTTTCGCATGGGCAAGATGGTCCACAAGTCTTTTAAGGCCGCTCATCCCCGTATTCTTGATTACGCCAACAGTGAATACCGTTCGGATTTCCTGGATATATGGCTTATGGCCAATTGTTTTCTTGCTATTTCTACCAGTACTGGTTTGGATGATGTATCTGTTGTCTTCAGGAGACCAATATTATTTGTAAATCATTTGCCGGTTGGTGATTCCAGGACAGGTTCAACAAAGTATATGGAAGCCTTTAAAAAAATGCGCTGGAAGGAGACGGGACAATATTTAAGTCTTAGGGAGCAAATAGATTGTGGTGCAATAAGGTTTTATTCAACAAATGAATATGAAAGGTTAGGAATTGAAATTATTGATGATACGCAGGACGAAATTAAATCAACTGTTTTAGAGTTTGAGAAACAATTGGATGGACAGAATAATGAATTAACTGCTAAAGAAGAAGGATTAAAAAAACAATTCTGGAATATTATGGCAGAATGGAAAGATTATTCAAAATACCATGGAAAACGTAGAGCAATTATCGGCAATTCCTTCTTATGTAAAAATCATGACTGGTTTTTGGCTTAAATCGTGAAAGTTATTACAAAATTATTCAGAGAGCTATTTAGCCGTTTTCCCTGGCATTTCATACTGCTTTTTGGCTTAGTGTTTATACAGGTCTTGTTAAATACAGCTTCTGTAATAGCGGTAGCGCCTATGACCGATTTTCTGCTTGAACGGATGGGTGAGAACGCCAGTCAAATAACACAATATCTTGAACAGATATTTGTTACTTTTGATGTACCGCTTACCATGCTCTCTGTGTTTTTATTTTTTGGTTGTCTCATTACTGTAAACGGTTTTACGGGCGTGGCAGTAGAATATGCCCTCCTTCGTATCAAATATGATGTGCTGATTCACCTACTCACAGATACAATGGGGCAGTTTTTCAGAGCTCGATACCTGTTTTTTAGCCAGGGTGATATGGGCAAACTGCTCAATTCTTTTCAGCAAGAAGTGAATAAAGTAGGTGATACCTTTGGCCATATCGCAAGATTTTTAGCTAACTTTTCACAGATGGTCATTTTTCTGGCCGTTCCTTTAACGCTGAGTCCCAAGTTGACAATAATATTCCTTTTTGCTGCCGGGCTTATTTCTGCACCGCTATGGTTACTAGGCGGCATTACCTATAAATTAGGAAAAAAGAATACGGAAACCGCCAATGTGAGTACTGGTGTTCTACATGAAACTCTTACTTCCGCCAAATTAATCCTGGGATTTGGTCGTCAGGAAAATGCAGTTCAGCGTTATAACGACGTATTCGCCAGACATTCAGTCGTCAGTGTGAAATTTCAGACCTTACTGAGGGGGATATCCTTGCTGTTTGTTCCTTTTGGTATGATCGCAGCATTGATTGCTCTGTACGTTGCCTATCTGGATGGTGTTCCTTTCAGTGACATGACTATGGTATTGTTTGCTTTTTTTCGGATGATACCAATTGTAGGACAGTTGATGCAGGGCAAGACCAGCATTGTGGGATTCATCCCTGCCTATGAGCAGTTGGTTAGCTTGCGTAAGGATGCTGAAGCCCTGGAAGAACCAATGGCCAACGTACCATGCCCTGGATTGAAAAAAAAATTGCAGTTCAATGATGTTAACTTCTCATATCCCGGCCGCAAACCAGCCCTTGACAGTGTCAGTTTGGAAGTCAAAAAAGGCATGATGACGGCCCTTGTGGGCCAATCCGGTGCGGGGAAGACTACAACGGTGGATCTTATGTTGGGGCTTTATCAACAGAGTTCAGGGCAGATACTGCTTGATGGTAAAGAGCTTGCTGAATACGACATAAATTCCTATCGACAGAGAATAGGTTATGTACCACAGGATCCACAACTATTTAATACAACGGTGCGGGAGAATCTACTCTGGTCTGATCCCGAAGCCTCGAAACAGGATATCTGGCATGCTTGCAGTCTGGCAAATGCTGAACAGTTTGTTCGTGAATTACCAGATCAATTGGAAACAGTCCTTGGTGATCGTGGTGTACGCCTTTCTGGTGGACAACGGCAGAGACTGGCACTGGCAAGAGCTATCATCCGAAAGCCTGATTTATTGATTCTGGATGAAGCGACAAGTTCACTTGATACAGAATCCGAGAAATTTATCCAGCAGTCCATTGATAGATTAGCTGGTGAGTTGACAATTGTTGTGATTGCACATCGTCTGTCAACCATTAGAAATGCAGATTATGTCTACGTTCTGGACAATGGTAAAATTGCCGAAGAAGGTTCCTATCAAGAACTTATGGAAAAAGGTGATAGCTGTCTAAGTAAAATGGTGACGGGGCAAAATCTATGAAACCAAATGTAATAGAAATTATTGTCATTCTAATAGCAGCTATCCTTAACCTCTTTAGTCCAAGTAGCAAAATGGATTAGGGGAGTAAAAGTGATTTTGTATAACACGACTAAGTATATAAAAACTTATCTTCAATTTAGAGGCTGCAAATTTGATAAATACAAAGAAAGCTGATTTAAATAAACTTTTAAATCCAGAGAAAGTAATATGGCCATATAAAGAAAGGAAAGACAAAACATCTCTAGCTCCATTCTCAATGGAATTACATCTTACTTCCCTTTGCAATTTTAGCTGTTACCATTGCTCATACCAAGATAGAAGGTCAAACCGATCGGTGGTTGATGGATCAACCATTAAAGGGCTCATTGACAGTATTATTGATCTTGGAATTAATGGAGTCTATTGGTCTGGTGGAGGAGAACCGACAACAATTAAAGATTTTACAAAGTATATAGATAGGATAGCGAATTCTAAAATAGAGCAGGCGCTTATAACAAATGGGCTCTTAATAAGCGATAAATGGATTCCTTTAATGAAAAAATTTAATTATATAGCGATATCATTTCAAGCGTCCAGAAAAGAAACTTATGAGAAGATTACTGGATACGATGTGCGAGATAAGCTATTCTCTAATGTTAGAAAACTCAATGATGTTCTTGAAGGTACCATTCTTGGTGCGAGGTGTGTAATAAACAAATACAATTATAAAGAGATAGTACCGATTTATAAAGATGCGAAGGAGCTTGGAGTTGACTATTTGATTTTTATTCCTGCCGTGGATTATGAGAAACGGGGCAACGTTGAATTGAGTGAGGAAGAGAAAGGTTATCTTAGAGATGAAGTCAAGGATATTGAGTCCTCTTTGGATGACTCATTTACAAATTTGAGACGAATTACAAAGCAGGGTGGGGCATATTATAAAAAGGAAGTAAATAGAGGATTTCCATGTTATGCGAACCAGATCAGGGCTACCGCATTTATCAATTACGACGGTGGAGTTTGGTTATGCCAGCCTCATATAGGGAACCAGAAATATTGTATTGGTAATATAAATGATTGTAGATTTACTGAAATATGGAATTCTCAGAGGCATTGTGAAGTTATAGAATTGCTTGATAGTGAACATGAGATGGGTAAATGTAAAAACTGTAGATCCATTGCGTATAATAGAGTATTGCATAATTATATATTAACCGGTGCGGGAAATAGTTTTCATGACCCTTTCTTATAAAACAATACCCATATCAGTGCCAGCTGTTTCAGGCAATGAATGGAAGTATATTAAGGAATGTCTAGACACTGGATGGGTGTCTTCTGCAGGGAAATTTGTCGATCAATTTGAACAGGAAATAGCGGAATATACCGGGGCAAACCATGGTATTGCCTGTGTAAATGGTACCTCTGCCTTACAGGTTTCTCTGCGACTGGCCGGTGTTCTGCCTGGTGATGAAGTTATTGTTCCCACCATCACATTTATTGCACCGGTCAATGCTATTCAATATAATGGGGCCACACCAATTTTCATGGATGCAGACAAGTATTATAATCTGGATGTTGAGAAAACGATTCAGTTTATCCATGAAGAAACAGTTTACAAAAAAGGATTTACATACAATAAGAAAACAGACAAAAGGATCCCTGCTATTGTTCCTGTTCATGTCTGGGGGAACGCATGCTGGCTAGATGAACTTGTTGAAGTTTGTGAAGAAAGAAATATTGCAATTATAGAAGATGCCAGTGAAAGCTTGGGCACACTGTATGTACAAGGTAGTCTTAAATCTAGGCATACCGGAACAATTGGTAAGCTTGGTTGCCTCTCTTTTAACGGTAATAAGATCATGACTACCGGTGGCGGAGGAATGATCCTTACCAATGATGATCGACTGGCAGAAAAAGCCCGTTACTTAACAACACAGGCGAAGGACGACCCTGTTCGGTATATTCATGATGAAATTGGATATAATTTTCGTCTTACTAATATTCAGGCAGCTCTTGGAGTCGCTCAGCTAGAACAGTTATCCGGTTTTCTGGTACGTAGAAAAACAATTTATAGTAATTATGTGGCAGGGGTCAAAGATATTAACGGATTATCCATTGCGGCTGTACCGGAATATGCGGAGAATAATCACTGGATAAATATTTTACAGATTGACCCTGAAGTGTACGGACGGGATCGAGAAACACTTATGTCTTGCCTTGAGGCGCAGGGCATTCAAGCCCGTCCTGTTTGGTATGCTAACCATATACAGAAACCATTCATAAAATGCCAGACATACAAAATGGAAAATGCGGAAAAACTGATAGAAAATTCACTTTGCCTGCCTTCCAGTAATCAATTGAAAGAGGACGATATTTTGCAAATTATAAGCTGCCTGTAGCTTTTCAGGTTGTTATTAATATTTGTTTCAATCTTGAAAATATATTTGGTAATTATCTGGTGTCTTCCTGTTCTGAGAATTTGATAGAAAGGGTATTCTGGAATATGTTGATAGTCATTATGGCTGTTTGGCAGAGGTTGACCGTTTAGGACTGTTGACGGCAGATACGCCTAAGTCGTTTAGTACAGAGTCGAATAATGAAAAATGTTCTCGCTAAAATTGGAAGACATGATAGAAAAGATTAACTTTAAATTTCATACATTCATAGGAGGTAGGTTGTGAGTAATAAACAAAAGTACGATAAAGCTTTTATTGACAGCTTTTCAGTTGATGAAAGTGTAGTGGGAGATGGTCTTGAATATAATAAAATTCCGGAATGGGATTCTATCGGTCACATGGAATTGATTGCATCACTTGAGGAGGCATTTGATATAACAATGGAAATGGACGATATCATTGACTTTAGCTCATATAAAAAAGGCCTTGAGATACTGGGGAAATATGAGGTTGAGATTTAGTATTAATAATTTGTCATTTTCCCCCTGCATCAGTAGGTCTTCTGCGTAAGGCAATAGCTATACAAGGCTCTACAATTAAAATATTATTGATACTGTTGGATTTCTATTTTTCTAAGTTGTTTATGATAGTATGAAACCTGAGTATGTATTTTTATAATGATCTGGAAAAATATTCTTCCAATATAGCAATAATAACAGAACAATCTAAACAGATAAGCTATAAGGAATTATTAGAGGCTGCAGATAGCATTGGGAGCCAGATTAAAAAGCGTTGTCTTGTATTTGCAGTCTGCAGGAACTGTTTTGAGTCTGTCGCGGGATACATTGGTTTTATGCGGGCTGGAGCTGTACTGGCTCTAATCAGCGATACAATTGATAATATTCTTTTTGCAAATCTACTTGAAGCTTATAAGCCTGAATATATCTATCTTCCCGCAGAGAAGTCCGGGTTAGAAATCAATTGTACAACAGCCTTCTCATATGAAAGCTATACGTTGCTCAAAACAGACTGTAACGTAGATTACACTCTTCATGACGATCTTGCCCTTCTTTTGTCCACATCTGGCAGCACTGGTAGTCAGAAATTCGTGCGGCAATCATACAGAAACATTTGCAGTAATGCGGAGGCTATAGCTCAGTATCTTGAGATCACTAGCGTTGATCGTTCTATCACTACTATGCCGATGAGTTACACGTATAAGCTTTCTATAATCAACAGTCATTTGCTCCAAGGTGCATCGACAATCCTTACAGAAGCAACGCTTATGGAAAGGTGTTTCTGGGAAATAATAAAGATCCACAAAGCCACTACATTTGGCGGCGTACCGTATCTCTACGAGATGTTAAAGAAGCTACGCTTTGGACAGATGGACCTACCGAGCCTTAGATATATCACTCAGGCGGGAGGGAAATTGAGTCGGGGGCTGTCTGTTGAGTTCGCCGATATTTGTGAACAGAAAGGTATAAGATTTTACACGATGTACGGTCAGACTGAAGCTACTGCTCGTATGTCCTATTTGTCGTGGGAGTACGCAAAAAAAAAGGCGGGCAGTATTGGTATTGCTATTCCTGGAGGGGGATTCTGGATTGAGGATAAGAAAGGTAATGTTATTGAGGAAAACAATATACCGGGTGAGCTTATTTATCAGGGGGACAATGTGGCACTGGGCTACGCGGAAAGTTTTCTTGACCTGTGCAAGGGTGATGAAAACGGAGGTATTCTCTATACAGGTGACGTGGCAAAACGGGATGAGGATGGCTTTTATTATATAGTGGGAAGAAAGAAACGTTTTTTGAAGATATTTGGCCATAGGGTCAGTCTTGATGAAGTTGAACAGCTTGTCAAGGCAGCAGGTAACGACTGTGTCTGTGCCGGTACTGACGATAATATGAAGATATATGTGACGACGCTAGATAATAAGGATCAGCTAAAAAGTTATATCACTGAATGTACAGGCATAAATCAATCAGGATTTACTATTGTGCATATCAAAAAAATTCCCCGTAATGAGTCTGGTAAGGTATTGTATTCGACACTTAATTAAAAATAGGAATAGATGCACTGTTTGATCTAAACAGCATAATTGACATACATCCGTTTTCACTGTCAAAGCGTGAAAAATCTGAGCTCTATGTTGAAGCCTTATGTGAGCTAACAAAGCATCATTATTCACATTGCCCTCAATATAGCAAAATACTTGATACGTTGGGTTTTAATCCAACCATAAAACATACCGTAGAGGAGATACCTTTTATTCCGGTGCGACTGTTTAAGGATTATGAGCTTATGAGTGTTGAAAGATCTAAAATTGTCAAGACTATGGCTTCATCCGGTACTACAGGGCAAAGTGTCTCCAGGATATTCCTTGACCGGATAACGGCAGCTAATCAGGTAAAGGTTCTTGTTAAAATTGCATCGAACTTTACTGGTACAAAGCGGCATCCCATGCTTATTATTGATACAAAGTCGGCGATAAAAGATCGTAATCTATTCTCCGCAAGAGGAGCCGGAATATTGGGTTTTTCCATACTCGGATACGACGTAACTTACGCACTTGACGAGGATATGCAGCTTGATTTCGATGCGGTGGGCGTCTTTTGTAATAAATACAAAGATGAGAATATCCTTCTTTTTGGTTTTACATATATGGTATGGGAATTCTTTTATAAGAAACTGGCTAAATTGGGGAAACAGATCAACCTTGAAAATGGCACACTAGTTCACGGTGGTGGATGGAAAAAGCTGAGCGAACAAGCTGTAGATAATGATACATTTAGAAGATTACTTAAAGACGTATGCAAAATAAATAGAGTCTACAACTATTACGGCATGGTAGAGCAGACAGGGTCCGTTTTTATGGAATGTGAAAATGGTTACCTTCACAGCTCCATATTTTCTGATGTCATTATGCGGCGCACTGATTTTTCTGTATGTGACATGCATGAAGCGGGGTTAGTTCAGCTTGTGTCACTCTTGCCGTTGAGTTATCCTGGTCACACCATATTATCAGAAGATATCGGCGAAATTATTGGTGAGGACGACTGCTCGTGCGGGAGGCTTGGCAATTATTTCAAAATTCACGGCCGTATGAAGAGCGCCGAACTCAGGGGGTGCAGTGACACATATGCTTAAAGAATATAATATTACATATTTGGTTGGTTTCAAAAAGGTGTCTACACATCCCTTAGTTCCATATGATGCGCAATTGTGTGAATTCTTAAATGATCTTTCGTCTGAATTGCGATCATGCACGGAAGCGGTAGAGTATCCTGATATCATGACATTTGCGTTCTGGTGTAGAAAAGCAAACATTACAAAATATAGAGCAGACTTTGAAGATGGAAGGACTCGGTTAGGACTTGGGCTTGTATTTCACATAACTCCGTCCAATGTTCCTGTCAGTTTTGCATACTCGTTTGCTTTTGGACTGCTTTCGGGTAATGCAAACATAATCAGAGTTCCTTCAAAACCGTTTCAACAGACCGATGTTATTTGTCGCGTTATAAAACGGATGCTTGATAACGATAAGTATAGCAAGATAAAATCAATGACTGCTTTTGTCAAGTATGAGCAGGATGATGAAATTAATGGTATGTTCTCTGCAAACTGTAACGCACGTATTATATGGGGTGGGAATGTGGCGATAAAGAGCATTCGTAAACTACCCATACAGGAACGCTGTGTTGATATTGCTTTTGCCGACAGGTATTCGTTTTGCGTAATTGATTCACAATCGGTGTTGGAGTTGGATGATGCAGGACTTGAACAGCTTGCAGAGGGATTTTACAATGATACTTACTTAATGGACCAGAATGCTTGTTCGTCTCCACATTTAATAGTTTGGTTGGGAGAGAGAATAGAATTAGCGAAAGAAAGGTTCTGGTCAGCAATTTATAGTACTGTAAGTGAAAAATATAATCTTGTAGAGGTAAATGTAGTAGATAAGTATACGCTTTTATGTAAAAATGCTATTGAATTTAATAGCATCAGTTCGTTTAGTAATCATAGCAACTTCATATACCGTATTGGTATGAACGAATTACCAGATAATACTGATGAATTACGCGGTAAGTGTGGATATTTCTACGAGTATGATGCGAGTGATATAAGCAATGTCGCTCATATCATTAACCCGAAATATCAGACTTTGACTTATTTCGGAGTGGCTAGATCTTCGTTACTAGACTTTGTAGTCAAGAACCGCTTGCCGGGTATAGATCGTATAGTGCCGGTAGGCAGATCGTTGGACATTGAGGTTATATGGGATGGGATTGACATAGTAAAGCGTTTGTCTCGGATTATTGATGTGAAATAACTACAGGAATTCAGCTTTAGATTGGAAAGTCTAATAAATGGAAAGTCTCAGACTAGATATAAATGGAATTCAAGAATATCAGCAAAATCGTGATCCATATCTTCTTATTGATTTTGCTGAAGAAGTAATTCCTGGTGTTAGCGCTAAAGGATATAAAGATTTTAAGATCGATGAATGGTTTTTTGAATGTCATTTTCCGGGAGACCCCAATGTGCCAGGTATGCTTCAGATAGAGGCACTTGTGCAAATGTGTGCATTAACTGTTTTAGCCTTGCCTGGCAACAAAGGCAAGGTTGTTTATTTGGCTTCTGCAAACAAACTAAAATGGTTGAGAAAAATTGTGCCGGGTGATAGATTAGATATCGAGACAAAGTTAATTTCCTGGAGGCGTGGTATCGGTAATTGTTCCGGAATAGGTTCGGTTAATGGAGAAGTTGCCTGCCGGGCAGATTTTACTATTGTGATGCCGGATATATTGAATGAGTATAGAGTGTTACCCAAAAAATAGGAGGAGGGGAAATAGAAGTAATGAATAATATTTTAATTCATAAAACTAATTTAAGGCCGCAGCCCAAAAATCTTGATATTTTTCCAATAATAGATCGGTCGCTTATTGATTATGATAGATATCATAAGTTTGTTGGGCATTCTGGAGTAAAGTGCCAAATGGCGATTCAGGCTGCAAGGGGATGCCCTTACCAGTGCTTTTACTGTGATGTATATAAAACATATCAGCACCATTCCCGTCGATCAGTCGAACACATTTTTAACGAAGTAAAGCTTTTAGCTGACATTGGTGTCAAGCGCATTGAATTCATTGATGATATATTCAATGTTAACAAAAAAGACTTCGTTGCCTTTTTTGAGCTTGTCTTAAAACATCGTCTTGATCTTAAATTTTTCTTTCCCACCGGTTTAAGAGGAGATCTTCTAAGTAAAGATATAATCGATCTTATGGTTGAAGCAGGGACAATCATGCTTCAGCTTTCTCTGGAAAGTGCATCCCCTCGTTTGCAAAAAATAATGCGTAAAAATCTTAACATTGAAAAGTTTCACGAAAATGTTTTATACATCACAGAAAAATATCCATTTGTTGTGTTAGGGCTTAACGCGATGCATGGTTTTCCTACTGAAACAGAAGAGGAAGCATTAATGACATTAGATTTTATCAAAAGTATAAAGTGGGCTCACTTTCCCTACCTTTTTAATGTAATAATATTTCCAGGCACAGAACTGGAGCAATTTGCACTTGAACAGGGTATTTCAAAAGAGGCAATTGAGCAGTCTCAGGATATTCCTTTCGAGGATATTCCTCCAACACTTCCTTTTTCCCAAGGTTTTACAAAAAATGTTAGAATGACATTCGTAAAGGAGTATGTCCTCAACAAAGAAAGATTACTACATGTTTTGCCACACCAAATGAAACTATTCAGCGAAGACGAGCTCAACCAAAAGTACAACGGCTATTTCTTTGGAAAAATCAAGTCATTGAATGACTTGTTAAAGTTAACCAAGATCAATCGCTCTGAATTGACTATCGGGACATGTCTTGACGAAAGACAAATTAGTAATCCCGATTTGAAAATTCATATCAGGGAAAAATTCCCACAAGCAGAAAAGCAAAATAAAAATGCACTGCGATTGATGTTGATTGACTTGTCAACGTTCTTTCTCCGCGATCTTGGTGCTCGGGAGTACAACGTGCTTGAGCCCCCTCAGGGACTGCTGGCCTTGCTGACTTATATAAACCAGGAGTTTGGAGATCGGGTAGAAGGAAGAATCTACAAATCTCGTGTTGATTTCAATAGTTACGAAGAACTACACAATATTATCGAGGGTTTCAGTCCGGATATTATAGGTATTCGTACTTTGACATTATATAAGGATTTTTTTCACGATGCGGTTTCTTACATTAGAAATCATGGGATTTCAACACCAATAATTGCGGGAGGACCCTATGCCAGCGCGTCTTATGCAGAACTTTTACAAGATAAGAATGTTTGTCTTGCTGTCATTGGTGAAGGAGAAATAACTCTTGCTGAGATTATTGAAAAAACACTTTCTAATAATAATTGTCTTCCCGGTGCAGAGGTATTAAAAAATATTCCCGGAATAGCATTTATCGAAGACACGATGGGCTCATTGAATGCATAACCTGAAAATAAAATTTGCCCATTATTTAATAAAACCCTAAGCTAAAAAGGCAAAAATGTCATTACTTGATCAACCACGTTTATTAGAAAAATTTAGAAGTTTCCACTCCTATGTAAGAAAAAACAATGGGCAAATGGGAACAAAACAGAGAGGCATTGATTTAAATTATAACAATGCCTGTAATTTGAAATGTGAATACTGTTTTACTAATTCTCCCAAAGGTGATCATGTAAAGGATGAGTTGCCGATTGATTTGGTTGCTGATATTGCTGATCAGGCAGATGAGCTAGGGATATTTGAATTTGATTTGCAGGGTGGAGAATTGCTATTAAAACCTGACAAATTATTTGAAGTTCTTGAGGCTATCAAGCCTGAGCGGTTTTACTTATATTTGACAACTAATGGCTATTTTTTAGATGAAAAGATGGCAAAACGCCTGGCAGATGCAATGGTGAGAAGGGTATCGGTCAGCATAGATAGTATGGATGAAAAGGTGCATGACGAAGTCAGGGGTCGAAAAGGTTCATGGAAACGTGCAATGGAAGCGTTAAAGCACTTGAAAAATGTCGGAATAGACCCTTATTTGAATATTACTGTTGGCCATTACAATGCATTCTCTAAAGATATTGAATTGTTATGTCAGTATTCTCAGGATCAGGGATATACTACTCTGATCAACGTAGCTACACCTGGTGGAATGGCACAGAACCACGGGGAAATAATGGTTGATGAAAAAGACAGTGCACACCTCATTGAGTTGAGAAAAAAACATAAAAATATTTTGCGCAACCTTTGGAACCCATTTGACAGAAAACATGAACAGGTATTGGGTTGTAATACGGTTAACAGGTTGTATATTACCCCGCTAGGAGATGTTCTTGTTTGCCCGTATGTGCACATCAAGATAGGCAATGTTTATGAGCAGTCATTAAAAGAGATTGCGGATTATGGCTTCAGTATAAAACATTTTCGTAATCATAGCGATCTGTGCCTTGCGGGTGAAGATAAAGAGTTTGTGAGTAAGTATATGTGCCGAGAAGGCCAGACCATCTTTAATCCATCCCTTGCGAAAGATATTTTCAAAGAAGAAGATTTTGTGTAGTTATGAAATCTAAATGTCTTGCAAACAAGTATAAAGGAATAGAAAAATGTTACTAAAGGGGAAAACTGCTGTTCTAACTGGTTGCAACCGCGGTATTGGTAAGGCGATGCTGGATGTATTTGCCAGAAATGGTGCAGAAATCTGGGCCTGTGTTCGTAAGCCTGATGATAGTTTTACCGATTACATAGAGGTGCTTGCAAAAGAGACAGGTGTAACTATTTCTCCGGTATACTTTGACTTTGCAGATGACGAGAAGGTAAAGGAGGGAGTAAAGATTATAAGGTCAGCAAAGCAGTCAGTAGATATACTTGTAAATAATGCAGGGATTATTTACACAGCACTGTTCATGATGACACCTCCAGATAAGATGAAGGAGATCTTTGAAATAAATTATTTCTCACAAATGTTGCTAACACAATATATAGCAAGAATTATGACTCGCCAGAAGAGTGGTAGTATTATCAATATTTCATCCAGTGCTGCGATTGAAGGTAATGAGGGGCGAACTGCTTATGCTGCGAGTAAAGCTGCTATGTTATCGTCTACAAAAGTATTGGCAAGGGAATTGTCAACATACAATATTAGGGTGAATGCAATTGCACCGGGGCTTACACAGACAGATATGATGGTAGAGAGTACTCCGGAAGATGCATTAGAAAACACTTTGCAGAGAATATGTATGAAGAGGGTTGGAAGGCCTGAAGAAATTGCAAATGCGGCATTGTTCCTGTCCTCTGATTTGTCATCATATATGACAGGGCAGGTCTTGCGTGTGGATGGGGGTATGTAGAATGGATAACCGTGAGCAAACAATCAAGGACGTAGAGCAAATGTCAAAGCGTATGAGAAAACATGTGCTGGATATGGCTTTATCGGCAGGGGCCAGCAGTTCACATTTTGGTGGAGGACTTTCAATCATTGAAATTACGGCAACCTTGTATGGCGCTATAATGAGACTTGACAGGAATAATCCTGAATGGAGTGAGCGTGATAGGTTTATTCTTAGTAAGGGTCATGGTGTACTTGGATACTATACAGCTCTTGCAGAAGCTGGGTTTATACCACTGGAGGACTTAAAGGCATTCGAGAAAACAGAAAGCTATCTCTTTGGACACCCTGTCATCAATAGAGAGAAAGGAATAGAGTTTTCAAATGGTAGCTTGGGAATGGGGCTTTCACTAGGGATAGGCGTTGCTCTTGCCGGAAGGCTGAGAAACCGGAAATACAAAGTATATGTTCTTATGGGAGATGGTGAGTGCAATGAGGGGTCTGTCTGGGAAGCAGCCATGGCGGCTTCCCAGTTTAAACTAAATAATCTGGTTGCAATCATTGACAGAAACAACTTTCAACAAACCGGTGCCAACAGCGATATAATGAGTGTTGGAGATTTAGCTGCAAAATGGGCCAGCTTCGGATGGGATGTAACGGAGGTTGACGGACACAATGTTGGTGAACTATATGATTCTTTAGGTAAGGTTAGTGCTTCAGGAAGACCTGCCGCTATCATAGCTCATACTGTAAAAGGTAAAGGGTTCTCATTTTCAGAGAATGATAATGCATGGCATCATGCACCGCTCAGCAAATCTCAATATGAGTTAGCGGTTGATGAACTAAATAAAACTTAGGTGGCATAATATGATTATAAGTGAAAGAAACATAAAGATGTGGTCAAATATAGGGTCTCGTGCTACTTTTGGGATGGCAGCATTAGAGTTGGGAAAGACAATTGATGACCTCATGATATTAACAGGGGACACTTCAACATCTGCTGGGCTGGATAGATTTAAAAAAACATTTCCTGAAAAGTTTCTGGATGTAGGGATTGCAGAGCAAAATATGATGGGAATTGCAGCAGGTCTTGCAAGTGAAGGATTTAAAGTGATAACTTCTACGTTTGCTCCTTTTCAAACTATGCGTTGTTGTGAGCAAATTAAGGTTAACCTGGGATATATGCGTCATAAGGTATGCATGGTTGGTCTGGCCAGTGGTGTAGTGCTTGGTATGCTTGGGTATACCCACTGTAGTATAGAAGATGTGGCTGTGATGAGATCTATTCCGGGGATAACGGTTATTTCACCAGCCGATTGCGTTGAGACGGTCAAGGTAGCTCTTGCTGCTGTTAATCATCATGAATCTGTTTACATTAGATTGACCGGTGGTGCAAGAAATCCTCAAGTCTACAGAGAAGACTACAGCTATGAAATAGGCAAGGCAAACACCCTGCGCGAGGGTAACGATATAACAATAATTGCAGCAGGAACAATGGTCTATGTGTCTTTGGAAGCAGCAGATATATTATTGGAACAAGGCATATCTGCAACGGTAGTCAATATGCACACCATTAAACCTATTGATACTTCTATGATTGAAAAAGCTTGTGAATCATCAAAACTAATTGTTACTGTTGAGGAACACAGTACTATTGGTGGGCTAGGCAGTGCTGTGGCTGAATATAAGGCAACATTGAAGAATACCCCTTCCCAGTTTTTCATCGGTCTTCCGGATAATCACGGTAAAGCTGGTGAGTACAAAGATTTACTGGAAAAACACGGTCTGACGGCAATACAGATAGCAAAAGGAATAGTGAATCAATATGAAAGAGTCTAAAAAGATATTTATTTTTGGTGCAGGCACGGCAGGCCGGGAGATATTGCAGCTTATTTATGATATTAATGACAGAACGCCCACATGGGAAGTTTTAGGGTATGTGGATAATGATCCTGGATTAATTGGTCAAAAAAAAGACGGCTATCTGGTTTATAAACATGAAGATCTACCGGTATCAAAAAATTATTACGGAGCTTGCGGCGTAATGGATCCCAAATTACGAAGAAAGATTGTAAATACAGAAATTAAAACCAAAGGATATATGTTGCCTACTCTTATTCATCCAACAACTATCAAATCCAGCGATTTTATAGCGGGTCCTGGTTCTATTATTTTGCGTCGCGTCCACATAAGTTTTGAAGTAAAAATTGGAGAATGCGTTTATGTAACTGATAATGCTGTGCTGGGCCATCATCTCAGAGTGGGAGAATACACATCGATTATGACTTCTTCAACAATAAGCGGTAACTGTAGCATTGGTCAGGGTTGCATTATTGGATCTGGTGTTAATCTTTACCAGGGAGTTAAAGTGGGGAACGAGTCTATCGTCGGCATTGGTACTACCATTACTAGGGATGTACCGGATAAAACAAGTGTAACTGATTTTCCGCGTAAAATAATAAGAAGCAATGTATAAATGAGAGATAAAGTTCAAATAATAGCTGAGGCAGGAGTAAATCATAATGGGCAATTAGACTTGGCATTTAAGCTTATTGATGTTGCTTTGGAAGCAGGTGCTGATGTGGTAAAATTTCAGACGGGTATACCTAAGCTTGTCATGTCAAAGGTTGCGATAAAAGCAGATTACCAGTTATCATCTACTGATCCAAATGAAACGCAACTTGAAATGAGTGAGAAACTGACCTTACCCCTTGAGGATTTTAGAAAACTTAAAATATATGCTGAAAAAAGGGGAATACTGTTTCTTTCTACTCCATTTGATATTGTTTCTATCAATTACCTGAATGATTTGGGTCTTGACTGCTTTAAAGTGCCATCCGGTGAAATCACTAATTTACCTTATTTGCATAAAATTGGTGGGCTAAATAAAAAAGTGATTATGTCTACAGGAATGGCAGAATTGTATGAAATTACGGATGCCCTAAATATACTCATTGCCTCTGGGACGGAAAAAAATAAAATAACGATACTACATTGCAACACAGAGTATCCAACTCCATGCGAGGACGTAAATCTAAGGGCTATGATAACAATTAGAGATGAATTAGGTGTGGGGGTGGGTTATTCTGATCACACACTGGGGATTGAGGTTTCCATTGCCGCTGTGGCCTTGGGTGCCAAGGTTATCGAGAAGCATTTTACGCTTGATCGTAACATGTCAGGCCCGGACCATAGTGCTAGCTTGGAACCTGATGAGTTTAAAGCAATGGTGAAAGCTATCCGCAATATAGAAAAGGCCTTGGGCGATGGGGTCAAGCACCCAAGCCCCAGTGAGATGAAAAACATGCCAATCGCCCGTAAATCCATAGTTGCTGAAAGGAAAATTAAGAAAGGCGAAACGTTTAGTGAGGAGAATTTGACGGCTAAGCGGCCTGGTGTTGGAATTTCACCCATGAACTGGGATAAAGTGATCGGAAAGGTTGCAAATAAAAATTATGAAGAGGACGACCTCATAGAGTTATGAAACGGAAAATTTGTATCATAACTGGTTCTCGTGCAGATTATGGTTTGCTTTACTGGTTGATGAAAGGTATTCAGAAGGCTAACGATTTTCAGTTGCAGATAATTGCCACAGGAGCGCACCTTTCCCCGGACTTTGGTCTTACCTACAAGGAGATCGAAGAAGACGGTTTTGATATAAACAAAAAGGTGGAAATGATTCTTTCCGCCGATACACCATCAGCAATTTCAAAATCAACAGGATTGGGCATGATAGCATTTGCAGATGTCTTTGCAGACCTCAAACCTGATATTGTCGTTATTCTTGGCGACCGTTATGAAGTTTTTGCTGCAGCATTTTCAGCTTTCATCGCATGCATACCCATTACACATATCAGTGGTGGCGAGACGACTGAGGGTGCTTTCGATGAGGCCATTCGGCATTCAATTACCAAGATGGCCTGGTGGCACTTTGTAGCTGCTGATGAATACGCAAAGCGGGTTATTCAGTTGGGTGAAGATCCAAAGCGAATCTTTAATGTGGGGAGTTTGGGAGTAGATGCTATCAAAAAGCTCCGGTTTTTGACAAAGCAAGAACTAATGGATAAGACTGGCATTGTATTTGGCAAGAGAAACCTGCTTGTCACCTATCACCCAGTGACCTTGGAAAAACAAACTTCAAGAAAATATTTCCAATCGCTTTTGGATGTTCTGAATGAATTAGATGATGTTTATCTGATTTTTACCATGCCTAATGCTGATTCAGACAGTAGGATTATTAAGCAGATGATTGATGATTATGTTGCTACCCATAAAGGAAATTCAATCGCATTTACTTCCATGGGTCATACCAACTATCTGTCCACACTGCAATTTATAGATGGTGTTGTCGGTAACTCTTCCAGCGGTCTAGGGGAAGCTCCTACATTTAAAATCGGTACCATCAATATCGGGGACAGACAAAAGGGACGGCTGAAAGCGAAAAGTGTCATTGACTGTGTGCCCACAAAAAAATCTATCAAAATGGCAATTGAAACTCTATACAGTAGAGATTTCCAGAAAGCTCTTCTTTCAGTTGAGAGTCCGTATGGTGAGGCGGGAGCTGCAGAGAAAATTATTAGAGTTCTGCAGGAGACAAAATTTCCAGAAGAGATCAAGAAAGGGTTTTACGATTTATGAAAGACATTACCGTGTCTCCCAACATAACTATCCGCCAGGCCATGAAAACCTTGGATAAAACAGCAGAGAAATGCTTACTTGTTGTAGGTGCCAATAAAAAACTGTTGGGCACTCTTACAGATGGAGATTTGCGTCGCGGTATATTGGACGGTATGAAATTTTCAGAAAATATTTTAGAGTGTTACTATAAGAATCCAACGACTTTAACTTATGGTAACTTTATACAAGAAGAGGCAAACCAATTATTCTGCACTAAAAAACTTGATTTAATACCTATCGTAGATGAAGAACGCAGAGTGGTTGATTATATTACTTGGTCAAGTATAAATGGTGGTCAAAAAACCGAAAAGAAATTGGCGGATATACCTGTGGTAATTATGGCTGGCGGTAAAGGGACCCGCATGGAACCCTTTACAAAGATTTTACCCAAACCATTGATCCCTATCCACGATAAACCCATTATTGAGCATATCATAGAGCGTTTCACCAAGCGTGGCTGTTCTGACTTCTATCTGACGGTGAACTACAAGAGTAAAATTCTAAAAGCCTATTTTGAAGAATTACAGCCAAAATATGATATCTCATTTGTGGATGAGCGGGAGCCCTTGGGTACAGCTGGTAGCTTACAGTTTTTAAGAGGTAAGTTCAACCAACCTTTTTTTGTCACAAATTGTGACATTATTATAGATGCTGACTACGTCAGTTTATATGAGTTTCATTGTGAAGGTGGTTATGATATCACCTTGGTTGCATCTGCCAAAGAATATATTATCCCTTACGGAACCTGCGAACTAAACAGTGATGGACATTTATCACATATTAATGAAAAGCCTAAATATGATTTTCTAATTAATACAGGATTATATGTATTGAATCCTGAAATATTAAGTTTTATCCCGAAAGAGAAATTTATCCATATTACCCATTTAATAGAAGATTTAAAAAATAATGGAAAAAAAGTGGGCGTTTACCCGATAGATGATGATGATTGGATTGATGTGGGACAGTGGGCGGAATATAAAGAATCGGTGGAACTGTTGTGATTGATGGAAAATCTATATTGACCGTTATTCTCGCTCGTAGTGGTAGCAAACGGCTGCCAAATAAAAATATTTTAGATTTAGCAGGCAAACCATTAATAGCTTGGAGTATAGATTCAGGTTTAAAAAGTAAATATATTGATAAGGTAATTGTATCAAGTGATTCTGATGAAATATTAGACATTTCTAAAAAATATGGAGCAGATATAATTAAAAGACCAAGTATATTGGCAAATGATACGGCAAGCTCCTTCGATGCCGTAAAACATACAATTGAAAATATAAAAGATGTTCTTGATTATGTTGTATTGTTACAACCAACAAGCCCACTTCGTAATAATAAACATATAGATGAAGCATTTGAACTACTTAATAAAAACAGAGCTGATGCAATTATTTCTGTTACTGAAGTGGACCACAGCCCGTTATGGTCAAGTACGCTGCCAAAAGACGGGAGTATGAGCAATTTTATAACAAAAGATATTTTAGGTAAAAGAAGCCAGGATTTAGAAAAGTACTATCGTTTAAATGGTGCACTTTATATTTGTAAAACAAAACGACTTTTAGAAGAATCAACATTTTTTATCAAAGATCAAATTTTTGCTTATAAAATGGATAGAGAAAGTTCAGTAGATATAGATGAAAGAATAGATTTTGAACTTGCAGAAGTATTACTGGCAATGTCTGATAATCATTGAATAAAATTGAAATAGCTTAAGTAAACATCTCAACAAGAAGCAGGAATATTTGGGCACCAAGAAGTGAGCGGTACAATACAATATCACAATTTTTTTTGGATTAGTTATTAGTGATTAAAAAATTCTATGGGCTAAAATATATACCTTATCAAAAAACAGATATTTTGATTGTTGATAAGTATGGCTATGATTGGATAAGGGAATGTCTGCCTCCTCAAGCGAATCACATTATGATTCCATATGGTGCAATTGTCCTCGTCGCAAAACTAAAATATTTCTTATCGATTGTTCTCTGTATTCTAAAAAGTGAAAAGTATTCCTCTTTCTGTGCGGCATTAGTTAAAACACTTGGTGCAAAGGTTGTCATTTCATTCAATGATAATAACGCTTTTCTGGGAAACTTGCAGGATAAGTTCCCGGATAAGTTAGTTATAGCTGTTCAGAATGGTGCAAGATCAGGTCATGATAGTTGTACAGGTAGTTGGGGTGCGAATGTGGCTATCCCACATTACTATGGTTTTGGTGACTATGAAAAAGATCTCATGAATGAAAAAAAATTGCGTATTTGTGAATATGTTAAAGCCGGTTCTTTAAAACTGGGACTTGCGCTTTCAAACCATATCATCAACAATGAGATTGTATATGATATTTGTTTTATATCTCAATTTAGGCACAAAAAACAGTTAGAAGATCAGATTGCAGCAGAGCCTTTACTCAAAATACAAAAGCTACAATTTAATATAATTTATAATATTTGTTCAGCAAATAATTATTCTCTTGTGGTCGCAATGGCAACCGATATTCATGACGATGGCTACGAAAGAGAACTAGACTATTATAAGTCTGGAGGAGGGTACTCAAATATTAAATTTGCTGCAAATGACCGAATGGATTTTACTTCGTACAATACTGGTATTTCAAGCAGGCTTTCAATCTCATTGTGGTCAACGCTTTCATTTGAATTATTTGGTTGTGGTCAGCGTACGCTTTTTTCCGGCCTTCTGTATCATCTAGATAAACAATGTTATAAGAAGTTGCTGGGGAATATGCCATCAGATGTATTGCTATATGAAATGGAGGAAAGTCATATCCGGGAGAAAATAGAAGCATTACTGAATATGACAGATAATGAATATCTTGAAAAAACAGCATTTGCCAGAGACTATTATATGCGGTGTGAACGTCCATATCCCCACGAAATGATAAAGAAACGTATCGCAGAGCACTTAAATGTTCCCGTTGAATAATAAATTTTGGATATTTAATTGAACGAAAAACAATATGAGGAGCTTTGTAAGCTGACAGATGAGGTTCTGCAGGCTCCGGATGCAACACCGGTTCGAGTTGCTATTCCTTGGCTGCACATCATTCGCGAACATCCCGTTTTCCTGGTAGATTATGAGGGCCTGTTCATGCAGGATAACAAATTCATTTATCTGGTCAGAACTTGGCGACGGTCTATTTGCAACAAACTGGGATTGATAAGAGTGC
>ENA-OREN01001027-OREN01001027.1-marine-metagenome-genome-assembly--contig:-NODE-1027-length-35007-cov-5.945749_pt1 | contig 35007 bp, 26 predicted proteins | sample MGYA00248624_ERZ508555 | MGnify/ENA primary metagenome ERZ508555 (study PRJEB26222, sample SAMN06267773) | marine metagenome | isolation source: Saanich Inlet, British Columbia, Canada | place...
ACTTTTGGGCTGGATGATATAAATAAAGCATTTGACCTGATGCATGCAGGAGAATCTATTCGAACAGTTATTAATTTTAAATAATTATCTTAGAAATACTTCTTCTTAAGAATATTCTTGTAATATAACTTTCCAGGCTTCTAGTTTTTGGTTGTAAGTCATAGCTGCATGCGCAGGGCTTGTTGACGGAAGTCGCGTATAGCTAATTAAATTAGGTTTAAGTTTGTGTAGCACAAGTTTATTAAAGCATTTCTCAGCCATTGCGCCGTTGAAAAAAATATCTGTAATATTTGGATGGGTAGAAAGAAATAATTCGAAATTGTTTGCGCGCGCAGAAGCTTGATCAATATCAGAATCGAGGCTACTTTCGCGCGCACATGAAGCCAGAACATCCCATAGGGCTATACCATTTGATTTTAGTATATTGATTCTCATTGTATAGGGGAGAGTCCTTGTGGCTGTGATCAAATCATCCATAATTGGCCAGAAAGAATTACGGTTATGTGCGTAATATTGTCCTACTAGCAGGGATGTTTTGCTTGGCATACTTCCTAGAATAAGGAGTCTTGCGTTAGGGCCCTCAATTGGAGCAAAACTATGAATAGGGGGCATAGTAATTGGTGTTTTTTTATGGCACATTTAACATTTGGTACTTGTGGGTACTATATTTTTTACTGTTCTGTGTCATTCACTATTTCTGTAAGCCTGTGCTGTTTAATCCATTTATTTAATAATTCTCGGGCAGCATCTGTAATTTCTGATGCGGTTATTCCTACAGGACCGCCAGTTTGCTCCAATAATTTATCTGCAGCAGCGCCATGCAGGTAGACCGAAAGTAATAATGCCTTTTTTACAGCTAATCCTTGTGCCAGTAGCGCACCAATGATGCCGGATAATACGTCACCTGTTCCTGCACTACTCAGACTAGGATTGCCACTAGTATTTATGTAATATTTTCCATCAGGCAGCATACATATGCTGCCTGCACCCTTAAGTACCACATAGCAGTTAAATCGTTTTACCAGTTCTTTTATTGTTTCTATACGGTTGTTTTGGGCATCAGTAGAAGAGATACCTAAAAGTCTTGCTGCCTCTGCAGCATGGGGTGTAAGTACAGTATGCCCATTTCGGTTACTCAGCGAATCAGCAAGCTCTGGATAAACGGAAATAAGGTTTAATGCATCAGCATCTAGTACTAATGATTGTGAAGATTTAAGTGCACAATCAAGCCAAAAATAAGCATCAGTACTCATTCCTAATCCTGGTCCAATTACCAGACAATTTAAATGATCTAGCTTAAATAATTCATGAGGTGAGCGGAACATTAGCTCGGGCTGCACCGGGCTGAAAGTAAGTATATTGTCAGTAATTAAGCCAAGGTATACGCGCCCCGATCCTAATTTTAATGCTGCTGTTCCTGCAAGGAGAGCTGCTCCGGTCATTCCGGCTGAGCCACCAATAACACCTACGCTACCAAACAGGCCTTTATGACTATTAGCACTTCGAGCTGGGGGTAGTAATTGTTGTATGTACGGTAGATTCAATACCCATGATTGAGGTTCTATAAGGGTAGAAGTATCAATATCAAGATTACGTAAAATAATTTCCCCAGAATACTCGGTACCCTGATGGGTCAAAAGTCCAGGTTTCATACCAATGAATGTAACAGTGATGTTGGCATGAATTGCCGAGCCACATACACGACCGTCATCACTGTTCAGGCCACTAGGAATGTCTAGTGAAAGCACAGGCAGATTCATGTGATTTATTACATTAACCAGTTCATAGATTGGACCTTCCAAGTCTCGTGAAAGGCCGATACCGAATAATCCGTCTACTATGGCACTCCATTCCTTCTTAATGGGAATTTCAGAAAGTATTTCACCGCCTGCGTCGGTCCAGGCATCCATTGAATTTTTCGCTTCACTAGATAATTCTGCAGGAGTTCCGGTAAATACAAGGGTGACCTTAAACCACCATTTCTGTAGATGACGGGCAACAACAAAAGCATCGCCACCATTATTTCCAGGACCGGCTAGAACCAGAACCTTATTTTTTTCGCTGGTCAGTAGTTTATCTCGTACCACTTCCGCTGCAGCTAAACCCGCCTTTTCCATCAAATTTATAGGAACGGAAGTACTAGTAGCAAGCTTCTCAAGCTTACGTATTTCGTTGGCGAGATAAATAGGAGTATTTTTATTCATATAATTAATTATCAGGGTAACGCTTTTAAGGCTGTGGGTAGCGAGCCTTCTCGTGTAAAATTATACTTTCAATTTCAATGTCACATTCCATCTAATGCTTCGATTCCGTGGTGGTAGTGCACTATCTTCCTTTCGTCTGAAAAAATTAGCTGACGAAATAAAAATACTTGCCCCTCAAGTTTCCCACATTTCTGCCGAGTATTGGCATTTTTGCTCAGAAGCTCGTGATTTAGGGGAAAAAGAAACTACTATTCTTGAGAAACTGCTTACCTATGGTGCAGCAGCACAGAAGAATACGATTTCTTGTGGCGAATTATTATTGGTATTGCCTCGTCCCGGAACTATCTCTATTTGGTCATCAAAAGCTACGGATATTGCCCATCAATGTGGATTAGACGCGATTGAGAGATTGGAGCGTGGTGTAGCCTTTTATATACAATCATCGGCGGGGAAACTTTCAGCCGAAGAAAGAACTCTGTTACTGCCATTGATCCATGACCGAATGACTGAGGCAGTATTTGGATCGTTTAGCGATGCTGAAAATTTATTTCGATATGTGGATCCTGTTCCACTAAGCATAGTGGATATACAGGGCAGTACATTAGAAGCGCTGCAGCAAGCTAATAACGAGATGGGGCTCGCTTTATCACCTGAAGAAATTAAATATCTTTCCGATCATTATTCCAGAGTTGGACGTAATCCTACCGATGTGGAATTGATGATGTTTGCCCAGGCTAATTCGGAGCATTGTCGCCACAAGATCTTTAATGCGGATTGGATAATAGATGGTAAGCCTCAGTCTAAATCATTATTTTCAATGATTCGTAATACCCATGAACTAAATCCGCAAGGTACGGTAGTAGCTTATACAGATAACTCTTCAGTTATTGAGGGGTCGGAAATTGCTCGTTTTTATCCTGAGAAGGGTAATTGCTATACCTATGCTATGGAGCAGATACATATTTTGATGAAAGTGGAGACCCATAATCACCCTACTGCCATATCCCCTTATTCTGGTGCTGCTACTGGATCAGGAGGTGAGATTCGTGATGAAGGGGCTACTGGTCGTGGTTCAAAGCCAAGAGCTGGATTAACTGGTTTCTCGGTCTCAAATTTAAATATTCCTGATTTTATTCAACCTTGGGAGAGGCACTCGGAATCAGGAAAGACAGGTTCATATGGTAAGCCATCGCGTATCTCGTCAGCCTTGCAAATTATGCTAGAAGGGCCGATTGGCGCAGCAGCATACAATAACGAGTTTGGTCGCCCTAATTTAGCTGGGTATTTCCGTACTTTTGAGGAGTTGGTTAGGGATGAAATGCGCGGATATCACAAGCCTATTATGTTGGCAGGAGGGATCGGACACATTTCTAGCCATCATTCATTCAAGGAAGAATTTCCACCTGGCGCACTAATGATTCAATTAGGTGGGCCGGGAATGTTAATTGGACTGGGTGGCGGTGCAGCCTCAAGCATGGATACCGGAGACAATGAAGAAGATCTGGACTTTAATTCAGTACAACGTGGTAATGCAGAGATGGAGCGGCGCGCTCAGGAAGTAATAAATAAATGTTGGCAGATTGAAAGAATGGGGAAAGCAAACCCAATTCTCTCAATTCATGATGTTGGTGCGGGTGGGTTGTCTAATGCCTTACCAGAGTTATTACATGATTCACAACGTGGCGGGAATATTGATTTACGAGAGATTCCTTTGGAAGAGCATGGTATGTCGCCAATGCAGATTTGGAGTAATGAAGCACAGGAACGTTATGTATTGTCAATTTTGCCAGAATCCCTTGAATTATTTAGAGCAATCTGTAAACGCGAGCGTTGTCCATTTTCGGTAGTAGGAAAAGCAATAGAGAAAGAACAGCTTTCCGTTACCGATTCAGTTTTCGATAACCATCCAGTTGATATGGAGATTTCAGTATTACTTGGGAAATCACCAAAAATGGTACGTGAGGTTACTCATATTAAGAAGCTATCAGTACCATTTAATACAGCAGAATTAGATTTGAAAGAGTGCGCTTATAAGGTATTGAGATTACCTGTAGTTGCGGATAAAACTTTTCTCATAAGTATTGGTGATCGTACTGTCGGTGGAGTGACAGCACGTGATCAGATGGTAGGTCCATGGCAAGTTCCTGTGGCAGATGTGGCAGTAACCTCAATGGGCTACCAAACTTATCAGGGTGAGGCATTTTCTGTAGGGGAGAAAGCGCCATTAGCACTGCTTAATCCTGCATCAGCTGCACGTATGGCGGTAGGCGAGGCTGTTACTAATATAGCGGCTACATTGATTGAGAATATTGAAGAAATAAAGCTTTCAGCTAACTGGATGGCAGCAGCAGGGCATCCTGGCGAAGATGCAGATTTGTTCGATGCGGTTCATGCGATAGGTATGGAACTTTGTCCACAGTTAGGCATCAGTATTCCGGTTGGGAAAGACTCGATGTCAATGAAGACAGTATGGGAAGATAAATCTGACAATAAATATTGTGGCACGAGAAAGGAAGTAACTTCTCCTTTATCTCTAATTATCTCTGCTTTTGCAAGGGTAGCAGATGTTCGAAAAACACTTACGCCGCAGTTACAAACCGACTGCGGTGAGACGGAGCTGATCTTAATTGATCTTGGAGCGGGCAGGAACCGACTTGGGGGTTCTGCACTGGCACAAGTCTATAAACAAATAGGAGATGAAGCACCTGATCTTTTGGGTTCAGATGATGTAAAGAAACTTAAAGGGTTTTTTAACGTCATACAGTTATTAAATAAAGAAAATAAAATATTGGCCTACCATGACCGGTCAGATGGAGGCTTATTTGCGACGTTATGCGAAATGTCTTTTGCCGGTCACGCTGGCATGACTGTAAATTTAGATCAGCTTTGTTTTGATGCTCTTGCTAACGATGTCGATGGGTATGAATTGAAGCAAGGGGTATTAAGTGGAAGATCTTTAGAGCGCATGATATCTGTTTTGTTTAATGAAGAGCTCGGGGCGGTAGTTCAGATAAGAACTAGAGACCACGATGATTTCATGAAGGCTATATCTGGGGAAGGATTACTTGATGTAAGTTTTGTAATTGGTAGCCTGAACAGTAATGATGAAATGCGGTTAATGCGAAATAATGAACCAGTGTTTTTGGAGAAGCGTACAGCGTTACATCGCGCCTGGTCAGAAACGACTTACGAAATGCAAAAATTACGGGACAATCCGGTTTGTGCTCAACAAGAACATGATCTTAAGCTTGATATTGCTGATCCTGGATTACAGGTCAAACTGAGTTTTGAAACGGATAATAATATAGCTGCACCTTATATTCAGAAAGGAGTTAGACCAAGAATTGCTATTTTGCGCGAGCAAGGTGTGAACGGTCACGTTGAGATGGCTGCTGCTTTTGATCGAGCTGGATTCCTAGCAACAGATGTACACATGAGTGACATTATTGAGAGGCGTGTTTCTCTAAAGGATTACAAAGGTCTTGCTGTGTGTGGAGGATTTTCTTATGGAGATGTATTAGGTGCTGGAGAAGGCTGGGCAAAATCTATTTTATTCAATAATTCTGTCCGCGATGAGTTTTCAGCCTTCTTTAAACGCACCGATACTTTTGCACTAGGGGTGTGTAATGGCTGTCAAATGATGAGTAATCTGTATGAACTAATTCCAGGGGCTGAGAATTGGCCACATTTTATTCGTAATAAGTCAGAGCAATTCGAAGCACGTTTTGCATCCGTGGAAATTCAGGAAAGCTCATCATTGTTTTTCGATGGAATGGCCGGCAGTGTCATGCCAATTGTTGTTTCGCATGGAGAAGGATATGCGGAATTTACAAATAAGGAGAAATTTGAAGCTACTCAGCCATTAGTAACAATGCGGTATGTAAATAATTATGGCAAACCTACTGAGACTTACCCTCTGAATCCTAATGGCTCGCCCATGGGGGTTGCTGGCATGACGACACCTGACGGACGGTTTAGCATACTTATGCCGCATCCGGAGAGAGTGTTCCGTGCAACTCAGCATTCTTGGCATCCAAAGGATTGGCAAGAAGATGCGCCATGGATCAGGATGTTCAGGAACGCAAGAAGATGGGTTGGATAGGAACTGAAAATAGTATCTGTTGAAATAATTAGAAAATAACAGTGTGGAGATTAACAGAATGGTAGTGTCCGGACGCGTAATATATCTTAATATTCTTGTTCTATTTCTTTTGATACCAAGTACAGAATCTAATATGGCATTTGCAGAAATAGTGCCGAATAATGGGCAGGAAGAATGCGTTCCCATCGGGAACTGGAAAGTGCCGGGAGGTGAAAAAATATCTGGCACGGATGTTATTTCTAATGCGCTCAATCAGTCTGTTGTATTGCTGGGAGAAGCGCATGCAAATTTAGAGCATCATCGTTGGCAATTACAAATGCTATCGTCATTACATGCACGACATCCTAATATGGTGATTGGATTCGAAATGTTTCCGCGACGTGTGCAGGAGGCTCTTGATAAGTGGGTAGCTGGCAGCCTTTCTGTCGCAGAGTTTCTTGATGCCTCAGATTGGAAACATGGCTGGAGTATTGATGCAAAGGCGTATTTGCCGCTTTTTCATTTTGCGCGGATGAATAAAATACCAATGGTGGCGCTTAATATCGACTCACGTCTGAGGAAGGAAGTGTCCTTAAAGGGGTTTGATATTTTGTCGGAAGACAAATTTAAAGGAGTGACGCGCCCAGCAGAACCAAGTAAAGCTTATCTTGAATACCTAATGCTTATTTACAAAAAACATGATCGAAATCACAAAACTAAAATTATTACCGAAGACTTAGATTTTCAGCGTTTTGTTAGAGGTCAACAGTTATGGGATCGGGCAATGGCGCAAGCTTTACACTCAGCATTGACTCGATTGGAGAGCCCGCCAGTGGTTGGGGTGCAAGCTTTATTTTCAGCATTTACACAGCCGGAGCATCCACTAGTAGTCGGAATCATGGGTGCAGGGCATATCAGAAATGGTTACGGAGTACCTCACCAACTAATGGATCTCGGTATTAAGGATGTTGCCATGTTATTGCCATGGGAAAGTAATAAAGCATGCGGGCAATTGGTCACTGGAATTGCTGATGCAGTATTTGGTGTTGCGTCATATGTGAAGACGGATGGGCCACAACGCCAACGGCTTGGTATCCAGTTTGAAATGGCACAGAAAGGAGCCCGTATTTTAAAGATTGAGAAGGGTAGCGTAGCAGAAACAGCTGGGCTCAAAGATAAGGATATTATTATAGAAATTGCAGGCTTGGAGGTGAAGAAAATTAACAATGTTATTGAGGCGGTTAAGAGACAGGCACCTGGTACTTGGCTGCCACTTAAAGTAACTCGTGGTAGTGAAACAATTGAAATTATTGCTAGATTCTCTGCTGTAATAAAATGAGAATTAGTACAGCCTTAATAAGAATGCGGTCTATATTCTATTGCTCAATTTCTCTATTATTCATATTTCTTTCTCCGTTGGCTGTATCTGTTAGCTCAGCGTCTTCATTAGCACTGGACACATTGAAGGTTGAGTATGATATTACCGTTCACATAGATCCGATTGCGCAAACTATAGAAGGTCGTAATGTTATTACGACAAAGTCTACAGATGAATTAATTCTGGTATTAAGTAGTCGTTTTACAGTGACAGATATACTCGTAGATGGGGTAATCTTTAAACTGGAGAATGTAGACCATGGGGCGTTGCAGACATGGAGGATTCCAAACAGCCAGCGTGCGCCCAGGCAAATTGAAGTGAGCTGGAAAGGTAAACTTTTGCCACTTAATACCTCATTAGATCACAGGCAGACTCTTGGTAGAGGTAAAGCGGTAAGTGGAAGTTTTGGAACTTTTCTTCCTGACTCAAGTGGGTGGTATCCTTATATTAGAGGTGAGTTGGCGAGTTATCGTGTAAGTCTTAAGATGCCACAGGGGCAGAGAGGTATTGTCGCCGGGAAGCTTGTCGATGAGTCTGATTCTGATGAAGGGTATCATGCACGTTTTGAATTTCCTTTTCCATCTGAAGGGATTGACCTTATGGGTGGTCCTTATGCTGTTGAAACTGATTCAATGTACGGCGCAGGCGGAAAGAAAATTCAATTAAGAACATATTTTCATCCGCAAATTAGAGGATTGGCACGTGAATATCTCAGTTCTGTAAAAGAATATATTCATCTTTATGAGTCGTGGATTGGTGAGTATCCGTTTACTGAATTTAGTGTCATATCTAGTCCAACGCCTACTGGCTTTGGTATGCCAACACTTACCTATTTAGGAATTAATGTACTGCGGTTACCATTTATACGTAATACGTCACTTGGACATGAGGTATTACATAACTGGTGGGGAAACGGAGTGTATCCCTATTATCCTGGGGGCAATTGGTCTGAAGGCCTAACAACATTCATGGCTGATTATGCTTATAAGGAACGTATGGGGCCTGAAGCGGCAAAAGAAATGCGGCTTGGTTGGTTACGTGATTTTGCTACTCTGTCATCTGATCAGGATTTTGTGCTTGAGAAATTTACCACACGAACGCATGGGGCCTCTAAGATTATTGGTTACAACAAGGCGGCAATGATGTTTTTGATGTTGCGTGATCTACTTGGTAATGAGAGTTTTGATCGCGCACTTCGGTTGTTCTGGAGTCAGAATAAATTTCGCGTAGCATCGTGGTCAGATTTGCAGAGTGCATTTGAGACCGAATCAGGAAAAAAACTACAAACATTTTTTGAGCAGTGGCTTACCTATACAGGCGCCCCTTCTGTACGTATTACAGAAGCAGTACGTACATATTCTGAGTCTGGGTACCACGTTACAGTTACATTGGAACAAGAAGATTCTTCATACAGTATTCGTTTGCCGATTGCAGTGCATACCGAAAGAGATGTAAAAATTAAGATATTTAATATGGATAAAGAAAGTCAAACCTTTTCATTTGAATCGCGTACCAAGCCGATTAAGGTAACCCTTGATCCAGATTTTAGGTTATTCCGAAGGCTGACACCTAATGAAGCGCCCCCAATTTTACGGCAGATTATGGTGGATCACTCTACGGAGACTATTTTGTTGTCTGAAATGGGAGATGCGCGTGATGTTTCCCGGGAGTTGGCAGAAAAGCTTTTGCGCCGTACGCCAAAAATAGTTTCATTGGCAGATACCGATAAAGTAACCTCAGTATTAGTAATTGGTTTACAGGATGAGGTAAGTAAATGGCTTAATTTAAATAAGCTTCCTCCTCGTCCGTTTAATATGCGCCGTGATGGTACGGCATATGCTTGGACCATTCGCAAGGATGGCGTAACATTTGTTGTTGTTTCTGCTAAAGATGTGCCCTCTCTTCAATCTTTGGTGCGGCCATTGCCGCATTATGGGAGACAAAGTTATATTGTCTTTGATGGCACAAAGGCCATTGAACGTGGTACATGGCCGGCACATGTGCAGGAGATAACGCTAAATTAGTAAAAAAAACAGCCCATTTAATCAAAGCGGTAGTATTTGGCTTGTATATGAGGAGAGGGGACTCATCTCTTGGGACATAATATTGGTATCCAAATATTAAACTTGCTCAGGTGCTTCAGCATGGCTCTCGTAGAATTCTAGTTTACTTTCTCATCTAAAAATAACATTACATCTGATAATACGTTATTTGTTTTTCAGACTGCGCGGCAAGATTTTGTTAACATAGGCCTTTATATTCCTAATTTAGCGGAGATTTTATGGTTATTGAAAGAACTTTATCTATTATTAAGCCTGATGCAGTAGCGAAGAATGTAATAGGAGAGATTTATGCTCGTTTTGAGTCTAACGGGTTAAAGATTATTGCAGCACGTATGATGCATCTATCCCGATCTGATGCTGAGGGCTTTTATGACGTACATCGTGAACGTCCATTTTTTAATGAATTAGTTGAATTTATGATTTCTGGGCCTGTCATGGTGCAGGTTCTAGAAGGCGAGGATGCTATAAAAAAGAACCGGGCAATAATGGGAGCCACAGACCCACAAAAAGCCGAAAAAGGTACTATTCGCGCAGATTATGCTGACAGTATTCAAGCTAATGCGGTACATGGTTCTGATGCTCCTGAAACTGCGGCAGTAGAAGTTGCCTATTATTTTCCAGAAATGAACATTTGTTCCAGATAGAAGGTTAATTTTTAGCTCACTATAATGACTATTAATTTGCTTGATTTTGATGCAAAAAATCTTACCGGTTTCTGTGGAGAAATCGGTGAGAGGCCTTTTCGTGCCAAGCAATTACTACGTTGGATACACCAATCTGGCGAGGCCGATTTTGATGGTATGAGTAATTTGGCAAAAGTATTGAGGGAGAAACTTTCTGCCACAGCAGTGGTTAAGCCGCCTGAGGTTATCAGTGAACATATATCCACTGATGGAACACGTAAATGGCTAATGAACGTGGGTTCTGGTAATGGAATTGAGGCAGTTTTTATACCAGAGTCTCGTCGTAGTACGCTATGTGTTTCCAGCCAGGTAGGGTGCGCGTTAGCGTGTACTTTTTGTTCTACAGGAAGGCAGGGATTTAATCGTAATTTAGGTGTGGCTGAGATAATTGGCCAGTTATGGTGGGCAAACAAGGCGCTGGCGACTACCAAAGAAGAGGTTGTACCTGAAAATAATTCTATTAGTGAAATAAAGCAAGTGCGTCCTGCAGAACATAATTATAAAGTCAGTAATGTGGTAATGATGGGTATGGGTGAGCCGCTAGCAAACTTTGAGAATGTAGTGTCAGCACTTGATTTAATGCTTGATGATAACGCTTATGGGTTGTCACGTCGCCGCGTTACTGTCAGCACCTCTGGTTTAGTTCCTGCAATGGATAGGCTTAGTGAGCGCTGCCCTGTTGCATTAGCAGTATCGCTTCATGCGCCCAACGATATGCTACGAGATGAATTAGTACCAATCAACAAGAAATATCCGCTCAAAGAATTGCTGGCGGCTTGTCAAAGATATCTTAAGACTGCGCCAAGAAATTTCATTACTTTTGAATATATTATGTTGGCAGGAATCAACGATAGTATTTCCCAGGCACGTGAATTAGTAAAATTGGTGAAGGACACACCGTGTAAATTCAATTTAATTCCATTTAATCCGTTTCCTAATTCCGGTTATAAATGTTCTTCGTCTGAAGCAATACGTCAGTTTCGTGATGTATTGATGCAGGCTGGTCTGATAAGTACTGTACGAAAGACTCGTGGTGATGATATCGATGCTGCCTGTGGTCAATTAGCAGGAAGGGTATTGGATAGAACCCGTCGTACGAATCAAGGAGTCATGGAGGTAGCAAGTTGATGCTGATTCTAAAGAAATTGGTCTTGATTCTCCATGATGCAGTAGTTATGCGTAATGGTAAGTTTAATAATGAAAACTAATAAAAAGGCTAGTAATAGCGGGGTCGAAGCAGTGACAGAGGTAGACTCTGCTGAAGAAATACAAAGTATCGGCCAGGTGCTTAAAGCAGCACGTTTGGCTCAGGTGATGAGCGCTCAGGATATAGCGCGTCAATTACGATTATCTGAGAAGCAGATTGAAGCAATAGAAAATGATGATCACAGTAAATTTCCGAATCAAATTTTCTTACGTGGTTTTATTCGAAATTATGCAAAACTCGTACGAGAAGACACTAAGAAATTTTCGCAATTGTTGGGTGAAACTTTTCCGCCAACTTCCACACAGGCTATTACATTTTCGGTGGATGGTACCCCGTTCATACCTGACCATAAGAAATCGAAGGGAAATTTAATAATCTTATTAATTGTAGTTTTGGTTTCATCCCTATTAGTTTATGAGGTTTATCGAAGTGCTGGAGATGACCCGAAAACAAATGAAAATATTGAGAATGGGACTGTAGCTGAGACTATAATTCAACTTGAAACTGAAATTGAGCAGGTGCCAGAGGACAACCAAAATCAATTGTCATCTGTGATCAAGTCTAACGGCTCTGATTTTAATGTGCTTATTGAGGAGGTTGAAGTAGACCAACAGGGCGGAGACTCTTTAGATAAAGAGCAAAAGGTTGAGACGGCGCTAGAGGTAGAGGACAAACCGGTAGAAAGTGGTGGTGGCGGGGGTACGCTCAGATTTATGTTTACTGGGGAGTCATGGGTTGAAGTTAAGGATGCAGAGGGAAAGAAAATTTTTTCGCAGACTAGTCCCGGCAATACGGAGGAAACAGTAAATGGTAGTCCGCCTTTCTCTCTGACAATTGGGAATGCTGCTAGTGTTAGGCTGTTTTACAATGATGAGCCTGTGGATTTAATACTATACACGAATACAAATGGGGGAGTGGCACGTTTATCACTCGATTAGAATTTTCACGGTTATAAAACTTTCGTATTGATCATGACTACATCACAAGAAAATATAAGTAAACTCAGGAATAGTGTAGGAGTTCGGATTGGAAAAATTATTGTGGGGGGCGCTGCTCCAGAAGTAGTAGTGCAGTCTATGACTAATACTGACACAGAGAATGTGTCTGCAACCGTATCACAAGTAGCCCAGCTTGCGCGTGCAGGTTCTGAACTAGTTCGCATAACAGTCAATACTCCAGCGGCGGCAAAAGTTGTATCATCTATTCGTGACCGACTTGATGATATGGGCTGCCATGTGCCGTTAGTGGGAGATTTTCATTTTAATGGACATAAACTTCTAACCGCATACCCTGATTGTGCGCAGGCATTGGCTAAATACCGGATTAATCCTGGTAATGTGGGACACGGTAAGAAGCGTGATGAACAGTTTGCAACCATGATTGAAGCGGCATGTAAATATGACAAGCCCGTAAGGATTGGCGTTAATTGGGGTAGCCTAGATCCTGAATTACTTGCTCGTATAATGGATAAAAATGCAGAGTCTTTAGAGCCGAAAGATGCTGGTTATGTGATGCGTGAAGCATTGATCACCTCAGCTCTAGAGAGTGCCGCCAAGGCAGAAGAAATAGGACTAAGTCGTGACCATATTATTTTATCTTGTAAGGTTAGTGGTGTGCAGGATTTAATTGCAGTTTATCGGGACTTGGCCGCTTCCTGCGATTATGCATTACATTTAGGGTTAACTGAGGCGGGAATGGGATCTAAGGGTATTGTAGCTTCCACCGCGGCGTTGTCGGTACTATTACAGGAGGGTATTGGCGATACTATTCGTATATCCTTGACACCAGAACCAGGTGGGGATCGCACCCGAGAAGTAATTGTCGCACAAGAAATTCTGCAGACTATGGGGCTGCGTGCATTTGTCCCGATGGTTGCAGCATGCCCAGGTTGTGGACGAACGACCAGTACTTATTTTCAAGAGCTTGCAGAGAATATCCAAAGCTATGTTCGTAATGAAATGATTGTTTGGCGTGAACAATACGATGGTGTCGAGAATATGACCTTAGCTGTAATGGGATGTGTGGTTAATGGTCCCGGTGAGAGTAAACATGCAGATATTGGTATTAGTTTGCCAGGCTCTGGGGAGAGGCCGGTGGCGCCAGTTTTTGTAGACGGCGAGAAATCAGTTACGCTGAAAGGCGATAATATTGCCGGTGAATTCCGTGAGATCGTTGATAAGTACGTACAGACAAAATACCAAAAGAAAATAGCTAATGGTTAAAAGTATTCAGGCTGTTCGAGGGATGAACGATGTTCTACCCGATCAGGATTATATATGGGATTTTTTTGAGCAGACTATTCGTAATTGGATGGCAGTCTATGGTTATAAAAAAATTCGCATGCCAATTGTTGAACGTACTGATTTGTTTGTTCGTTCTATAGGTGAAGTAACGGATATTGTTGAGAAAGAAATGTATACATTTCTTGATCATCTGAATGGAGATAGTCTAACGCTGAGGCCTGAAGGTACGGCTTCTTGTGTGCGTGCGGTACTGGAACATAATTTACTGTATACGGGTCCACAAAGATTATATTATTCAGGTCCGATGTTCCGGCATGAGCGTCCGCAGAAAGGTAGGTATCGTCAATTTCATCAGGTAGGTGTTGAGGCATTAGGGTATTCTGGTCCTGATATTGATGCAGAGCTGATTATCATGTGTGCAGATTTATGGAAAAGATTAGGTATTTCTGATGTTTGTTTGCAAATTAGTACCTTAGGTAGTGTTGAGTCACGTAAATTACATAGGTCCAGGTTAATCGAATATTTGGAGAAGAACTTAGATGGTCTTGATGAGGATGCTCGTAGGAGACTATATAAGAATCCATTAAGGATCCTTGATAGTAAAAACCCGAAAATGCAGCAAATCATTAATGATGCCCCAAAAATAATGGAAAGCCTGGATAAAGATTCACTTAAGCATTTTGAGAAATTACAACATATACTGGTTGATCAGGGAATTAAATTTGAGATTAATCCCAGGCTAGTAAGGGGCTTGGATTACTATAATCGAACTGTATTTGAATGGGTAACTGAGAGGCTTGGTGCACAGGGCACAATATGCGCCGGAGGCCGGTATGATGATTTGGTTGAGGAGGTTGGAGGAAAGCCAACATCTGCTTGTGGTTTTGCAATGGGGGTAGAGCGGCTATTGGCCTTGATTCTAGAGGGCGGGAAAGAAATACCAGATTCTGTTCCTGATGCTTACGTGATACATCAAGGCGAAGCTACTGATGAGGCTGCCTGGAAAACAGTAAGTTACTTACGTGATCAGGGGCTCAATGTCATCCTACATTGCGGAGGTGGAAATTTTAAAGCGCAAATGAAAAAAGCAGATTCTAGTGGCTCACGTTTCGCTATTATTATCGGAGAGGATGAGATAAAGGATGAGGTAATAAGTGTTAAATCTCTACGAGAAAAAGTTATGCAAATAAAGGTAGGGTTGCTAGAAGCAGCACAATTAATTAAAGGTGTTTGAGTCAGAAATATTTTTCAATTTCGTTAGGAAGAAAGATGGCAACATATGATTTGGAAGAGCAGGAAAGAATTGATGGTCTGAAATCCTGGTGGGATGTTTATGGGACGCTAGTGATAATAATTTTAGCAATTCTTGTTGCTGGGGTATCTGGTACTCAGGCATGGAAGTATTACCAGAAACAGCAGGCTGACCAGACAGTAGAATTATTTAATTCTCTTCAGGTAATTGATGAGAGCGGGGACTCTGGGAAAACAAGAGACGCTGCTCGTTTGCTGACTAATGGTTTTCCGGATAGTGGTTATGCATCACGTGCTGCACTAATTTCAGCAAGAGCCAGTATTGATGAAAAAGATATAAAGAGTGCAAAAGAAGCATTGCAATGGATGCTAGTAAATTCTGAAGAAAATGAGCTAAAGGATGTTGCGCGTCTTAGATTGGCTGGATTGTTGTTAGATGAGAAGAAACATGATGAGGCATTGAAGTTGTTAGAAAACAAACACAGTGAATCTTTTGATAGCTTATATGCCGATCTAAAAGGAGATATTTATGCAGACAAAGGCAGCACTTCAGAAGCACGTGCTGCGTATAAAATGGCAATGAATAAGACTGAAAAAAAAGAGACTCGCTATAAAATAATTCAGATGAAACTTGATGCACTGAAAAAATAGGGTAATGGCTATAAATAAACTTGGATTAAGTTTTTTATATACCATACTTAGGTATGTCTATTTAGTTCCCTTTGTGATTATATCTGTTGGATGTGCAGGTGTAGGAGATTTGTTTGATTATGGTGCTAATGATAACTCTGAGGCAGTCACTCAACTAGATAGTGAAGACACTTCATCTGATTTAGAACAGGATTCCCAGTCCAGTAACAAGAATACAAATTCAGATTTTAGTACATATTCATTGGATGATGAATCAGAAACGGATCCTGTTGCTGAGGATTTGGATCCAGAGGAAATTTCCAGTGTCCCTCCCTTATGGGAGAGGAGTGTTGGTGCTGACACTAATTACATGAATGAATTCTCAGCACGAGATGCGTTTGATGACATCCTTGGTCTTACTTATCCACTCGGAGTTAGTCCGGTAGGAGCAACGGGATTAGTGCCTGCATTTGAGAATGATGCAATATACGCGGCATCTGCAGCTGGAAAAATTATACGTTTTGATCCTGTCACAGGAGATGAGGTTTGGAGTACTGATACAAAGCATAGACTGTCTGGCGGGGTAGGGGTAGGTGAGGGTCTAATTCTGGTCGGAACCTTTAAGGGGAAAATTCTAGCATATGATGTGAATGGAAATCAGCTGTGGGAATCAACGGTAACCAGTGAGGTACTAAGCCCACCAAAAATACATGACGGTGTAGTTGTGGTGCGCACCGGAGAGGGTAGGATTTTTGGTCTAGATGCAGTAGATGGAAAACGAAAATGGATTTATCAGGATTCAATCCCTTCTCTTACTGTTCGGAATTTTGCTGGAGTTCTTGTTAAGGGGGGGGGAGTATTTGTCGGGTTTCCTGGAGGGAAACTCGTGGCAATAAAAATAGATGATGGAAAAATAGCATGGGAGGCTGCCGTATCAAAACCAAAGGGTGTGACTGAACTTGAGCGCATTACAGATGTAACTAGTTTGCCAGTAGCAGATGATCGGCAAATATGTGCAGTTGCTTATAAAGGTCGCCTTTCATGCTTTGAGGTCATGAATGGTAATCCCATCTGGATGCGAGAAGTATCAAGCAGTGCTGGCCTTACTATGGATAATAAATATGTTTATGTGAGTGAGGATGACGGTGCCGTTGTCGCTTACGATAAAAATAATGGAACTGTTATATGGAAGAAAAAAATAATTAAAAAAAAGGTCAATACTTTTGGTAATTTAAGTTGGATTTCTCCGGGTGCAGATCGCGGCGGCGATGAGAAGCAGTCTACTGGAGATGAATCTAATTTATTTGATTTTTTAAAGGAGTATGATTTTGATAAAGATGATAATACGGAAGATGACTGGGAGCAGGTAAAAAACAAGCCTGATCTGCGGGGTGGAGGCAGTGGATTCTTAGGAAAATATGTAACAGGATGGGGAGGCAATAGTGCGAGCTCCCTAATCAATAAATTATCCGCACCTTTTGTTTATGGTTCTCAGGTAGTGGTAGGAGACTCTCAAGGTTTTGTAACAGTATTAAAGAATGATGATGGTTCTATAATTTCTCAATCTGGGACTGATGGAGGTAAGATTGTCACTCGACCTAAGCATGTACCTGATGGCCTAATAGTGCAAACTACTAAAGGCGGGATTTACGTATTCGGCATACAGTAAAATAAATTTAATAAAATAAATTCGGTATGGAAAATAGCTCTCTTACTTTAGGGGAAGAGAGGTTGGCATTCTCTATACTAATTTTAAACCATGAAACCTATTCTCGTATTAATTGGTCGGCCTAATGTTGGCAAATCAACTCTTTTTAATCGTTTAACTTGTAGTCGTGATGCGATTGTTGCAAATATCCCGGGATTGACCCGTGATCGCCACTATGGGCATGGTAAATTAGGTGATAAATCCTATTTGGTAGTGGACACGGGTGGTTTCGAGCCTGTAGTTAAAGAAGGGATGCTGCATGAAATGGCAATGCAGACGCTGCAGGCGGTAGACGAGGCTGATGTGGTGTTATTTATTGTCGATGCAAGGCAGGGACTAACATCGCACGATAAAATTATTACTAAGCAGCTCAGGAAAACTGGAAAAAAAATTATTCTGGCAGTAAACAAGGCTGAAGGAATGGCGGCAGCTGTTATTACTGCTGAGTTTCATGAGCTGGGCCTAGGTATACCCTGCGCTGTTTCTGCTGCTCATGGGGATAATGTTGGCGACCTAATAGATCTGGCGCTTGTTAGCTTTCCTGAGCAAGAAATAGGTATAGCAGAAGATAAACATCCTAGGATTGCCGTAATAGGACGACCTAATGTTGGGAAATCTACCTTAATAAATACATTGTTAGGGGAAGATCGTGTAATTACTTTTGATCAACCTGGAACTACTCGAGATAGTATCAGTATTGATTTTGAGCGTAATAAACGCCCATATACTTTGATTGATACTGCTGGAGTACGTCGTCGTGGAAGGGTTTCGGAAACAATAGAGAAATTTTCAGTAATTAAAACTTTACAAGCAGTAGAAAATGCCAATGTGGTAGTACTTGTAGTAGATGGAGGAAGTGAAATTTCTGATCAGGATGCACATATAGCTGGCTTTGTATTAGAGGCTGGGCGTGCAGTAGTATTAGTAGTAAATAAATGGGATGGGCTGGATAGTTATCAACGTGAGACTATCAAGCGTGAGATTTCGAGGAAGCTTTCATTTCTCCTTAGTTTTGCTGGAGTACATTATATTTCTGCGTTGAAAGGTAATGGAATGAAAGGGTTATTTCCTTCTATTGATTCCGCATATGCAGCTGCAATGGCTAAGTTAGCAACTCCAATGCTTACGCGAGTACTTTTAGAGGCTGTAGAAAAACAGCCACCACCACGTTCTGGTATGTATCGCCCTAAATTACGATACGCTCATCAAGGGGGCTCCAATCCGCCGCTGATAATAATTCATGGCAGTGCTCTGAAGTATGTATCAAAAACATACCAGCGCTATCTGGAAAATTCTTTTCGAAAAACATTCAAACTAGAAGGAACCCCATTACGGGTTGAGTTTAAAACGGGTCATAACCCCTACGCGGATAAGAAACCTGGTCCAATTAGTGAGGCCGAAGCCACAAGTCTTCATCGTAAACGTCGGAGTAATAGAAAGAAATATGGCCAATACTAACTCAGTAGTTAAGTAGGCCTTTATATTATTTATAACTCTTTGCTTGGGAATTAAAATTAATTTTTAATGGAGAATTCTCGGTACACTCAGGGTAAACTCTGGAATTGAAGCATCAAAATGGAGGCCATCCTCAGCGATCATTTGGTAGCTGCCTTTCATTGAGCCAACAGGAGAAGAGATGGCAGTACCGCTTGTGTATTCAAAACTGTCTCCGGGCTTTAGCAGTGGTTGTTCACCTACTACACCCAATCCACGTACCTCTTGGGCATCATTTCCTCCATCTTCAATAATCCAGTGGCGACTGATAAGTTGAGCTGCAACCATTCCAGTATTCGCAATGGTAATGGTGTAAGCGAACACATAATGATCTAAAGTCTCATCCGATTGTTCTGGAAGATAGGTAGTACGTACGATTATATTTATCTCGTATTTTTTGTCTTCGATCATATTAATATTGCATGCTATTTTGTATATTACAGCAGGAGTAAAGTGCGAATATTATCATATTGAGTTGAAGTTGATAGCATTAGAGATCCTTTTGCGGTTAAAATGACGTTCCAGATTCTGAGGGTATACTAATGGCCGATTATCTTATTGCTCCAAGCATTCTTTCTGCAAACTTTGCCAAATTAGGTGAAGAAATTAACGATGTTCTTGATTCGGGGGCAGATATTATTCATTTCGATGTAATGGATAATCATTATGTTCCTAACCTGACAATTGGACCTCTTATATGTGAGGCAATTCGTCCACTGACAGATGCGACTATTGATGTACATCTGATGGTGGAACCAGTAGACCGAATCATTCCTGATTTTGCAAAAGCAGGGGCGAACATTATTTCATTTCATCCGGAGACATCCAGCCATATTGACCGTACTATCGGCCTTATTAAGGAACAGGGCTGCATGGCTGGAATGGTATTTAATCCTGCTACGCCTCTACACTATCTTGACCATGTGCTGGATAAACTTGATCTTGTTTTAATTATGTCAGTTAACCCTGGCTTTGGCGGACAAAAATTTATTCTTGAGGCATTGAATAAGCTAAAAGCGGTACGAGAGCGCATTGATGCGGGTAATAAAAAGATATTGCTAGAAATAGATGGCGGGGTGAAAGTAGACAATATTGCTGAGATTGCTCGTGCTGGAGCAGATACCTTTGTTGCTGGTTCTGCAATTTATGGTGCTGGTAAGAATGAGGATCCTAATCGATATGATACGGTGCTATCTGCATTAAGAGCAGAATTAGCAAAGGTCTAGTCGCAGTTGACTCTTTAAAGAATTAAAAATTATTCTTTTTGCATTTTTATAAGGAAATGAATAGAAGCCATTCTTCTCATCCTGTATCTTCTACAGCAGAAATAGAATTTCCTTTGACGGTCAAAGCTATCATGATCGACTTAGATGGGACGCTTCTTGATACGGCAGGTGATCTTGCTATTGCTGCTAACATAATGTTACGAGAATTGGGCGTAGCAGAACTACCACTTGTCACAATTCAATCTTATATTGGTAGGGGGGTACTGAATCTAGTTAGGAAGTGCTTGGCTAACAGTTTTAATAATGAACCAGACCCTGATTTTCTTGCTCAAGCAATGGTGATTTATGAGAAAGAGTATGCAAAAAACCTATGCGCCACTACACGTCCCTACCCGAGAGTGGTTGATGGGTTAATTGCGATGAAGGAAGCAGGATTTCAATTAGCTTGTATTACTAACAAGTCCGAAACGTTTACTTTGCCTTTGTTACGCGCTACCAAACTTTTAAATTATTTCGATATTGTTTTATCTGGAGATAGCCTGCCAAAAAAGAAACCAGACCCGGCGCCTCTTCATCATGCTTGTAAGGTATTTGGTATTATGCCAAATGAAATGTTATTGATTGGTGATTCGGGTAATGATACTAAAGCTGCGCGCGCAGCAGGATCCTATGTTTTTTGTGTGCCGTATGGCTATAATGAAGGACGAGATGTTCATGAATTAGATTGTGATAGAGTGATTCCATCTATTTACGAAGCAGTACATTTGATCAAGAGGCTGACATAATCAAATGAAACGATATATTTAAGAATGCAATAGAAATATTGTTGGACTAATATCTAGGTTTTCTTGGCCTGCTGTATCAGAATTATTGGCATAATTTATTTTGTTTATTGAAATTTTAACATGACTGAATCCGAGTTTTTTAACCTTGCTAAACAAGGCTACAACAGAATTCCAGTAGTGTTGGAAACTTTTGCCGATCTAGACACTCCGCTTTCAATTTATCTTAAATTAGCTAACCATCCTTATTCTTATTTGCTTGAATCGGTTCGAGGCGGCGATCGTTTCGGGCGCTATTCCTTTATTGGGTTGCCTGCTTCAACTCGAATTGAAGTACGTGGTGATTGTATAAATATTATTAGTGAGCAGGGGTCAGAGCAGGTTGGAGCAGAGGATCCTCTGTCTTTTATTCAGTCTTATTTATTACGCTTTAAAGTTGCCCCGTGTTCTGGTTTACCACGTTTTTGTGGTGGGCTAGTAGGGTATTTTGCTTACGAAACGGTTCGCTATATAGAGCGTAAGCTCGCTGGCCATGTTAGCTCAGACTCATTAGATTTACCTGATATGCTATTGCTTCTGTCTGAAGAGTTAATTGTCGTAGATAATCTTTCGGGCAAGCTGTATCTAATCATATATACAGATCCAAGTATTGCGGGTTCTTATAAAGAAACAAAAAAACGTTTAAAAGTATTGCTTACAAATTTGCGTAAGCCGGTAAAAGTTCCAAATGAAATACCAGTAAAGCCATCCCAGGTGGTTTCTGAGTTTAGTGAATCAGATTTCATCAAGGCAGTAGAGCGTGCCAAACAATATATTTTTGACGGCGATATAATGCAAGTAGTTTTATCGCAGCGGACCAGTAAGACTTTTAGTACATCTCCACTGGCCTTATATCGGGCATTACGAAATTTAAATCCTTCGCCATATATGTTTTATTATAATTTCGGCGATTTTCACGTTGTAGGTGCCTCACCGGAGATTCTTGTGCGCCTTGAGGGTGATGCCGTAACAGTCCGTCCTATTGCGGGAACTAGGCCACGTGGTAGTACACAGCAAGAAGATGAGAGATTGGCTGCAGATTTATTGGCTGATCCTAAAGAGTGTGCTGAGCATCTCATGTTGATGGATTTAGGTCGTAACGATATTGGGCGTGTTGCAGATACAGGTTCGGTCAAGGTTACTGAGAATATGCAAATTGAGAATTACTCTCATGTAATGCATATAGTTTCCAATGTTGATGGAAAATTAAAATCTGGGTTGAGTGCGATTGACGTATTACGTGCTACTTTTCCGGCAGGGACTGTTAGTGGGGCACCTAAAGTTAGGGCTATGGAAATTATTGACGAACTAGAGAGATCTAAACGTGGAGTTTATGCTGGTGCAGTAGGTTATCTAGGGTTCAATGGCGATATGGATCTTGCTATCGCTATCCGTACCGGAGTCATTAAAGGTGGGAAGTTATACGTACAAGCAGGAGCTGGTATTGTTGCAGATTCTGTGCCAAAAAATGAGTGGATTGAAACCGAGAATAAAGCCAAGGCACTTTTAAAAGCGGCTGAGATAGCAGAATTAGGGTTAGATAATAAGTTGGAGGAGATTTGAGTTTGTACCTGTATATCTAATCAGGGTCTTTGGTAAACCCATTGTAGTAATTTGTCCATTGCAAATTGTGCCTTGCTGGAATTAATATGATTCACCAGAAAAATAATGGCCATCCGTTTTCCTGATTTATCAAGTATGTAGCCAGCCATTGCTTTTACTCCGTTAAGTGATCCAGTTTTAATATGTGCTCGGCCAGTAACATCGGTTCCAGTAAGCCTTTTTTTCATGGTTCCATCCACCGCCAAAATTGGTAAGGATGAGACGAATTCTGGCATCACAGAACTTTGGAAAGCTTTAAGTAAAAGTTTACCTAAATGGCGCGTACTAATTCGTTCATTTCGTGATAACCCTGAACCATTTTCTATTTCAAATTCTGGGGAGGCTAGCTCTTTGGACTTGAGCCACTGCCTGACTGCGTTATTTGATTTGTTAAGAGTGGCTGGCTTATTGCCAGACACTGTGCCCAAAGTGAGGTAGAGCTGGCGTGCTGCGGTATTGTTGCTATATTTATTAATATCTCTAATAATCTCTGTAAGTGGTGGAGACTGGTGAATTTCATATGGCAGTTTTTCATCTGGCGCAATTCCAGTACGTACTTTCCCATTAAACACCCCACCTTGTTGCTTCCATAGTTTCTTGAAAAGTCCTAGAGTGTATGTCTGGCTGTTGTGTAGGCTCAGTAACAAGGATTTTTCACCACAAGCAATCGGGTAGTCTCCATTGAGTGTTACTGTTGCATGATGATTATTTTCAGTATCAACATCAATAATGGTGTCAAGCGTATCTCTCCATTCGATACATTTGCTTTTCGTAAGCTTTAAGTTGTTATTAAGGGTAATAAATTCGGTTTGTGGGTTTATGATAATACGAGCACTATTATTCTCTGGTTTGGGGATTATGCGTAGCTCTGTTGCTCGGTAATTTACTAAATGTGCTTCAGGGGGAGTATTGTAGGATCGGTAAGGTTTGTTATCGAAAGCTGCCGGATTCTCGATTGATATATTGAAATAGCTATTATCAAGGATAAGGTCCCCAGTAATTTCGTGTAACCCTTTTTGATAAAGGCGACGGATGAGTAACCAGAAATTTTCTAGATTAAGTCTTGGGTCGCCGTAACCCTTTATTATAAGGTCCCCTTGTAGCTTACCCTCTTTCAGAACACCATTAGTATAGATCTCTGTTTTCCAAGTAAAAGCCGGCCCTAATAGTTCAAGTCCTGCAAAGGTAGTAATAAGCTTCATCACTGAAGCTGGGTTCATTGGCTTGTCAGAGTTAAAGGCAATAATTGGATTGGTTGTATTAATTTCGTGAATATAAATACTCGCGGCAGATTCGGGAATTCCATTCTGATTAAGTGCCTGTTTGACTGTGTCAGGTAGATCTTGTGAAAAAACAGGTAGGGCTTGTGTATTAAGTATAAAACACAAGATAGCAGCTAATTTAAATGGGCTCATATATAGAATATACTCGTCTAAAATTTAGTGGAGCAATAATTCTAAGTAAGAATTGTTAACATGAATCTAGCACTTGTAAGGTCTTTGTTACAAGAAAATTAATTTCTTCATTGTTAATGATATAGGGCGGCATGAAATAGACGGTATTGCTTAGCGGGCGAAGCAGCAACCCTTGACTTATTGAGCTCTGAAAAAAATTCTCTGAAAAAGAAGGATCAGTAGTTTCAACTTCAAATGCCCAAATCATTCCACAGTTACGGAAATTTTTTACTTTAGGGTGTGACGCGATTGGTTTGGATATATCATTTAGATATTTTGTTTTTGTATGGTTAGCATTAATAACCTTATCCTGTTCGAATATATCCAGTGTGGCAAGCGCAACGGAGCAAGCAAGCGCATTGCCAGCGTGAGTGTGAGAATGTAGGAATGCACGTGTGGTTTCTTCGTGATAGAAAGACTGATAAATTGATTCGGTAGTCATCGCCACAGAAAGTGGTAGGTACCCGCTAGTAAGACCCTTTGCAAGGCATAAAAAATCCGGAGTAATATTCGCTTGTTCACAAGCAAACATTGTTCCTGTTCTGCCGAAACCTACGGCAATTTCGTCAGCAATTAAATGTACTTGGTATTTGTTACAAATCTCACGGGCATATTTCAGATAATCAGGATGATACATGCCCATACCTACTGCACCCTGAACTAATGGTTCAATAATAAATGCTGCGGTTACTGCGTGATTTTTAGCCAGATAGCTTTCTAAATGGTTGGCAGCACGAAGCGCATAATCTTTGGGGAGCTCTCCCTTTTCAGCATATCGCCAATCTGGAGTTGGAACTCTTGCGCTGTTGCGTAACAAAGGAGCATAAGTATTCCTAAAAATTGCGACATCAGTGACAGATAATGCGCCTAAAGTTTCACCGTGATAGCCATTTTGAAGGCTTACAAAATTATTCTTTTCGGGTTGGCCGCTGTTGTGCCAGAAATGAGCGCTCATCTTCAATGCAGCCTCAATGGCTGATGCTCCATCGCTGCTATAAAAGCAATGACCAAGGCCGTCTGGTGCAAGCTTGATTAATCTTTCCGATAACTTTACTACAGGCTCATGCGTAAAGCCTGCAAGCATTACATGTTCTAATTTGCCGAGTTGATCTTGGATGGCATGATTAATTTGAGGATTAGTGTGCCCGAATAAATTGACCCACCAGGAGCTAATTGCATCAAGATAACGTCTATCATTAAAATCATAGAGCCAGACTCCCTCACCCCGATTAATAGGAATAAGTGGTAATGCCTCATATTGTTTCATCTGAGAGCACGGGTTCCAAACAGCCTTTAGGCTGCGTTCTATTAAGTTTTTATTAGTCATCTACTTGAAATTCTTATAAACAGCCCATATTATTAGTACTCATAGGCAGAGAGTGCTAATTTTTATCTGTAGAGTGATTCATAGAAATGCTAAACAGAGAAATTCATTAACCATTTATTTAATTATACTTTTCAAAACAGGAGAAAGAAGCATGAATATTCGTCCCTTACATGACCGTGTTGTTGTCAAGCGGCTAGAAGAAGAGCTCAAGACAGCATCCGGTATTATTATCCCAGATAGTGCGGCAGAAAAGCCAGATCAAGGTGAAATTATTTCTGTAGGCAGAGGAAAAGCTGGAGACGACGGTAAGATTCGTGCGCTGGAAGTTAAAGTTGGTGACAAGGTGTTATTTGGGAAATACTCTGGGCAAGCTGTGAAAATTAAGGGAGAAGAGATCCTAGTGATGCGGGAAGAGGACATCATGGGCATAGTTGAGGGATAGTTGTCCCTTTACCTTATAAATACTTACAATATTTCTGTAAATTAGGAGAAAGATTATGGCAGCAAAAGAAGTTAAATTTGGTGATTCAGCTCGCCACAGAATGGTAGCTGGAGTCAATATTTTGGCAGATGCGGTTAAAGTTACTCTTGGGCCTAAGGGCCGTAATGCAGTTTTGGATCGGTCATATGGGGCACCTACTATTACAAAAGATGGGGTTTCTGTAGCAAAAGAGATTGAGCTGAATGACAAATTTGAAAATATGGGGGCTCAGATGGTTAAGGAAGTTGCAAGTAAGACTTCCGATATTGCAGGTGATGGAACTACAACTGCTACCGTATTAGCACAGTCTATAGTGAGAGAGGGTATGAAGTTTGTGGCCGCTGGTATGAATCCGACGGACCTAAAACGTGGTATTGATAAAGCTGTAAAAGCAACGGTTGGAGAGCTCCAAAATCTTTCTAAGCCTTGCACTACAAGCAAAGAAATTGCTCAGGTAGGTAGTATTTCTGCAAATTCAGATAGTGAAATTGGAAAAATTATCGCAGATGCAATGGAAAAAGTGGGCAAGGAAGGCGTAATTACCGTTGAGGATGGATCTGGTTTACAGAATGAATTGGACGTTGTTGAGGGGATGCAGTTTGATCGTGGTTATCTTTCTCCCTATTTTGTTAATAATGCAGACAGGCAAATTGCTTTATTAGATAGCCCTTATATTTTATTACACGACAAGAAAATTTCTAATATTCGTGAATTGTTGCCATTGCTTGAGCAAGTGGCAAAAACCAATAAGCCTCTATTGATTATTGCCGAAGATATTGATGGTGAGGCTCTTGCAACAATGGTAGTTAACAATATTCGTGGGATCTTAAAAACCTGTGCTGTGAAAGCACCGGGCTTCGGTGACCGTCGTAAAGCTATGCTTGAAGATATCGCACATCTTACTGGCGGTACAGTAATTGCTGAGGAAGTTGGTTTGTCCTTGGAAAAAGCTACGTTGAATGAGTTAGGTCAGGCTAAGCGGATAGAGGTAGGTAAAGAAGCAACTATCGTTATAGATGGCGCTGGTGAAGCAAAATCTATAGAAGGGCGGGTCAATCAAATACGGGCTCAGATAGAGGAAGCTACCAGTGATTATGATAAGGAAAAACTGCAAGAGCGTGTAGCAAAACTAGCTGGTGGCGTAGCTCTGATTAAAGTTGGCGCAGCAACCGAAGTAGAAATGAAAGAGAAAAAAGCTCGGGTTGAAGATGCGTTGCATGCAACTCGTGCAGCTGTTGAAGAAGGTATTGTGCCTGGTGGTGGTGTCGCGTTATTACGGGCTTGTAGTCAAGTAGCGCAGGTCAAGGGAGACACAAATGATCAGGATGCCGGTATCAAGATTGTTCTACGAGCACTGCAAGAGCCTTTGCGCCAGATCGTTGCTAACTGTGGAGATGAACCTTCAGTAGTAATCAACAAGGTTATGGAAGGTCAAGGAAACTTTGGGTATAACGCTACTACGAGCGAATATGGAGATATGGTTGAAATGGGAGTGCTGGACCCTACAAAGGTTACACGTTCTGCCTTGCAGAATGCTGCTTCGGTATCAGGCTTAATACTCACTACTGATGTTATGGTGGCAGAACAGGCAAAAGAAGAGTCTGCTCCTGCTGCAGGTGGTGGTGATATGGGTGGCATGGGTGGCATGGGCGGTATGGGCGGTATGGGTGGTATGGGTATGTAGGCTCTAGTATCTGTTTCATCTAAGTCAAATAAAAAACCCTGCCTCGGTAGGGTTTTTTATTTGTGATAGGAAAGTTACATTATGTTTAATATTTTGTGCAGACGGAATCAATAAACTCCTGTAAATTACGGTTTGTTTAAATTAGGTTAATCTCTTAATATTGAAACAACCGCTAATCATGATCAGAATGTTTGTATAAAAATAAATTATTATGACACCAGACCAATATTGTCAAGAAAAGGCTGTTCAAAGCGGCTCCAGTTTCTATTACAGTTTTCTTTATTTGCCGCCAGAGAAACGTCGCGCTATTACTGCATTTTATGCTTTCTGCCGTGAGGTAGATGATGTGGTAGATGAGTGCACTGAAGAGTCTGTGGCACGAATGAAACTGGACTGGTGGAGAAAGGAGATTGCTTCTGTTTATAGTGAGGAGCAGGGAGAAGAGCCCAGTCATCCAGTAGCAAAAGCTTTGGTTGAAGTAATTAAAACAATAAATCTTTCTGCTAGCCAGTTAATAGAAATTATAGACGGCATGGAAATGGATTTGAATTGCAATCGTTACCCAGATTTCATTGCTTTGCAGCTTTACTGTCACCATGTAGCTGGAGTAGTGGGGCAGCTGTCAGCTGAGATTTTTGGGTATCAGAATATTAAGACACTGGAATATGCTCATAACTTAGGGCTTGCGTTCCAGCTTACAAATATTATACGTGATGTGGGTGAGGATGCTCGTCGTGGCCGTATATATTTACCTGAAGATGAGCTTGTCAAATTTGGAGTATCTAGTGAAGATATTCTACATTCACGTGAATCTGATAATTTTAGAAAGCTAATGGAATTTCAGATAGAAAGAGCTGAGGATTATTATACTAAGGCATTCTCAGCATTACCTATAGAGGATAGAAGAAATCAGCGCCCAGGTTTTATAATGGCAGCTATTTATAGGGCGCTGCTGGATGAAATCAAAGAAGATAGTTGTCAGGTTATGCGACAACGTGTAAGTCTCACTCCAATACGTAAGCTGTGGATAGGATGGAGAACCTGGGTCAAAGGATAATTTCTCCGCCCAATGTTCTGCCTGTAAAACTTATCAATTCTAATGATTTTAAGAGTTTCTTCTCCGAGAAGACTATGTGTTTATGATCGATACTACAAACTACCGGCCAGATAAAAATATCCTTAAGGGCCGTGTAATCCTTGTGACCGGTGCAGGGCAAGGAATCGGTCGCGCTGCTGCGCTAGAATATGCTGCTCATGGTGCTACAGTAATTCTGCATGGACGAAAGGTTGATAAGCTGGAAAGTGTATATGATGAAATAGAGTCTGAAGGAGGGGCACAAGCGGCAATTATTCCATTTGATCTAGAGAAAACTGAGGGTAAAGATTTTGAGGTGATTGCGCAGGCAATTAAGTCGCAGTTGGGTCGGCTGGATGGAATTTTACATAATGCGTCTTTTATTCCAAGTCTCACTCCACTAGAAAGTCATACATTTGATCAGTGGTTGATTCTGCTGCGTGTCAATCTAGTAGCGCCAATTTCGTTGACACGTGCTTGTTTGCCATTACTAAAAGCCTCTACTGATGCATGCGTTATTATGACATCGGATACTCATGGGCATTACCCTGCAGCATATTGGGGGGGGTTTGCTGTGGCCAAGGCGGGGGTGGAGGCGTTAGTAAAAATTCAAGCTCAAGAATGGGAAATGCATACAAATCTACGTATCAATGCATTAATACCGGGAGTTGTGCACACCTCGCAACGAACTAAAACGCATCCTGGTGAAGTTAAAAAAAATTTAGTTGCTCCAAAAGATTTGATGTCGACTTATTTATATTTGATGGGGCCGGCTAGCAAAGGAGTTACTGGCAAGACCATTTTTTGCCAAAAACATGAGTAGTATATCTGTGGAAACAAGGATAAAAAGGTATAATTGATCGGCACGAAGAACTTGGAAAGCGAGAGTGGCGGAATTGGTAGACGCACCAGATTTAGGTTCTGGCGCCGAAAGGTGTGGGGGTTCGAGTCCCCCCTTTCGCACCACGAGACTTCAGGCGGCAAGCTGTTTGGCCTTTGTATTTTATGGTCGCTCTGTTGCATGGTTGTTCTGATGTCAAATGAATAATAGTTAATCAGGAATAGTAATGGAATCCAATCTAGAGACTCTAGGCTCATTAGAGCGCAGGCTTAATGTTACGGTGCCTCAGGAAGAGGTTGAGACTGAAATTGAGAGCCGTTTAAAACGCTTGGCACGCACCACTAAAATTCATGGCTTTCGGTCTGGGAAGGTTCCATTAAAGATTGTATCGCAGCAATATGGTCCTCAAGTGCGTCAGGATGTAATGGGTGACGTATTGCAGAAGAATTTTAGTGAGGCAGTACGTGAACAAAAATTGCGGGTTGCTGGGTATCCAAATTTTGAAGCAAAAGAAGTAGCTGAGAATTCATCTAAATTTGAATTTAGTGCAACGTTTGAGGTGTATCCGGATATAGTTCTAGGTGATTTAACTTCACTGAGTATTGAGCAGCCGATGATGCAAGTTTCTTCTGCTGACGTTGATAAAGCTATTGAGATGATGCGTAAGCAGAGGATTCAGTATAATGAGGTGGATCGGGCTGCGGCTAAGGGAGATAGGGTAAATATTGATTATCATGGAATAATTGATGGAGTAGAGTTTGATGGCGGTAGTGCAAAAGGTTCTACCCTGATTCTAGGTGAAGGTCAGTTACTCAAGGATTTTGAGGAAGCAATAATCGGGATGAATAAGGACCAGAGTAAATCTTCTGAAGTACCTTTTCCAGAAGATTATCATGGTAAAGAGGTAGCTGGAAAGACTGCAACATTCGAGGTGAAAATTAATAAAGTGGAGGAGCCAAAGCTCCCGGAGTTAAATGGAGAATTTGCTGAATTACTTGGTATTTCCAGTGGGGATATCGGAAAAATGCATACTGAAGTTCAAGCAAATCTTGAGCGTGAAGTGTCAAAACGGATAAAGACGAAAGTTAAAGAGAGTGTAATGCAGGCATTGCTTGATGCAATTACTATTGATACGCCTAAATCATTGGTGGCCTTAGAATTAGATCGTTTAATGCAGAGCGCAAAAGATGACCTTAAGCAACGCGGCATGCAAGTTAAAGATATACCTCTACCAAAAGATTTGTTCCAGGAAAAGGCGGAGCGACGTGTAAGTTTGGGGTTGATTCTAACAGAACTAGTTAAGGCTCATGAATTACGTGCGAAGCCTGAGCAAGTACGTGTATTAATTGAAGAATTTGCGCAAGGCTATGAAAATCCTAGTGAGGTAGTTAAGATGCATTATTCTTCAAAAGAGCGCCTTCATGAAGCCGAGTCTGCTGTGTTAGAAGATAATGTTGTAGCATGGGTATTAGAGAAAGCGAGCATTGTAGAAAAGAAGGTAACTTTTGACGAATTGATGGGAAAATCTTGATATGATTCAAAGAACTGAATTTGATGGCTATAATCTTGAGCCTAAAGATTTAGGCCTAATTCCTATGGTGATCGAGACCAGTGGGCGAGGTGAGCGGTCATATGATATATATTCCCGTTTGTTGAAAGAGCGGGTTATATTTCTTGTGGGGCCAGTTACAGAAACAACAGCTAATCTGATTGTGGCTCAGCTTCTGTTTCTAGAGTCTGAAAATGCAGATAAAGAAATTCATTTTTATATAAACTCTCCTGGTGGCTTGGTCTCTGCAGGACTAGCAATTTACGATACTATGCAATATATTAAACCTAGTGTCAGCACGCTATGTGTGGGTCAGGCAGCAAGTATGGGCTCTTTGCTGCTGGCAGCAGGCGAAAAAGGTAAGCGGTTTTGTTTGCCAAATTCACGCATTATGATTCATCAGCCATTGGGTGGTTTTCAGGGCCAAGCCTCAGATATTGAGATTCATGCCAAAGAAATTTTGTTTCTCAAAGGTAGATTAAATGAAATTTTAGCAAAGCATAGCGGTCAAAGTATTCAGACAATAGGTAAAGACACTGATCGCGATAATTTTCTAAGCGCAGAAGATGCAGTAAAATATGGTTTAGTAGATAAAGTTCTGACCAGTAGGGCTAAAAGTACAACTTAATAAATATATAGTTACCATAGGGTCCTCATCCTATAATTTCGGCACTGGTTTAGATAACACGGAGTAATGCTATGTCAGATAAGGTTGTTGGCGAAAAATTGCTTTATTGTTCCTTTTGTGGAAAGAGCCAGAATGAAGTAAAAAAACTTATTGCTGGGCCATCCGTATTTATCTGCGATGAATGTATTGAACTTTGTAACGATATAGTACGCGAGGAATTACAGGAGGCTGAGGCTGCAGATTTAGCTAAATCCGAATTGCCGGTACCGCGTGAGATTTGTCAGACACTTGATGAATATGTAATCGGTCAAGAGCCAGCAAAGAGAATTTTATCTGTGGCTGTATATAACCATTATAAGCGTTTAAAGAATATAGCTGAAATTAGCGGGTCTGATGACATAGAACTGGCTAAAAGTAATATTCTACTTATAGGACCAACTGGATCAGGAAAAACACTTCTAGCACAAACACTGGCACGGTTACTTGATGTGCCGTTTGTAATGGCTGATGCTACAACTCTAACTGAAGCTGGCTATGTTGGAGAGGATGTTGAAAATATTATCCAGAAACTTCTTCAAAAATGTAACTATGATGTGGATAAGGCTCAGCAGGGCATAATCTATATAGATGAGATTGACAAGATTTCACGTAAATCAGATAACCCTTCAATAACCCGTGATGTCTCCGGTGAGGGCGTGCAGCAAGCTTTGCTTAAGCTAATTGAAGGTACAGTTGCTTCTGTCCCCCCACAGGGCGGGAGAAAGCATCCTAATCAAGAATTTATTCAAATAGACACTACCAATATTCTATTTATTTGTGGAGGTGCATTCCATGGTCTTGACAAAGTAATACGTGATCGTTCTGAGAAGGGTGGAATAGGTTTTGGTGCGGATGTGCGGAGTGGTATTGATAACCGTAAAAATATCAGCTCAATATTAAGGGGAGTAGAGCCTGAAGATTTAGTTAAATATGGTTTAATTCCAGAGTTTGTCGGACGCCTGCCAGTAGTTGCGACACTGGAGGAGCTCGGTGAGGATACCTTAATTAAGATTCTCGCAGAGCCTAAGAATGCGCTTATTAAACAGTACCAGAAGATGTTCAATATGGAAGGCGGTGTAGATCTAGAGTTTCGAGAGCAAGCACTTAAATCAATTGCTAATAGAGCGTTGGCGCAGAAAACTGGTGCACGTGGACTTAGGTCAATTTTAGAGAACACTTTATTGGATACAATGTATGATCTTCCATCTCTTGAGAATGTTATTAAAGTTGTAGTTGATCGCGGCTCAGTTGAAGGTGATATCAAGCCAATTCTTATTTACTCGGATAAGGATAAGGTAGCAAAGAGTAGTTAGTTCTAGTTTAGAATCGTCAATCTTCCTTGAATTTGTCCTGGTTGCCCCAATACTATTTTAGTAGTCTTTTATATTTATAGGTTAATTTACACATATGACTCTACCAGTTATCGAGACCGATAAAGTACTGTTACCACTCTTACCTTTGCGTGATGTTGTAGTGTTTCCACACATGGTGATTCCTTTATTTGTAGGGCGACCTAAGTCTATTAAGGCACTGGAGAGTGCTATGGATTCAGGTAAAACGCTGCTTTTGGTAGCGCAGAAGTCTGCTGCTAAAGATGAACCCAGCTCTGAAGACCTTCATAAGGTTTGTAGTGTTGGAAATTTGTTGCAAATGCTCAAATTACCGGATGGTACGGTTAAAGTTTTGGTAGAAGGTGGCCGCAGAGCTAATATTATAGAGGTAATTGATTCCGGCCCTCATTTTTCTGGGCAGGTTGTGCTGCTGCCTGCCGACGTTGTCGACAGTAATGAGGTGGAAGCTATGCGACGTACAATGCTGAGTCAATTTGACCAATATGTAAAACTTAATAAAAAAATACCACCTGAAATACATACCACTCTGGGTGGTATAGATGAGGTAGGGCGTCTGGCGGATACAATTGCCGCACATTTACCATTGAAGCTCGAGCAAAAACAAGAAATTCTAGAGCTATTTGATGTTCCAAAACGTTTAGAGCACTTGTTGGGGTTATTGGAAACTGAGCTTGATATACTCCAGTTGGAGAAACGTATTCGTGGCAGAGTAAAGCGTCAGATGGAGAAGAGTCAGCGAGACTACTATTTGAATGAGCAAGTTAAAGCTATCCAGAAAGAGTTAGGAGAGGGCGAGGATGGCGCTGATTTAGAGGAAATGGATAAGAAAATTAAATCTGCAAATATGCCTAAAGAGGCTCGTATTAAGGGCGAGTCTGAATTGAAGAAACTACGATTAATGTCCCCCATGTCTGCTGAAGCGACCGTAGTACGTAATTATATTGATGCTCTAGTTGCGTTACCGTGGAAGAAGAAAAGTAAAATCGGTAGAGATCTCAACGCGGCAGAAGTAATACTCGAGAAGGACCATTACGGTTTAGAGAAAGTTAAGGAACGTATTGTCGAGTATTTAGCAGTACAGCGGCGCGTGGAGAAGCTCAAAGCACCCATCCTTTGTTTAGTGGGACCCCCTGGGGTTGGTAAAACCTCTTTAGGTCAGTCTATCGCCCGTGCCACAAATCGTAAATTTGTGCGTATGTCACTAGGTGGCGTGCGAGATGAAGCAGAAATACGTGGTCATCGTCGCACTTATATCGGTTCAATGCCTGGCAAGATTTTGCAAAATATGACTAAGGTTGGTGTAAAGAATCCATTATTCTTGCTGGACGAAGTAGATAAGATGGGCATGGACTTTCGTGGAGATCCATCTTCTGCATTACTTGAGGTACTTGATCCAGAACAAAATAATTCATTTGTAGATCACTATATGGAAGTTGAGTATGACTTGTCTGATGTTATGTTTGTTGCTACTGCAAATACCTTAAATATACCACCAGCTTTATTGGACAGAATGGAAGTAATTAGATTGTCTGGTTATACCGAAGATGAAAAACTTAACATTGCAACGCGATACTTATTACCTAAACAAATGAAGAATCATGGGCTAAAGGAAGATGAGCTTACAGTATCTGAAGCTGCGCTACGTGATATTACTCGCTATTACACTCGGGAAGCAGGTGTCCGTGCTATGGAGAGAGAAATCTCAAAAATTTGCCGAAAAATAGTAAAAGCATTATTACTAAAAGATAAAAAGAAAAAAATTGCTGTCAGTACGCTGAATATTGGTAAATACTTGGATGTGCGACGCTATACTTACGGTATTGCTGAGGAAAAAAATCAGGTTGGGCAGGTAACTGGCCTAGCTTGGACAGAAGTTGGTGGAGAATTATTAACTATTGAAGCAGTAGCGCTTCCAGGTAAAGGTAAAACTATTACTACTGGTAAGCTGGGTGAGGTAATGCAAGAATCTATCCAAGCAGCTCTATC
>ENA-OREN01001030-OREN01001030.1-marine-metagenome-genome-assembly--contig:-NODE-1030-length-34995-cov-4.276963_pt1 | contig 34995 bp, 38 predicted proteins | sample MGYA00248624_ERZ508555 | MGnify/ENA primary metagenome ERZ508555 (study PRJEB26222, sample SAMN06267773) | marine metagenome | isolation source: Saanich Inlet, British Columbia, Canada | place...
TAACTATCCACATTTCCAAGATTTATCTTCGAAATTATATCTAACTTTAATTCAATGTTATGGATTGTTTTTGGTGTTGATATTAAGAGGGTTTGTAGTATTCTATAGAAAATGGGTGAAACGAACCTACTCCACAGTAACCAAGTAAGGTTAGAGCGATATACTAACATTACTCTCATTAATCTATTTAAACTACTATCTTCCTCATCTTTCTTCCATCCACTCTCTTTTTTTTTGAAACAAACAATAACTTAATATTCTTTCCTTCTTTTAACTCATATCCCTTTTCTTTATTTTCCTTATCTTTCCATTCAAATTTGTCATTAATAATAGGGATATTAAAATGTAGTTTTATTATATGTGTGAATATTTCTTTCTTTAAATACACTTCTATTTTATCCACATACTTCTTTATAAACTCTACTCTATCCTCTTTCTTAATATCCATCTTTCTATTAATATCCTTACTATACTCTTTCCATAAATCATTTATTCCTTTTACACTTAATTCATTCTTTCTTTCTTCCTCTAATAACATTAAACTCTCTTCACTTATCCCTAATTCTCTCTCTAATACTTTTATTCTTCTATTGTATGTAACTTTATTAATCTTCTTTAATAATAACTCTAACTCTACATCCTCTAACCTCTTTTCTATATTCTTACTATAATTTAATCCCTCTCTCTTACTTCTTTCATACTTTAACTTCTTATTTTCTAAATCTTTCCCTCTTAATCCCCTATCCTTCTCCATTCTCCTTCTAAACTCATCCCTTTCTAATTTACTATATTTTAAACTCTCTACTACTACATTAAACACAAATTCATCTGTCAAACTGACATCTAATCCCTTATCCATCTTACATCCTATTCCTCTTTTCCAATCCCCCTTTAAAACCCTCTCCTTTTCATACTTTTTAACTCTATCTCTACAATAATAACTCTCTAACTTCCCTATACTTCTTCCCCCCATCCTTTCTCCACATTCTCCACAATACAATAATTCATTTTGGGTGAGATAATAATTATGTTTGTTTCTCTCCATATTCAAAACATATAATTTCTTCTTATTACTTTCCTTTCTTTCTCTTACTCTCCTTACAATCTCATCCTTTTCATCCATAAACTTCACACTTTTATTCTTTATTAACTCTCCTTTATAATAATAATATCCAAAATACATATTATTCCTTAATATCTGCTCCACACTTCCATCACTAAACTTATCATTTCCCCTCGCTGTTTTAATTTCATTTTCACTTAAATATCCAATAATATAATTAATATTTCTTCCTTCTCCATACATCTTAAATATTGTCTTAACTATTTCACTTTTATCCTTATTAATTACTAATTTCTTATCTATTACATCATATCCAAATATTCTACTTTCTCCTCCCCAATAATATCCTTTCCTTACAACACTTCTCCTTCCTTCCCTTAATCTATCCACTCTTAACTCATTCTCATATCTACTTACTTCACTTATTATCCCAAATAGTAAGTTATCTATTTTGTTATTTAATTTTATTTTGGAGTTTGAGTTATATAAAGTTACTTCATTTTCCATAAACTTTATTCTTATAAAATTCCATACATTACTATTTCTACTTAATCTGTCATTGTCATAAACAAATACATTTTTTACTTTTCCATCTTCTACTAAATTTAATAATTTTTTTAATTCTACTCTATATCCTATTCCCTCTATTTTATCCTCTACATCTTCTCCCTTATCCAAAAACTTAACAATATCCTTACTTCCACTAACATCTCCTTCATTAAATACTTCATATTCTAATTCTAATTCCTTACTTTTCTTCTTCCCTAATTCAATCTGATTTTCTAAACTCTCACTTTCTACTTTTTGTTTTTTTGTAGAAACTCTACAATATATAAACAAACAATTATCCCTCTTCTTCAACTCCTCTTTACTTAATTTCTTTAATTTTTCTTTTAATTTATCTTTAATATCAGCCATCATTTTCTTTCATACTAAACACTTAATTAACTCTAATTACCCCCTATACACTCCATAAATGACTATACAGACAGTTTAACAATCCAATAACTAACTATATCCAACTTTCTCTATAAAACTCTATAATCCTTACTCACTAACAATCTGCTGCCTTACTATAAACTATCCCTTATTCTACCCCCCCTCACAACTCATTTATGGGGGATTTCCTTTTAAACTCTCTTTAACTTCAATCCCATATATCCAATCATATTCTGAATTGTCTGTGGGAAATACTTATTCCCCCTATAACTCAAATATCCCTTACTATTCATATATCTACTAATACTACTATAACTATTCCCCTCATCTATTAACTTTTCAAACATTTCTTTATATTTGTTACTAAATTTTATACTTTCTTCTTTATTCTTCTTACTTAATACATATTTTCCATTCTTTCCTAATTCTACTCCTCTCAACTTACACATTTTCAAACTGTTTTTAGTATTTTCACTTATCCTCCTTCTTTCCTCTTCACTTATTACACTAAACAAATGGAGTTGGAATGGAGTAGAATTAGGATATTGTGTTACAATAAATTTAATATTCTCTTCCATAATCCTACTAATAAAACTCACTCTTCTACTAAATCTATCCAATCTATAAATTAATAATGTATAATTATTCCTCTTACACAACTTCATACATTCATTTAAAACTTTTCTATTATTTTTCATTCCACTACTTACTTCTACAAACTCTTCTATTAACTCATCTTCTTCTTTTAAAAACTCTCTTATTTTTGTTTGTTGAAATTCCAATCCTAATCCACTCTCTTTTTGTTTATTTGTAGAAACTCTTATATAACTTACATATTTCATCTTATTTTTTCCCTTTCTTAAAACACAATCCTTCATTTGTATTTTAAGACTCCCCAATAACTCCCACTTCCACAACATCTAATTTTATTGAAAGATTATTTTACTATTTTTTTATTTTTTGAAATTTTTATTACTTAAAATATATAAAAAGGAATTTATATATTAACTACACACACAATCTAAACATCCATTATATTTAACTGAAAATCCATATATTATTACAACCCCCTTTGTAACAACTACTTCATACTTTTTCCATAATCCCATTCCTCTATATACAACAAAAATAAACTTTCCAAATCCTCTTCATTATTCTTCCATGTTTTGAGTTTTGGCGTATGGGATTTAAACAATCTTATAAACTCTTCTTCTAATTCTACTTTTCTTTTAGAATAACTACTACTTTCATATCCTACTTCCACATCCAACTTCTTTAATTTTTCTATCTCTCCACTTTCTACTAATAATTTTCTCAATATTTCCTTTATTATTAATATTTCCTTATAACTCCATCCTCCTTCCTTGTTATCCATTTCCCTTTGGATGAGATAATTGTTATGTTTGTTTCTATCCATAATAATTCTAATCCTCTACTTTCCACTCTTTATTATTAATCCCTTATTATTATCCCCCTTCACTTCATTATACACAATCATCATTTTACTAATAATACTATAACTCAACCTATAACTCTCTTCTAATAAATCTCTCTTCATATCATTTTCACTTTTAAATGTAGTTTTAAAACTATACAAATCACTTCTATAACTAATATTATGTGTGGATATTTTACAAATATATTCACTCCACTTCTTAACTCCCACTTCCACACTTTGATTTTTAAATGGAATATTCTTTATATTCACTTCCCAACTTCTTTTAAAATACTTCCTTATTATCCTCCCATATCCTTCCTTACTAATAACTCCCCCCCTTAATACTGAATGGATATGTGGAAGGATATATAAATTAGTTTTAGAATTATAATTTTCTTTTAATTCCATCTCCTCAATACATCTCTTCAAATATTCTACTTTTCTTCTCTCTAATTCATTTTTAATTGTTGTTGTGGAATATAATTTTTCTTTATTAATAACTTCTAATTCTACAATTCCATCTATATAAAAATTGTTATTACTTTTTCTACATAATTCAATTTTACTTCTAAACTCTTTTAATTTTCCCTTAACCCCCTCTATACTTAATTCACATAATCCATTTAATATTGTTGAAGAATATAAATTATATCCATTCTCTACTTCCTTAATCCATCTACCATATAACTTCCCACTAATTCTCCTACTACAATCCAAACAATATATACTACTACAATATTTTCCTCTCCCACATTTCTCTATCTTCACACTTAATTCCTTATTCCTATTCCTTAAATACTTTAATCCTCCCTTCTTACTACTATTACTCCACTCCCCATCCACTCCCTCTTCTATTTCCTCCATATATTCATAAATCTTTTCAAAATATTCTTTTCTACTATCTTTATGAAATTTCTCTTTTAATTCTTCAAAACTTCTACTCATACTATCTCCTCTATTACACTCTAACATATTTTTAGTGTGTTGAATAATAGAGGAATTGGAGGGAGGGTAATTATTTTTATAATTAAATTTGGAGAATATAATGAAAAGTTTGAATAAATTAAATCTATCCCCCCTTAAAAAAACCCCTCTTAACAAAACTATTAGTAGGAGAATGAAGTTATTAAACAATCTTAATAAACAATTAAAATATTCTATTATTCTTTTAGATGGAGGAGATAATAGAATTGAAAATGAATTTAATAGAAAAGTAAGTTTATGGTTTTTTCTAGAAGAGAGTGGAAAGTATTTTTTAGAAATTAAATATGGAAAAGAAGTATTAAATTTAGGAGATAAAACTAAAAAATACTCCATCATTTGTAATGATATGATGGAAGTTAATAAGAATTTAGGAATAGTTAAGGATAGTGTTATGAAGGGGGAATTTGACAGAGTTTTGGAAGATGTGAGTAAGAATATTAGAAGTAAATTTAAGAAATAACACAAAAAAATAGAGTGAGCGTTTAGTTTGTTATATTTAAACACAAACACTTAAACACTCACTCTACTTAATACTTATTTACTCTTTAATATAATTACACAAACTTCATCATTTCCAATAAACTTTTCCATCTCATACTTAACACTACTTAATTCTTTTTTCTTAACTTCATCTATTATTTGAAATTTCAATTGTTTAAGAGATTGTATTTGTCTTACTAATTCATTTTTATTTGTGGGGGTTATTATTTTATTCAATAACATCTAATTTAATCCTTCATAAAGTGGGATAAATTTAATGTTAGTAAGATTAAGGATATAAAATGAGGGAAATAAACAGGATTGAATTTTCCCCCATCCTTTATAGTTTTTAACTTTTAAATATTTTCATTAATTTATTATTTTCTTCTACTTCTTCTTTAACAATATCTCCATTATCCATTACATATTCTTTTATTAACTTATTCAATACTTGAGATTTATTACTAATATTATATTTACATATAACATCAAAACTCTCTTTTAAAGATTGGGGGATTAAGAAATTAAATAATATTCTATTACTATTATACTCTTCTACTAACATACAATTCTCCATTACTATACAACAAACACACTCATATTTTCCTTTATAATTAGTGGGATTATATTGTATTTATGATTTATTTATTATTCTCTTATTTTTGGGATTTACTTTTTCAAAAACACACTAACACACATAACTTACAGATATATTATGTATGATATATTTATACTTTCCTTCTATTCAAATAGTGTTTGTTAATTTTATCATTTCATAAACTCATATAAACTTCTTCCTACATCACGATAAACTTCACTTTCCCATCTCTCAAACTCATTTACTCCCCTCAACTTATTCCAATTTCTTCCCTCATATTCTTTATATACTTTTCCAAATTCTACTTCTCCTCTTTCCTTATAGAAACTCTCCTTTTCTTCATCTAATTCATTAACTATTTCTCTATCCACAACATCATCTAACTCTTTTATTCTTTCTCCATTACTACACATAAATCCCTCTAACATTAATTCAGGAATTTCTTTTGGAAAATAAACATATCTCAAATCTTCTTTTTGTAATTTCTTTATTCTTTCTATTTCTCTTTCTAATATTTTTCTATTATTCCAACCTATTTTTATACATCTTATTTCAACCTCTTCTAATTCAATCATTCTTTTACTTTTACTTAATTCCCCTAATTCTATCTTCCTCAAATTAATATCATAATGTAATGAATATTTACTTTCCTCTTTATCCTCATACTCTCTTCTATCTTTTTCTTTTACACTTCCATATTTTTTTATAATTTCTTCCTCTTCATACTTTCTATATCTATCCTCAAATTTATTAACTCTATCCTCTCCAATCCATTCATAATTATATTCTCTCCATATTCTCCCACTAATATTTTTATATTGTTTCAATATAACTTCATCTTTTCCTATCCATTCATTTATCTCTTCAATTGTTATTTCTTTTAATTTTAATACTTCCCTTCTAATAATCCCTCTTATATCTCCTATATTTCTTCCATCTAATGCCATCTTACTTCTTATTTTATTCAACTTTCTTCCATATTCACTCTTTTTTTTTCCCTTTACATCATATCCATCAAATCTACTACTATACACTCTACACTCAACTACAACTCCCTCTTTCAAACTTATATCCCTTACTAATCCTTCTATTTCTTCTATTCCTATATCCCATCCCATAAAACTAATTATTGAGGGATTAATTTTATCATCATACATTCCCTTAAATCTCTTCTTCCTATATTCACTTATTTTACTTTCCTCATATTTTCCATCTTTATTCTCAACTATCTTACATACATCCTCATCACTCCTACCCAATCCCACATAACAATTCTTCCTACTAATAACTCCTATCCTATTATTCTTCCTTAATACTTCTATTTTATTCCTTACATAGGTTTAAAAATGAATTAAATAACTAACAAATGAAGAGGATGGTTGGGTAGATTGGTATACTAACTATTTGGATGATATGAAAGAAGTCAGTCAATATGATGAAAAACAAAGAATTAGTTTCATTAAAAAGGTATGTTAATAAAATAGAAGTATTTTTAGATGAGTCTAGAAGTATACATGTGTTAAAGATGTATTTTAGTCTCCCTATTGTTAATGATAAGTTAATATGGAAAGATAAGTCTAATAAGAAACTTGGATATGACTTGTTAGAAGGTAGGGATGTTAAACTATTATTCCTCAAAAAAAAAAGAGAGGTTGAATCCCAGGTTAATGAAAAACCTAACATACTTACAGAAGTCTATAACAAGTGTTTAAAAGATTGTATCGGAACTATTGGGTTACAGTTGAATAAGATAGAAATAACATTATCTTCACTTAAATTTAAATTCATAAAAATCTCCATTATATTATTAATTATTAGAAGTTTTTGACATTTTTGAGATTAGTTTTTCACAATTATCAGCACTGTTTATTGGTTTGGGAATTTTTTTATCTCCGCATTTGAACCAACATAGTTTATAGCTGCCTGCCCAAGTCCATTCTATAAAAATGCAAGAATTCTTGTCTGCAAAAGCAGATTTTATAACTAGGTTGTTGTAAATAATTAATATAAATATAATTAATATATATTTTTTTAGTAGCATAAATTTCTTCCTAAATTACTCCTAATAATAAGAGTATAAAAATTTAGAACTATTTTGAATTAAAAACAAATGATAATAATTTCTACCTATTATTTAATATAATTAGAAGTACTTTAAAGTGTTCATAATAATACACCTCTGAAAGAGGATATAATATTAATTACCACTTAATGTAACCTATTTCACTGTATAGACGAAAGTTAATAGACAGGTGAAAATACTTTCACCACTTTTGTTAGTTTTTATTAAGTTAATAGGGAGGAAATAATGGTTAAGATTACAGTTAATGGAAAAGATCATACATTTGATGGCAATTCTAATATGCCGTTATTATGGTATGTAAGAGATATACTTGAGCTTACTGGAACAAAATATGGTTGCGGTGCAGCGCAATGTGGTGCTTGTACTGTGCTCATAGATGGAAAACCTGCTTTTGGTTGTCAAACATCAGTAGAAGCAGCAGAAGGAAAAAATATTACTACTATTGAAGGATTGAGTTCTGATGGAAATCATCCTGTTCAACGTGCATGGAGAGCTCATAATGTTCCTCAATGTGGGTATTGTCAGTCTGGAAATATTTTAGTTGCAGCTGCTTTATTAGATAGTAATCCTAATCCATCCGATTCTGAAATAAAGGATGGTATGTCTAGAAATTTATGCCGTTGTGGTACCTATCAGAAAATGTTTTCAGCAGTAAAAACTGCAGCTAAGGAGGGGTAGAATGTTAGTAAATTTAACAAGAAGAAACCTTTTAAAAGGAAGTGCCGCAGTCGGCGGTTTTGTTTTTGGTGTTCAATCTGGTTCTGTAGGCTTAATGAATTCTGTAGCGGAAGCTGCCACAGGTTCATTTGATGCAGGACTATATGTGACGATAAATAATGATGGATCAACTGTTATTACTTGTGCTAGAAGTGAAATGGGTCAAGGTGTAAGAACATCTTTACCAATGATTGTAGCAGATGAATTAGAAGCTGATTGGAGTCGTTGTTCAGTAGTTCAGGCTGATGGAGATCAAAAATGGGTTGATGCTGGCCAAGAACTTGATACGGACGGTTCTAGATCTGTTAGACGTGATATTAAGAGACTTAGAACTGCAGGTGCTGCTGCAAGAATGATGTTAGAGCAAGCAGGTGCAAAAAAATGGAATGTTCCAGTTTCTGAAATTACTTCTCAAAATCATACAGTTACTCATACTAAATCTGGAAGGTCTGCAGATTATGGAGAATTGGTTGGTATAGCTTCTGGTCTTTCTGTTCCTGCAGAATCAGATGTTCAAGTAAAAGATAGATCTGAGTGGAAGTATATAAATAATGAAAGTGCTTTTACACCAGATAAATATGTAGACTTAATGGATATGACTACAGGTAAGGGTATTTATGGGGCTGACGTTATACTACCGGGTATGAAAACAGCTGTTATAGCGCGTTCACCTGTATTTAGAGGTACTGTTGGATCTGTAGATGATAGTGCAGCTAAAGCAATAAGTGGTGTAATAGGAACAGTTGAAATTCCTACTCCAGAATTACCTGTTGCCGTTAAACCTTTGGGTGGCATAGCCGTTATAGCAGATAATACATATGCTGCAATTGAAGGCAGAAATGCATTAAATATTAAATGGAATGATGGCGGTAATGAAGGACATAATTCTTCAGATTATGAAGGTATTCTTCGTAATTCTGCTAAAAATCCAGGTACAGTTCTTCGTGATAGAGGAAATGTAGATGCTTTATTTAATCGAGCAGGTAAAATATTTGAGCGTGAATATTATGTTCCATACATGATTCATACTCCGATGGAACCACCTGCAGCCGTTGCGGATTTTAAAAATGGTAAATGCGAAATATGGGCATGTACACAACATCCTATCTGGGTACGTGATACAGCTGCAGAATTTTTAGGTATTGAAAAAGAAAATATAAAAGTTCATGTAACCCTTTTGGGTGCAGGTTTTGGTCGTAAATCTAAAGCTGATTTTGGAGTGGAAGCTGCATACTTGTCTAAAGAATTAGGGCATCCTGTCCGAGTAGTTTGGACAAGAGAAGATGAAGTACAAAATGGTTATTATCACGCTGCTAGTGCTCAACATATAAAAGCTGGTGTTATAAATGATAAAGTTGTTGCTTGGAGACAAGGAGTAGCTTTTCCTTCAATATTAGGTTTGTGGGTTCCAGATCAAAAGATAGGCTTTAATATTGAACATGGTCTTGGGTATGTTGATATGCCGTATAATGCTATTCCTAATATTAGAATGGAAAATGGTGATGCTGATATTCATACTAGAGTAGGTTGGTATAGATCAGTGAATAACATCCAGCACTCATGGGCAATGAACACTTTTGTTAATGAATTAGCGCATGATTTAGGTAAAGATCCTGTTCAATTTCAATTAGAGCTAATTGGAGAACCTGCACATATTGATCTAAGTCAAGAAGGTGTTAGTGATTACTGGAATTACGGAGATCCGATAGATGTTTATCCTATAGATACAGGGCGTTTAGCAAATGTTCTTCGTAAAGTAGCTAAAGTTTCTGGTTATGGAAAAAGGAAGTTGCCTAAAGGACATGGTTTAGGCATAGCAGTTCATAGATCCTTTTTAAGTTATATTGCAACAGCAATTGAAGTAGCAGTAGCTGATGACGGAACTTACACAATTCCTAGGGTAGATACCGTGCTTGACTGTGGAATGGCGGCCAACCCTGAAAGAGTAAGAGCACAATGTGAAGGTGCTGCTGTTTATGGAAATACGGTAGCTCGTCATGGGTTTATTTCATATACAGATGGATCAGTGGATCAATCTAATTTTGATGATTATCCAATTTCCAGAATGAATGATGCTCCTTTAAATGTGCATTTACATCTTGAAGAAACTAGTGATGTTCCAAGTGGAGCTGGTGAACCTATGGTTCCAACTTTTGCACCTGCGCTTGGAAATGCAATATTTAATGCTACTGGAAAACGTGTAAGGAACCTTCCAATTCGTCCAGAAGATATATTAAACGCATAGTAATATATCTTAGAAAACAAAATAGAGCGAAATTTTAATTAATTTCGCTCTATTAAATTTTATGAAAAACTATCTAAAAATATTTAGTATTATTTTTTTTATATCTATAGTTTTTATTAGTTACTTTGCCAATGCTCAAGAAGATATAGATATGCATAACGTTGAATATTATTCGATTTGTGCATGCGATTGTTTACATCATTATGAATTTAATTTTAATAGTGTTAATAACAATAAGTATGTATGTATAGGATTAACGAGTTCAGGTGAGAGAATGAATTCTATAGGGAAAACTTCTTATAAGGAAGGAATTATAGCTCTTCGTTTTATGCGACCGGTAAAACAAATAATTTGCAATAATTAATAAATGAATTGGTGTTGTAATGGGAATGAGAGAAGAAATTAGAATACATCTATGTGCTCAAAAACTATATGAATTTAGAGAAAATAATTGTAATTCTAATTTTACAGTGGATACTATAGCAGGCTCCATTGAAGAATCTTATAGAATACAGGATTTACTTAAAGCTAAATATTTAAAAGAAGGGATCAATATATGTGGTTGGAAAGCAGGTATAGTATCAACGCGTATGCAAAAAATTATATCAAGTGATCAAACTTTTTTATCACCAATTTTTAAAATAAATAACATAGAAAATAATTGTAACTTAGATTACAAAGAATATATAAATTTAGGTTTAGAAGTAGAAATTTTATGTAAGCTAAATTCTGATATTATTACACATAATTATGACTGGACTTTAGAGAATACAAAAAACGTCATAGAGAGTATTTCCTTAGCTATAGAACTAGTTGATACCTTAAATCTTCCAAATATAAAAAATAATTTACCATTACATATAGCAAATTTTGGAAATAATCTAGGCTTTGTTTCAGGAAAATTAATAGAAAATTGGAGTAATATAGATTTATTAAATGAAGAAATAACAATATTTTTAAATGATACAGAAATTGAAAAATTAAAACTTAATTACATGGGGTTAAGTCCAATATTAGTAGCTAAATGGATGTTAAGTAACCTGAAAAATAGAAGAGTAATTTTAAAGAAAGGTGATTATTTATTATTGGGTTGTTTATCACAGACTTTATGGATTGATGAAAATGAAAAATTAAATATTAAATCAAACACATTTGGAGAATTATCTCTTAGTACTTTTAAAAACCATGTCACTGATCATACTTAAAGGAAAGTATATGAAATTAATTTTTATTATTACTATTTTATTTACTTATAAGGCTTATGCTCATAGTGAAAACATAAAAAATGTGTATGAGAAAATTGAAACTGAAATGGGAGCAGAATATATGAGCTATTTTGTATTAACCATGAAAGATAATAATGAATATAAGTGCAAACCTTATTTAATACCAAAAGATAATAAAAAAATACATGGAACTATAAGCTTTGTTAAAATGAAAAGACCTACTAAAAATAAATATAAATTTTTTGTTACTTATTCATCTAGAGATGGTATAAAATGGCTGTGTAATTAAATAATTTATGATCAAGAAACTTGTACCCATAAGTCTTAGAAAAATAAAAGTAAGTTTATTCTTTTTTATTCCTAATAGTTGTTAAGGAGCATAGATCTGATCAAATTCTATCTCTTCTTTAACTATTTCAGAGTCATTGAAATTTAGGATAATAACTATTAAAATAATTGTTAATATGAAGCTAAATAACATTTTCATACCTAAACACTAACACCAGTAATTTCATCTATCAAAATTATTTTTGTGTATATTATTACTTATCTAGTAGTCATCATTTTCAGAATTATCTTCATGACCATCATGTGAGCTGTGGTCATGTTCTATTTCATCCATTTCTTCTACTATATTATCTATAGAATTATCCTCTTGGTCTTGTTTGTTTTTAAGATGATGATCTGCAAGAGAAAAATGTGATATCAAAAAATAAATTATAAATAAGTTTATTAATATTTTCATTCCTTACCCTTAACACAAATCATTTTATTTAACAAATTTTTCTGGAGGATTTAGTGCAAAATTTACGCAAAAATATTTGAAGAAACTATCCCAAGTATAACTTGGGACAAACTATAATCCAGAAGAAAGATATGACTGAGTTATTTTTTCTAATGCTGTAATCATAGCTGCTGTTCTTAAGTCAATTATTCTAGGATCTGATTTGCGCTTAGAAGAAATTACTATGTAGGCTTCTCTCATTGTGTCATCTAGTCCAGATCTAACTAAATCTATTTCCTTAGGTCCTTCGGTAATGTTGGAACGAACTTTTTTTGAAAATTTTTTGCCCGTAATATTCTCAATTGAATTAATAAGCAGAGAGTTACGATGTTCTGTTTCTCGTCTTTGCATTCTCCCAAAACGCATATGCGTTAAATTTTTAACCCACTCAAAATAAGAGACAGTTACACCACCTGCATTTGCGTAAAGATCTGGAATTATTGTTATTCCTTTTCTTCTAAGCAAATCATCTGCCTCAAAAGTGATTGGGCCATTTGCTGCCTCTACTATAAGTTTTGTTTTTATTTTATTAGCATTACTTAAATTAATCACACTTTCTAAAGCAGCTGGAATTAAAATATCACATTGTCTTTCCAAGGTTTCCTTACTTTTATTTGTAAACCCATTAAATCCTGATACTCCACCGGTTTCTTTCATATGACTATGTAAGGCTTTTATGTTTATACCTTTATTGTCAACAATTGACCCATCCCGTTCTATAACTGAAGTAATTTTTGCTCCGTCTTCTTGGGATAAAAAAGCTGCTGCATGGTAACCTACATTTCCAAGACCTTGAATTGAAATTGTCTTTCCTTCAATTGTTCCTGATAATCCTGTACTCTTTACGTCATCGGAATGACGAAAAAATTCACGTATAGCATATTGTATTCCTCTTCCAGTAGCTTCGGTTCGGCCCTGAATACCACCTTTAGAAACTGGTTTTCCTGTTACACAAGCTAGTGCATTAAGTTCTGTGGGATATAGTTTCCTGTATTCGTCAGCTATCCATGCCATTTCAGACTCTCCTGTTCCCATATCAGGAGCTGGCACATTTTGGGAAGGATGTATAAGATCACGTTTAGCCAACTCTTGTGTAAATTTTCTTGTTATTTTCTCTAATTCGCTTTTCTCCCAATTTTTAGGATCTATTAGGAGTCCCCCTTTAGCTCCTCCAAAAGGTACATCCACAAGTGCACACTTGTATGACATTAAAGCTGCTAATGCTTCAACTTCTTCCTGGTTTACAGTTGGTGCAAATCTAATGCCTCCCTTCACAGGTTCCAAATGTTCTGAATGTACAGATCTAAAACCAGTGAATGTAAACATCTGATCTCTTAACCGAACCCCAAAAGATACTTTGTAAGTAGAATTCACAGTCTTTATTTGATGAGCTAGCCCACTAGGTAAATTCATTAAAGCGGCAGCGCGATCATACATTGCATCAACAGAAGCTAAAAATCCTGAATCTTTCATATTAGTTCCAATCAATTTTATTACTACTTATGGATAATGCTAATAGTATTCTTTTTTTATTCATACCCTAATCCTAACACCAACCATTTCATCTATCAAATATTGTTGAAAGATCTAGTGACAACTAATATCATATTTTTTTATCCTATAATAATTATATGGGGCTGCTGCTATCCATCCAGAAATAAGTATAATGGGAATTACCTCTATAGATAAAAATGCTCCTCCCATCATAACTATATCAACCATATTCATTATTGTTTCCATGATTAGCATAGAAATGAGAGACATTCCTAATGCAGTTTTAAACGCATATACCAATCTCATTCTTTTTAAAAGAATAATAGTCTCTAGAATAATGCTAGTTACTATTCCATTTATTATTGCCAATAGCATTATTTGCCAAGTATACCACTCTATTGATCGCAATTGAAAATATAGAATAGTTCCAAAATCTCCAATTGAACAACCAATCAGACAATAAAAAGAGTTATGGAAAGCTGAAACCCAAGTATTTTTGTTATTAAAAAAAATAATAAAACTCATATTTAAACTTATCACAATAACCCTTTATATATAAGGATTTTGAAACTTTGTAAATCCTTAGTCTACAAATCAGTTTACAAATACAGGAGATGGTGGTGGGTTAGAAATTCTTATGTTTAATATTCAGAAGTTGTCTTATTAGAACTATCACTATCAGAAGCAGTATCTGATGATTCTCCACATGAAAATAATAATAAAGTCATTAATATTTATATATAATATTATATTTCAACTATCCTTAACATCCCTAATATCTTACTTCTATTAATCCCTTTAATACTATTTGAATATTCTATCTCTATACCTCTTTCCTATACTCTTTCCATTTCTTTATTATTATTATTAAATTATAAACTACAAACATTTTTTATATTTTTTCCATCTTCATTCTCCTTTATATAACTCCCTATAATCCTTATATTTCCTCATTTTTCACTTAAATTACTATTAAATATTACCTCCACTTATACTCCCCCCTACACACTATTTCTATTCTCCAATACATTATTAATATATTCCACATCCTCTATTCCTAAACATTTCACTTCATCCTTCTCTCTACTTTTCCATTTCTTCTTCAACATTCTCTCTACTATCTTCACACTTAATTCTTTCCCCCTACTACTCCTCATTCCCCTTCCTTTTAAATATTCACTTATTTCCTTATACATTAATCCCCTATTCCTTAACTCTTCAATCTCCTTAACTAAACTATTCCTATACAAATCATATCCATTCAATCCTCCTAATTTAATTTGGAAAGATACATTATATTTTAGTGATATTTTAGTGTTATTTTTATTTGATTTATTATGGAATTTATGTGATATTCTACTTAATAATATCGCTCTATCCTTATTCAACTGTGACTGATTTAGCTAAATTTCTTGGTTGATCAACATCAGTACCTTTTATAACTGCCGTATGATATGCTAACATTTGTACTGGAATGGAATATAATATAGGAAGAACAAATTCATTACTTTTTGGTATTTCTAAAGTTATATGAGCAATATTTGAAAGTTTTTTTATACCTTCCTTATCAGAAATAAGTATTATTTTTGCGCCTCTTGCAGCAACTTCCTCAATATTAGATGCTGTCTTAGCAAACAACTCATCAGAAGGTGCTAAAGCTACTACCGGAACACCATCATCAACAAGAGCAATAGGTCCATGTTTTAATTCACCTGCTGCATAAGCTTCTGCATGAATATAGCTTATTTCTTTAAGTTTTAAAGCACCTTCTAAAGCAATAGGAAATGAAATACCTCTTCCTACATACAACACATCTTTCACATTCTTTAATTGTTGTGCTATCTTATTTAATGAATTATCTATTGTAAGAACTTCAGCAGTTAAAGCTGGTAATTCTATTAAATCTTCAACTAAATTAACAATTATATCTTTTGGTAAGGTATCTCTACATTCAGATGCATATAATGTTAAGCAGGCTAAAGTAGCCAACTGTGTAGTAAAAGCCTTTGTAGATGCCACTCCTATTTCTGGTCCCGCTAATGTAAGAACAGTTGCATCAGCCATTCTTGCAATAGAACTTTCTAAAACATTTACTATAGCCAGAGTTTTTAAATTTCTTTTCTTAGCATTATTTAAAGCTGCTAAAGTGTCTGCAGTCTCTCCTGATTGAGAAATTACTATAACAGCTTCATTCTCCACATGAGCATGGCTTCTATATCTATATTCCGAAGCTATATCAACCTCAGTAGGAATATTAGCATATTTCTCGAACCAATTTTTAGCAACCATTGCTGCGTAGGAGGAAGTTCCACAAGCTATAATTGATAATTTTTTAATATCAGTAAAATTAAAATCCATTTTAGGAAAAACAATATTTCGATTATGAGGATCTATAAAACTTTTTAATGTTTCACCAATCACTGTAGGTTGTTCATGTATTTCTTTAAGCATAAAATGTTTAAAACCACCTTTTTCAACTGCCTTACCAGACATTAGTGTTTTTGTTTCTTGTCTTGTAACAATATTCATACCCTCATCAAAAATTTTTATTCCATCCCTACTTATTTCCGCCATATCTAAATTTTCAAGATATACTATTCTATCTGTTAAAGGTGCTAAGGCTAATGCATCGGAACCTAGATACATTTCATCTTTTCCATATCCAATAGCTAGAGGGCTATCTTGTCTAGCTGCTATCAATATATCTTCTTTACCTGCTAACAAAATTCCTAATGCAAATGCTCCATCAAGTTTTTTTAATGCTTTTCTTACAGCAAGAATACTATCTAAACCCTCATCAATATATTCTGATATTAAATGAACAACTACCTCACTATCAGTCTCAGTATAAAAATTATGTCCTTTAGTTATAAGCTCTTCACGAAGCTCTATATAATTTTCAATTATACCATTATGAACGATTGCTACCTTTTCATTTGCATGTGGGTGGGCATTATTTTCATTTGGAGCACCATGAGTAGCCCACCTTGTATGTGCAATACCAATAGAACCTGCTAATGGATTTTCTTTTAGCAACTTACTTAAATTAGATATCTTTCCACTAGCGCGCCTTTTATCTATTTTTTGATTTACTAATGTTGCAATACCTGAAGAATCATACCCTCTATATTCTAATCTTCTTAATCCTTCTAATAATAAAGCTTCTGCTTTATTTTTACCTACAACTCCTATTATTCCACACATAAATAAGCTATACCCTTAAATTACTATATTTTTATTTAGTCTTTTTAGTTTTCTTTTTTTTAATAATGACTTGTTTATTTCTTTCAACTGCTAACATATTATCAGGAATATCTTTAGTTATAACACTTCCAGCACCTACTAAAGTATTAGATCCTAATTTTAAAGGTGCTACTAATGAAGCATTAGAGCCTATGAAGGAATTAGGACCTATAATTGTTTTATTTTTATTAACACCATCATAATTACAAGTAATAACTCCTGCTCCTATATTAACACTATTACCAACTTCCGTGTCTCCAATATAAGATAAATGATTCACTTTAGATCCTCTTTTAATTTTAGAATTTTTAATTTCAACAAAATTTCCTACTTTAGAAAATTCTTCTAAAACAGTCCCCGGTCGTAATCTTGCAAATGGTCCTACATTAGAATTCTTTTTTATTGTTACTCCTTCTATATGACAAAAAGATTCTATCCTTACTCCTTCTCCGATTTTAACTCCTGGCCCAAATACTACATTAGGAGCTATATATACATCTTTAGCAATCTTTGTATCGTGAGAGAAAAACACAGTTTCTGGAGCAACTAAAGTAACTCCTTTCTTCATAGCTTTTATTCTTAAAATATTTTGTATTTCTTTTTCTACCATAGATAAATCCTCTCTATCATTTATTCCTAAACTTTCTATTTCCTTAGAATAAGACATTCCAATATTTCTATTTTCTCTTATAGCTACATCAACTATATCTGTTAAATACATTTCTTTTTTTTTTGAATTAAATTTTACTTTAGATAACAGATTAAATAATAATTTAATATCAGAAACATAGATTCCTGTATTGCATAAATTTATATTCTTTTGGTTTTTATTTGTATCTCTATCTTCAATTATCGAAGTGATTTTATTTAGTTTATCTAAAATAATCCTTCCATAACCAAAAGGGTTAAAAGCTTTAAAAACTGAAATACCTAAATCAACAGTTTTACTTAATTTAATTAAATCTAATATTAATTTAGAACTAATTAAAGGAGTATCCCCGCACAAAATTACAACTTTACCATTAGTATTTTCTAGTAACTTTTTTGCAGAAAGAACTGCATGGGCAGTACCATATTGTTTATCTTGGATAGCAAAACTTACTTTAGGAAAATGAGAATATATTTTTTCTTTTACTAATTCTGATTCATGACCCAATACAATAATAATTTTTTTAATAGTAATTCTATTTGAGAAACATAATATTTTTTGCAAAATGTAAAAAATAATGGGTTTACCAGCCACTAGATGTAAAACTTTTGGAGTTTTACTTTTCATGCGACTACCCATACCTGCTGCTAGTATTATAAATGAAATTGATTCTTTTTGCATATATACCTATTACTATAAATAATTATATAGAAGTTAAACTATAAATTAGAATTTTTAAAGGAAAGTTATGGATACAAATAAACAAATTATTGTTTTTGATCTAGACGGTACTTTAATTAATAGTGCTCCTGACCTCTGTTATGCTTTAAATAAAACCTTAAGTGAAATAAATATACCTGAAATTACTTTACAAGAAGTAATGGGTTATTTGGGTGATGGTGCATTAGAATTGATAAAAAAAGGTATAACAAAACATTCTAATATAGAAGAATTTGATACTGAGCTATTAAGACTTCGTTTTTTAGAAATTTATGATACATGCCTTTTAGATAAAACAAATTTCTACCCTAATGTGATAAACACACTTAAAGATTTGAAAACTATGAATTTTACTCTTGCAATTTGTACTAATAAACCAGAAATATTAGCTAAAAGAATTATTAAAGGACTAAATGCATTAAATTTATTTGAAGTAATAACGGGAGGCGATACTTATAAATATAGAAAACCAGATCCGAGGCATCTGATTAATACTATATTGGCAAGTGGAAAAAAAATAGAAAATGCAATTATGATTGGAGATAGTGAAAATGACATTGAATGTGCTAAGAAAGCTAATATTCCAAGTATTGCTGTAAGTTTTGGTTATAGTAAAATTCCTGTAAAAGATTTAAAACCAAATATAATAATGAATAATTATTTAAATTTAACTCAACATATTAACAGTTTAAATAACAATTAATTTTAAAATTATCTTTCTTTAAAAAAAAACCCGAAGTAAGATTTCTCTAACTTCGGGCCAATGTTTGCAAATATTCCTGGGAGGTAACATATAACAAACAACATAAGTTATTTAATTAAAAGTTAACAATTGTCAAGCATAAAAAATAGCTAGTTTATAAACCAATTCCTCTTTGCAATAAACTATTCATTCTTCTAGCAAACTTATTAGGATCAGAAACTGGCTGACCCTCAATAATTCGAGCTTGATCTAAAAGTAACCATGATGCATCATCAAATACTATTTTCTCTTTATCATTATCTACTATTTTTAAGAGGTCTTTTATTAAAGGATGGGTAGGATTAATTTCCAATATTTTTTGACTTGTTTTGTCTATTTGTTGATGCTGCTTAAGTAATTTTTCTAAATGCATATCCATTTCTCCGTCTCCGGCTACAAGACAAACTGCACTATCTGTTAATCTTTCAGAAACCTTTACTTCCTTTACTTCATCTCCCAAAGTAACTTTTATAGATGCTAGTAATTTATCTATATTTTTATTACTTTTTTTCTTTTTATTATCTTTCTTATCAGATTTAATATTATCTAAATCTGCTCCTCCCTTAGTAATTGATTGGAAATCTTTTTCTGAATATTTACCTACACTAGGCAACCAAAATTCATCAACAGGGTCAGTCATATATATAACTTCTATACCCTTAGCTTTAAAACCTTCTAAATGAGGACTTTGAGATAATTTATTTTCATCTTCACCTGAAACGTAATATATTTTATCTTGTCCATCTTTCATTCTAGATATGTAATCTTCTAAGGAAATTAAACTTTCTGATTCTGAGGATTTAAATCTAGATACTTCAAGAAGCTTATCTCTATTAGTAAAATCTTCGTGTATACCTTCTTTTAAAACTGCACCAAAAGCATCCCAAAATTTGACATAATTTTCAGGATCTTTAGTAGCTTTTTTCTTAATTTCAGAAATTACTCTTTTTATTAAAGCACTTTTAATTTTAGCAACTACAGGATTATTTTGTAGCATCTCCCTACTAACATTTAAATCAATGTCATCAGTATCAATAATACCTTTAACAAACCTTAAATATGGAGGTATTAGACCCTCACAATCATCAGTAATAAATACTCTTCTTACATATAACTTTAAATTAGCTTTTCTATCTGGATTAAAAATATCAAAAGGCCTATTAGATGGAATAAATAATAAATTAGTGAAACTAATAATACCTTCAGACTTATTATGTAAAGTTAACCATGGATCATCATAAGCCATACCAACATGATGGTAAAATTCTTTATATTGTTCTTCTGTTATATCTTTTTTCTCTCTTGTCCATAAAGCTGAGGCATTATTTAACACTTTGTCTTCTTCATCTTTTTTAGAAGATTTTAATGTAACAGGCTGAGCAATATGATCAGAATATTTTTTTACAATAGTTTCTATTTTATCGGCTTCTAGATACTCTTTATCTTTATCACTTAAATATAATATAATTTTTGTTCCTACTGTTTCCTTTTCAACACTATCTATCTCAAAAGAACCTTTTCCATCAGAAGTCCAAGACCAAGCCTCTGAAGCACCCGCTTTTTTACTTTCAACAATTATTTTATCAGATACCATAAAGGCCGAATAAAAACCTACGCCAAATTGTCCAATTAATGAAGATTTAACATCTTTTTCATCTTTACCTTCTAAAGATTCCATAAATGCTTGAGTTCCTGACTTTGCAATTGTACCTAAAGAATCAATTAATTCTTCTTTAGTCATACCAATACCATTATCACTTAAATTAAAAATTTTATTTTTTTTATCTACTTCTATTTCAATTTTGAATTCAGAATTAGTGTTTAGTAAAGTTGAGTCTGAAATAGATGCATATCTAAGCTTATCACATGCGTCAGAAGCATTAGAAATCAGCTCTCTTAAAAAAACCTCCTTCTCACTATATAAAGAGTGCGCAACAATATCTAAGATTTTTCCAACTTCAGCTTGAAAAGTAAATGTTTCTTTAGTCATTAAAGTTTTCCTATAATTTAATTTAAAATATATGAATGGTATGTGGGTATTAATAAAAATTATTTCAAGTTTATTGACAGTTATAATTATAATAATCAAATTAAATAATAAAAATTATTTTAAAAAGGGGAAATTATGAAAATAATAAGTTATGAAATTAAGCATTGTAATGCTGGTTGGAGAGATTTTTCTTTTCTTAAAATTAATACAGATGAAGGCATATCAGGAATATCAGAATATAACGAATGCTATGGAAGTCCTGGATTAAGTATTATTATTAGTAGATTTATGAATAAAGTAATAAATCAAGACCCTATTTGCCATGAAAAAATACATCAATACTTATACGCTTCTTCAAGACAAGCACCAGGTGGAATTGCTCAACAAGCAATTGCAGCAATTGAAAATGCTTTATTGGATGTTAAAGGTAAATATTTAAATGTACCTGTTCATACATTATTAGGTGGAGCAATAAGAGATAAACTTCCTTTATATTGGTCGCATTGCGGGACATATAGAATTTCCGAAGAATACTCTAATATTATGCAAAAACCTCAAGTAAGGACATTAGAGGACCTAAAACAACTAGGAAAAGATGTTAAGGATGCAGGATATAAAGGTCTTAAAACTAATATATTTACTTTTGGAGAAACACCAACATTAGAAATGCAAGGATTTGCAGGAAAATCAGGCTGGCCAGAATTAAATGTTGATAGTCATATTATAGATGGATTAAGAAAACAAATAGATGCTTTAAGATCAGGTGCAGGTGATGATATGGGTATTCACTTGGATCTAAATTTTAATTTTAAAACTGAAGGATACTTACAAATTACTCGGGCTCTGGATGACCTTAAATTAACTTGGTTTGAAATTGATCTATATCATCCAGAAGGGTTAAGAAGAATAAGAGATGCAATTAATACACCTATTGCCTCATGTGAATCTTTATTTGGTATTCGAGAATTTAGACCCTTTTTTGAAAATGCCTCTATGGATGTAGCTATTATTGATATTCCTTGGAATGGGATTTGGTTGGGAATGAAAATTGCAGCAATGGCTGAAGCTTATGAAACAAATGTGGCTCCTCATAATTTTTATGGAAATTTATCTACATTGATGAGTGCTCATTTTTGTGCAGCTGTGCCAAATTTTAGAGTAATGGAGATAGACCCTGATGATGTTCCATGGAAAGATGATATTCTAACATGGAAACCAGAAATTATAAATGGGGACCTAATAGTTCCTAATAAACCTGGATGGGGCGCTGAATTAAATGAAGAAATATTTAAGATGCATCCACCTAAATTTATTGATCCAAAAACGTAAAACCCTTAATGTGGGAAAAAAGAGGATTAAAAATGAAAATTACTAAAATTGAAACAATAACTTTAGGTTTACCTTATGAAAACCCAGGTCCAGAATCCTCTTTTGCTATAGCGGATAAAAACTTTTTAAAATCTTTATTAATCAGAATTGAAACAGATAAAGGTATTATTGGCTGGGGAGAATCTTTTGGTTACACTTCAATTGAGACAACGAAAGCAGCATTACATTCTATGATTATTCCTCACTTAATTGGGAAAAATATTGAAAGCAAGAAAGATATAAAATTAATTAATAAAGAACTGCAGCTAAAACTTCATGTGTTTGGTCGTTATGGCATAACCATGTTTGCACTATCCGGAATAGATATTGCTCTTTGGGATATACTAGGTAAAGCCGAGCACAAATCTATTGCAGAATTACTCGGGGGCTTGAAAGTTGAATCTCTTACAGCATATGCGAGCTTATTTTTATATGATAATGCAGATGCAACATCAAAAGTATCTTTAAAAGCCAAAAATGAAGGTTATGAAATTATTAAACTCCATGAAAATACTATGGCACCTATACAAGCAAGCAGAACAGCAATTGGAGATACTTCACTCATGGTTGATGTAAATTGTGTCTGGTCTGAAGATCATATGGAAGAAATTACAAACACACTCACAGAAGCAAAGCTATATTGGCTAGAAGAGCCAATATGGCCCCCAGAAAATTATTCTGGCCTTTCTAAATTAAGAGACAAAGGGTTTACGATAGCTTCTGGAGAAAACGCCTGTACCGCATATCAGTTTGAGGAAATGATATCTAACAATGCAGCTGATATTTTACAACCAAGTGTTACGAAAGTTGGAGGAATATCAGAAATTATAAAAATTGCAGCCTTAAAAAAGAATAATTGCAGGGTAGTTCCTCATTCACCATACTTTGGTCCGGGTTTTATGGCTACTCTTCAAGTAATTGGAGCATTAACTCCAGAAAGCGAAATAGAGAGATTGTATGTTGATTTAAAGGCTGACCTTTATGATGGAGCAAGCAATATTGATAAAGATGGAAAAATTTTAATACCTAATGGACCTGGTCTTGGAGTGGAACCTAATTTGGACATAATAGAGAAATATTCTGTATAATAAAATAGTTAACCTTTATTGTCTTTATATGTAGTGCATTCTTACTTATTATAGGTACAAAGATTATCATCATACGTATGTCATTTAGTTATGCTTTGGTGTTGGTTCTATAGGTGTGCTTATCTCATTAATATATTAATTATTAGCATTAAGTATTTCATTACTCCCACAAGTTTTACAATCTAATTCAAATCCTATATAGGTATTTCTACCTTGAGGAGATGTAACCCACTCTCTTAGTTGAAACGGGGGGTCATGCCTGAAATGCCTTGAATGACCACATGACAAATCTGCTACCCATTGCTTATATTCATCTTGATGGAAACCAGTGATTTTTGTTTTCATTTACATTCTCTCCATTAGTGAACCCATGTATCTAACAAACCACTAACTACAACTATATATTATTTACAAAACTTTTTATTCTGATGACAATGCAGAACTCCATGGAGATGGAATATATGCATTTCCATATTTATTACCCGTAGAATCACTCATTACAGCATTTGGTGCTGCAAATAAATGCGAAAAAACTGAATCAGGAACATCAACTGTTTTCTTATAATTATTTAAATGATTGATTATATCCTGCTTTAAGTTTTTATTAGCCAATATTCTATTTTCACCACTATAATCTATCCGAGGAGTATTAAACGCACTATTTAAATCCATATTATAATCTATAAGAAATGAAATAGTTTGAAATACTGCTGGAAATATTCTTCTACCACCAGAAGCTCCCATAGCTATTTTCTTGCCAGATTTTTCTAAGACTATAGTTGGACACATATTACATAATGGTTTTTTATCTGCTCTTAAGGAATTAGGTCTACCCTCTCTAGGATCAAACCACATTATTCCATTATTCATTAATATACCGCTTTCGGGCAACACAACTCGGCTTCCAAAAACAGATAATAGTGTTTGCGTTAAAGAGACCATATTGCCATCTTTATCAACTACAGATAAATGCGTGGTACAAGAATTTTCTTTCGGCTCGCCCATTTCTCTTAATCTTTTTTCATAAGAAAATTCTAATGCTTTATAATATTCTTCATATGTATATTTATCAGGATTGTCACATTTTGCACTCCAGTTTTTTTCTAAATAATCTAAAGCATCAATCAAGGAAGGTCCTGCATTCAAGCCTGGAGCAACATGTATTTCAGAGCCGCGGTATAATGTATTTTTACTAGTATTTAATTCGCTTTTATAACTTGCTAAATCATCAAGAGTTAGAAAAGAATTTATTTCTTTAAAGTCTTTTATTAAAATCTTCGATAATTCTCCTGTATAAAAAGTTTCAGCCCCCTCATCTCTTAATAAACAATAAGAATTATACAGTCCTATATTTTTAATACTCTTTAGATTAGTTGGGTCTTCACTAACAACAGGCAAATCATCTTCAAAAAATATGTTTCTCGAGCTTTTATATTTTTTAAGTAATTTTGCTTCCATATTAATTCTCATAGTTGCATACCAATCAGCTTTTAATCCTCTTTTTGATAAATTACATGCTGGTTCAATTACATCTTTCCAAGACATAGAACCAAATTTTCTTAGGGCAGTTGAAATTCCATGAATATAGCCTGGAACAGCCATAGAATACCCACCATGTATATTGACGTCATCTTTTACATTGGGCCAACCAAATAAATCACTATCTTTTCCTTGGTCTAATAATACAAATTTCGATAAATCCAAATTTTTAGATGACTTAACACCAAAATCTATTGCGTGAGTTTCTTGGTTTTTAGCATTATGAAAAAGCATATATCCACAACCACCTATTCCACTCATCCAAGGCTCAACTATTCCTAAAGCAAGACCCATAGCAACGGCTGCGTCTACTGCATTACCACCATTATTTAAAATATTCACTCCTATTTGTGATGCTTCATAATGATGACTAGTAACAATTCCTCCTTTTGAGATTATTGAAGGTTTTTGTATCAACCAATTTTCATTAATTTTCATAATTAATAATTTTCTATTTAATTTAAATAAATTATATAATAACCTAATTTAAGATTATTCTAAAATAGAAGGATTATGCAATGGAATTAAATTTAAATAATAAAACTGCCTTAATTACAGGAGCGTCAAAAGGCATAGGAAAAGCCATAGCTGAATCAATGGCAAAAGAAGGGTGTAATTTAATACTTACTGCTAGAAGCGAAAATAAATTAATAGCTTTAAAAGAAAAACTTCAAAAACAGCATAATATCTCAATTGCAACCTTATCAATTGATTTGTCTTTAAAAAATTCTGTCGAAAAAATATCTGAATTTTCTGGTGATATTGATATCTTGATTAATAATGCAGGAGCAATTCCTCCAGGAAGTTTATCTGACATAGATGAAGATACTTGGAGAAATGCATGGAATTTAAAATTATTTGGATATATTAATCTTACTCGTTTAATTTATAATAAAATGAAAATTGCTAAAAGTGGTGTTATTTTAAATATAATTGGTTCTGCAGGTCAAAAACCTATGTATAATTATATTGCAGGAACGACAGCAAATGCAGGCCTTATGGCATTTACAAAAGCATTATCTAATGGCAGTACTGCTAATGGTATTAGAGTATTAGGAATAAACCCAGGATTTACTACCTCAGATAGACTAATTACTATGATGAAAGGTAAGGCAAAAGAGCAGTTTAATGATGAGGAAAGATGGGAAGAACTCTTTAAAGATCTACCTTTTAAAAGGGCTGCAAAAGCAGAAGAAGTTGCAGATTTAACTACTTTTTTAGTTTCTCCTAAATGCGGTTACATTTCTGGAACAATTATTGCTATAGATGCAGGACATGCTAATCATTAATAACTTAAAATTAAATATGTTAGAAATTACAGAAAATCATTGGCAACAATTATCTAAGTGGCTTAAATTTAAAAACTTTAATCTTAATTTAGATCCACTACCTTCTAGATTTAAGAATGGTATGGGTAATTTAAATTATAAAATTTTTTTAAATAATAAACCTTATGTATTAAGGCGTCCTCCATTAGGTCCATTACCTCCAGGAGCAAATGATATGAAAAGAGAGCATACTATAATGAGCTCACTTAGTAAAAAATTTAACCTTGTACCAGACTCTATATTATTTTGTGATGAGGAAAATATATTTGGGGCTCCCTTTCATATTATGGATTTTAAAGAAGGCTTTACAATTAATGGAAATAAACTTCCTAAAGAATACCAATCAATAAATGATGCAAAAAAAATAAGTACAATGCTTATAGAAACCTTAGTTCATTTACATGAAATTAAGCCTATAGATGTAGCATTAGAAAATTATGGAAGACCTGAGGGTTTTCTATATAGGCAACTTATAGGGTGGCATAAAAGAGGGACTATTGCTCATGGAAATGAAGAATCTATAAATATGGAAAAATTATTCAAAATTTTAAGTACTCAAAAAATACCTGAAGAAAAAGAGTTTGTTATTCTGCATAATGATTTTAAATTAGATAATATTATATTGAAAAAATCTTTAGATTCTCAAAAAATATTTCCACAAGCTATTATTGATTGGGATCAAGCTACAAGAGGGCATCCTTTATTTGATCTAGCTACACTATTATCTTACTGGACGCTAACTAAAGACTCTGCTGACATGCTTTTATTGAATCAGATGCCATCAGAAACAACTGGTTTTATTTCAAGAAAAAAAGCATTACATTTGTATGAAAAGCTTTCTGGTAGAAGTATTAAAGATTTTAAATGGATATATTCTTTATCTCTTCTAAAACTTGGAGTAGTTTTCCAGCAATTATATGCTCAATACCTTAGAGGAACTATAAAAGAAAGTAAGTATGAGAAATTTGGTATAGTAGCAGAAGCTGCATATATTAGAGGCATTAATGCCATAAATAATAATGATTATATTTGAAAGATATTCTTATGATAGACTTTAAAATTCCCGAAGAAATTGAAAAATTAAAAGAAACTACACAAAAATTTATATTAGAAAATGTAATACCTAGAGAAAAGGACCCTAGACAAGATTCTCATGGCCCTCATGATACACTTAGGACAGAGTTAAATAAAGAAGCTAAAACATTAGGACTTTTATCACCAAGTGTTGGAAAAGAATGGGGTGGATTAGGCTTAAATATGAGAGATATGTCAGTAGTGTTTGAAGCCTCTGGTTATTCTTTATTAGGGCCACAAGCTATGAACTGTTCAGCACCAGATGAAGGAAATATGCATATGCTTGAAGTAGTAGCAAATAAAGAACAAAAAGAAAAATGGTTAAGGCCCCTTGCAGAAGCAAAAATTAGATCCTGTTTTTCTATGACGGAACCGTCACCTGGTGCAGGTTCTGATCCAACTATGTTACAAACTGTTGCTAAAAAAACTAGTAAAGGATGGGTAATAAATGGAGAGAAATGGTTCATTACAGGATATAATGGAGCAAAATTAAATATAATAATGGCAAAAACATCTGAAAAAATAGAAAAAGGCCATGGAGTAACAATGTTTTTAGTAGATAATGATGATCCAGCTATTATAAAACTTAGAACACAAAACTCTATGGAATCCTCTTTTCCAGGTGGTCATTGTCAAATAAAGTTTAAAAATTTAATTGTCTCTGATGAACAAGTTTTAGGTGAGGTTGGACAAGGCTATAAATACGCACAAGTGAGATTGGCCCCAGCTAGATTAACACATTGTATGAGATGGTTAGGAGCTGCACAAAGAGCCCATGACATTGCAACATCATACGCGTCAAAAAGATATGCTTTTGGAAAAAAAATTGGTGACCATGGAGGATTAGCATTCCAACTTGCTGATAATGAAATAGATATACAGATGAGCAGATTATTTATATATAATACTGCTTGGCTTTTAGACCAAGGCGAAGAAGCTAGAAATGAATCTAGCATGTCTAAAATATTTTGTTCTGAAGCTGCTTTTCGTGTTGTAGACCGTGCTATGCAAACCCTAGGTGGAATGGGGATTACGGATGACACTCTGGTGGAAAGGCTATTTAGAGAAATACGTCCATTTAGAATTTATGATGGACCATCAGAAGTACATCGATGGGTAATAGCTAAAAGATTAATGAAATCTGTTGAAGGAAAAAATATACCTATGTAATTAAACAGTAGCTTTAGATCTATGGAATTCAATATATTTTGCTGTATCTGAAGCTACTTCTTCACCAAATAGTTTCTCAACTATCATGAAAGCCATATCTATACCCGATGAAACACCAGCAGAAGTAATAACCTCATCATCAATTATTCTTCTATTAGGGATAACATTAATTTTTTTACTAATTGATTTTAAAGCCTCTATCGCACCCCAATGAGTAGTAGCTCTTTTCTCTTCTAATAACCCAGATTTAGCTAACAGCAATGCCCCTGTGCACACAGAAGAGGTAATTTTAGCAGTCTCAGAAATATTTTTTATCCATGTTAATAACTCTTCATTATTTAGTAAGGGACGTGTACCATAGCCTCCAGGAATTACTAAAATGTCAATATCTGGACAATTAACAAAATTATAATCAGATATAATTTTTAACCCACCAGTTGCTTTAATATGATTATCATCTAAGGAAACTGTGAAAGTATTAAATGGAGCACTATCATTACTTCTTCTAGATTCAGCTCCCTTATTGGTCCTTACTCTAGAAAAAACTTCATATGGTCCTGCAAAATCTAGCACTTCTACTTCATTAAATATAAGTATGCCTACATTTATTTTTTTCATTTTAAACCATCCATAACTTTTATACGAATAACTATATAGATATTATAATAACATGAGAATTATTTATGAATTTAGACAAAATTATAAAAAAAACAAATTTTTATCCAAAAAATATTTTATTGCTAGGTGCAGCAGATGGAATAGGGCAAGCAATAAGTAAAATATTAATTAACAGTAATGCTAATTTAAAAATATATATTACGTCTAGGGAAAAAAATAATAATACTTCAAGAATAAAATATTATCAACTTGAGGCTACAGAAGAAAGTGATTGGCTAAAATTTATTAAAATACTAGATAAAGAAAAAATAAAGTTTGACCTAATTATTAATACAATAGGAATTTTACATGATGAAAAAAATAAAATAACTCCAGAAAAATCAATAAAAAATTTTAATGCAAATTCATTCTTACAAAATATTAAAGTAAATACTTTAGTAACTGCTCTGTGCATAAAATATATGACTGATTATTTTTCTAAAAATAATAAAGTGATATTGGCAAGTTTAACAGCAAGATTAGGTAGTATTAGTGATAATAATATTGGAGGTTGGATATCTTATAGAGCATCTAAAGCAGCACAGCATATGATAATTAAAACAGCGAGCATTGAAATCAAAAGAACTAATAATAATTTGATAATTGTTGGTCTGCATCCAGGTACCGTAGAAACAAAATTATCTAAACCCTATTTAAAATCTGCAAATAAAATTTTTAAACTAATGAGAGCGCAGAAAGACTTCTTAAAGTAATTTATAACTTAAGTAATAATGATACTGGAAAAATATATGACTACTCAGGTAAAGTTATTCCCTATTAATATAAATAACTCTATTACCAAGTCTCTATATCAGGACGTATCTCTACATCAAAGGACCATGCAGACCTTTCTTGTTTTGCTATATGATAAATTTCTTCTGCAATATCTTCTGGTTGTGTAAAAATTATATCTGGTTGATTTATTTGTTTTTCTATTCTAGTTCTTGTCCAAGGAGTATTAATAGAGGCATCAACAATTAAGTATGCTACATGTATACCTTTTGGTCCAAAATCTCTTGCTAAAGATTGAGCTAAAATTCTTTGTGCTGCCTTAGTTGGAGCAAAATATGGAGTATTAGCAATTCCTCTTTTAGCAGCAGTATTTCCAGTTACAATAATAACTCCTTTTTTAGCTTTAACCATATCCGGCAATAATGCATGGGCTAAATACATCAAGGAAGTCGTGTTTATTCTAAAATTTTCTTCTAGCCATTCTGGTTTACCATTTAATAATGTTTCAAAATTTCCTTTTACTGCGTTATGAATCAAAACTTCGGGAGCTCCCATTTCTTTTTTTACTTTAGCGCATACCTCTTTCAAATGATCAATATTAGAAACATCACATACATAACCTTTTGATCCATCTAATTCTTTTTCAAACCTTTCTAATCTCTCTGCAGACCTAGCCAACATTGCAATTCTATAACCTTCTTTAAAGAATTTTTTTGCAGTATATCCTCCTGTACCTTCACCTAATCCAGTAATCATACAAATAGGTTTTGTATTTGACATAATATTCTCCTAAAATAGTTAATTACAAATTACAAAAATTAACTATAATTAAAAAAAAATGATTATCAATAAATATAATAGAGATTTAATTCAATGCATAGCTCATTAGACATTAAAGATAGACTTCAAAGTTTGATAATTAATCAAGAAACTGATTATGCTAAAAGTATATATAAAAACCCTGTAAAAGAATATATAGATGCAAAAAGATCTATAACTGAAAAAAAAATTATATTTGAAGAATCTCCGATATGCATAGGTACTTCAGCATTAGTTCCAAATAAAGGTGATTGGTTTACAGTCGATATAGGTAATAAATCAATTTTAATAGTTAGAAATAATAAAACTGAAATCAGTGCCTATTTAAATATCTGTAGTCATCGTGGCGCAAAATTAGTAGAAGGAAGTGGAACAAAAGCTTATACATTTAAATGTCCTTATCATTCATGGGTATATAACTTAAGTGGAGAACTAAAGGCTCGACCTAGAGAAAATGCATTTGAAGAAATACATAAAGATAAATGTGGTTTACAAAAATTTGAACTAGATAATCACCAAGGGTTTTTATGGCTTATTATGAATAAGAAGGCAAAAAATAAGCATCCTTCTAATAAAACTGACTTAAATGAATTACTCAAGAACTATGATTTTAATAAGTATCACCATTTTAAATCAATTAAAATAAACCCAAAATTAAATTGGAAGTTAGCAGTAGATACTTTCTTAGAGCTATATCATATAGATGAACTTCATACTAAATCTCTAGCTCCCATTATAAAAAATGATCTGCAAATATTTGATGCCTATGGTAAAAATATCAGAGTAATAGGAGCAAGGCATTCTGCAGTAAAATTAAACAGAGTTTTAAAAAATCAAAGAGAGTTTGATATTCATACAATACAACTGCGAATACTCTTTCCTAATACTGTTTTAGTCTGTCATCCTGAGCATGTAGAAGTATGGCATATACTTCCTAAAGATGAGGTTAATGAATGTGAAGTGTCGTTTTCTCTATATACTAAGGAACTATTCTCTTCAAAAAGTGCTGTGAGACATTGGGACAATAATTTTAATTTAGCTTTAGATGCAGTTATGAAAGAAGATTTTCCCTTAGGAGAAAACGTGCAAAAGGGTTTTTATTCAGCCCCTAAAAGAAAAATTCTTTTTGGAAAAAATGAACCAGCACTTCAACATTTTCATAAACAAATTAAATTAGCTCTTAAATTATCGGCCTAGAGTTCATATGATAAAATCTATATATATAATATTAATATTCTTACTTATTATACCTAATACATCCCATGCTGAATCTATTGATTATTATGATTTTGAATGCGTAGGTGTATTACGTATGAAAGATTCTAGCACAGTCGCTAATTGGGAAATAAATTTTATTACTGCAAGTAGAGCTACTCTTAACATTTATTACGATAAAAAGAAACGTTCCGCTGATTTAAGAATATCTATACAAAAAAATAAAGACTTCTATGGCAATGGTAAATGGAGAGCTCAAACCGGCCAAGGGGGAAGGTTTATAGGACTTAAGTATATAGACACGAGTAAAAAATTATTTTTAGGAGGTGCTAATGCGCAATTTAGGGCAGAAGGTGAATGTAAAAAAAATAAAAAAGAGTTAAAAATTACAGACATAGCAAGTATTCTTAAATTAATCAGAGAAAGAATTTTCATTATTAAAGAACATAGTAAATACTCCTTAAATCACCCTAATGATATAGATAATATAATAAGGCATTTAAAACATACATGCCACGCAATTGACCCCAGTTTAGTCAAAGAAAGACCAATGCCTGCTGGCGAGAAAGGACTAAATCAAATGTTAAAAGATATAGAAAATGAGAATGATTTAATAAAAAAAATTAAAATTGTTTCTAGTAATTCTATAGATAAATGTAAAAAATATCTTTATTCTTGGGAGAATAGTGAAGAATTACTAGAAATAGCTAATTATATAAATTTGCAATTTGATAATTTTTACAAAGATTTAGAGAAAAACTGATTAAAAATTAAGTTTATTACTTAATTTCATTGTTATAATTTTATGAACTTTATCTTTCTGATCTTGCGTTAAAAAACTGTACATAGTTTTTTTATTGCTAATAGCATTTAAATTTCCGTCTCTTGATAGTTCTTCTACAATTAAATAAGAATTAATTAATCTATCATTATTATTCTTATTTGCTGGCCCGGCATTTGATTGCATCAATGTAACTAAAGTAAATAAAGATACTAATCCTATAATCTTACACATATTCATTATTGAAAACCCCTTTTTAAATAATTATTAACTTTATTACGCAAATTCTGTAATAATAGATCAAATATATTATTAAAGTATACGAGGAGATAAAAAGTTGATTAAAGCCTTATTATTCGATGTGTTTGGAACAGTTGTTGATTGGAGAACATCTATAATAAATGAATGTCTAGAATTAGAAAAAAATACTGGTATTAAGGGAAATTGGGTAAAACTAACTGATATGTGGCGTCAAAATTATATGCCTTCCATGGATAAAGTCAGAAATGGAGAAAGAGAATGGGTAAATTTAGATACTCTTCATAAAGAATCATTAATTAAAATATTAAAAGAATTAAATATTAATGGTTTATCGGAGAAAAATTTAAATCATTTAAATACTGCTTGGCACAGATTGTCTCCATGGAGCGATACAGTTGAAGGCCTTAATTTACTTAAATCTAATTACTCAATATCTACATTATCTAATGGTGGTATAGATTTATTAACTAATATGGCAAATAAACAAAAATTACCTTGGGATAATGTGTTTTCTGCAGAAACATTTATGCATTATAAACCAGATTCAGAAACATATTTGGGGGCTGTGGAAAAATTAAATTGCGAAACACATGAAGTTATGTTGGTTGCAGCTCATAATAATGATTTATTATCTGCAAAAAGTTATGGATTAAAAACAGCTTTTGTTGTTAGAGCAACAGAATATGGTGAAAATCAAGATTTTGATTTAAAAGCTGAAAACGAAATAGATCTTTCTGCAACAGATTTTATTGATCTTTCCTATAAATTAACTTTATATAATAATAACTTATAAAAGGAGTAAAAAATGAAAGTTTTTGTAGTTGCCACTAGAAACCAAGAGAGACCTGCAGAAGATTTTGCATCACTTATGGACCCAGAAGCAGATCATGCATTAAAATTGTATAAAGAGGGATTTGTTAGAGAGATATACAGTAGGACTGATGGAAAAGGTGCACTTGTTGTAGTAGAAGCTGAAAATGAAAAAGCTGCTTTAGATAAATTATCGCATCTTCCTTTAGCAAAAGCAGGATTATTATCATTTGAAGCATATGGAACAACAGCCTATAGAGGTATTATAAGAGGTATATGAAAGAAAAGAGGTAATTATGCTAAAATTATATCATTGTCCAAATGCTAGGTCTATGCGATCACTTTGGTTATTATATGAATTAAATATTGAGTTTGAGTTAATAGAGATGCCTTTTGACCAAAAATATACTCGCTCTCCAGAATACTTATCTATACACCCCTTAGGAAGAGTTCCATGTTTAGTTCATGACGACGTCACATTATATGAGTCAGGAGCTATTTGCCAATATCTATGTGAAGTATTTGATAAAGAAGATAAGTTAGGCAGAAGTTTAATGCATAAAGAACACACTGAATGGTTACAGTGGCTTCATTATGCTGAAACAATTGCTGTACATGGAGCATCACTGGTACAACAAAATATAATAATTGCAGAAGAGTTGCGCTCACCTGTAGTAATTAAATTAGAATCCCGAAGATTAGAAAAAGCGTTAGAAGTATTAGATAATCATCTTAACGGAAGAGATTATTTACTAAAA
>ENA-OREN01001033-OREN01001033.1-marine-metagenome-genome-assembly--contig:-NODE-1033-length-34885-cov-5.866295_pt1 | contig 34885 bp, 22 predicted proteins | sample MGYA00248624_ERZ508555 | MGnify/ENA primary metagenome ERZ508555 (study PRJEB26222, sample SAMN06267773) | marine metagenome | isolation source: Saanich Inlet, British Columbia, Canada | place...
TATATAATGATAAAAGTCAAATTTTATGGGACAAGAGGTTCGATTTCTGTCTGTGGCCCCAAATTTCAGGAGTTTGGAGGTAACACTACATGTATACAGATTACTGATATGAAAACCAACAGGATTGGTATCTTTGATGCAGGTACTGGCATCAGGGATCTAGGCAATGATCTTGTCGCCAGTGGTCATGAACAGGATCAAATCTTTATTGTGTTCACCCACTTTCACTGGGACCATATTCAGGGCTTTCCCTTCTTTACAAAGGCCTATGATCCTAAACAGAAAATTAACATTTTTACTATGGGAAAAGGCAAAAATAATGATGAGATAAAAGGACTTTTTACGACACTGATGCAGAGCGAATACTTTCCTGTACCTTTTGACAAGATGGGTGCCAGTTTTGAATTCATGCATCCTGATGTCTTAAGCGGTATATTTGGCCCTCTTCAAGTCAAGATAACGGCCAACAGGCATAATCACCCTGGTGGCGCCTATGGCTATAGAATAGAACGTGAAGGAAAGGTCTTGGCCTTTTGTACGGATATAGAGCATGGAGATGAGATAGACCAGAATGTGGTAGAGCTTTGCAAGGATGCAGATCTGTTAATCCATGATGCACAATACACCAGTGAAGAACTGAAGGTCAAGAAGGGTTGGGGACACAGCAGTTATGAGCAAGCTATTCAGGTAGCTGAAATGGCAGGTGTAAAACAGTTGGCAATTACCCATCATGACCCGGATCATGACGATGAGTTCCTGTTAGGGATGGAGAAGCAATGCCAGCAAAGATTCCCAAATTGTGTCCTGGCCAGGGAGAAGATGGAAATTGAAATTAAGTGAAGAAACAGACCATTTTCTCACTTAGAAAATGACTATTTATATTTTAACACAGAACTTACATGGTAAATAACATTTACAAATCGTATTCTTCAAATCATTTTCAAATTCTGTCAATATCTGGCTTAATGCGGTGTTCCAGCTTTTGACCAAAGCGTCTGGTGTGCTGCCATTTAACGGCTCTTCTTTGTGGTATTGTCTTTGAAGAATTATTTCAGGACTGACGTCCGTTTCCTCAAGAAGAAGGAACTGTATTTCCATAACCGCTTTTGGTGCTGTGCTTACACGGTAATCACCATAGAGAACCGTAACTGCACCTTCAAGAACGTAAGCAGAGGCCAAAAGACTGGAGGGATCTACAACACGCTTGAACAGACCGGATCCTGCCAGCCGTTTGCGTACCTCTTCTGTAAACATTGATACAGGTGAAACGAAAAACTCGTTATAAAAATCGGACTCATAATTCAATTCTCCCAGACGGTAGACAAGTCCCTTGCCTTCATACTTAGGAGAGACTCGAAGTCTGCGAACGGCAAGAACCTTCCCTGTATCAGGAGGAGAAGTATTCTCAGCCGGGAAAGAGTCCAGGACAAAGTAATGCTTCTCAATATAGCTCCTTTCCAGATTGATGCATCCAATCGAGAGAAAAAGCAGTGTAAAGATTCCAATAGTTAATTTTAATAATGTTTTTCTCTTCATTGTCTGCCTCCCGGATATGAATGTGATGGTGGTCCTGCAAATATGAATTGAGATGGAGATTTTTTAGCGCTCTCCGTCAAATCCCGTAGATTTCCGGTTATTAATCTTACATTTTCAGTAGACACTGCGACATTCTCCTCCTCATTGGAGACAAAGTTATTAAACCGTCGTAGTGTCCGTTTAAGTTGGACAAGGATCCCAGGTAATTCCTCCGAAACCGAATCCATTGTTTCTGACGCATCTGTTATAAAGGGCTTTATTTTTTTGTTTGTTTCCCTCAATTCGGCGAGCAAGTCCCCTGCCTGCTTAGTAAGCTTAGACTTCTTTACCTCATCCAGTATTTTATTCATAGAACCCAGGGTTTCATCCAGTCCAGCTGTTATCCCCTTAACATTAATCTCCTCAAGCTTTTCCAGTATTGTTTCCACAGATTCCGTTAATTGTGTGATTTTACTTGGAACTGAAGGAACGTAGTAAGTATTCGGCTTCCATGTAATTTCCATAGGCGGAAATTCTGCAGGGTCAATGTAATCTGCTTCAAGAAATGCAGCTCCGGTTATTCCCTGTGAGGCCAGGCGGACTCTGAGTCCTTTTGTAATCATCCTTTCAATAAATATACGTTGCTCCTTTTCAGTGACATCCTGCGAAGGTTCAAATGATGCTTTGATAAGTATGAATTGGCCGTATGCAAGGTATTCCTCGGAAGTGTGTTCAAACCTGTACTCATTACCAACAAAAGTGATTTGCTCTACGCTACCAAGCTTAACCCCTCTAAATTTGAACGGAGAGCCAACATCCAGGCCCTGTACAGAGCCATCGATATACGTTTCTATCATTACTTTTTTTTGGAACATCGAACCTGCACCCAAGACAATTATAGCAATAATTGCAATAACTGTCGCAACGATAACGAATATTCCAATTTTAAAATAATTTGCCTTTGCACTCATAAGCATATACTCCTTTAAAGTACTCTAAAGTCTATAGCGAACTATAATCGACTGCCAAAACAAAATGGAGCCTGTGCTGATTGATATCTGATGATGAACACGAAAATAATTCTTTATCCTGTTATAAAGAATCACCAATCTGTATTATTTGCGATGGCGAACAGGACGGACATAGCATTTTTCGTCAATATTGAGCCAGCGCATGGTACCAACCTGAAAGTCAACGAGCCAGGCAGACGCTGATCCGGTTAATTTGTTTCCAGTCCAAATCCGTTTCTGTTTATTGTGAAAGACAGTATCTATATATAGTGTCTCATTCTTTCTGTTGGATTCTAAGAGTGATACGGCCTCTGCCAGACTAGGCAGACGCCAGTCATGATAGCCCGCATATCCACTACTGTTCAAATCCTTTAACCACTGCTTTGCTTTATTCCACTTAATATAATTATCGGATCCAGACTGGTGCCACATCAAGCCTGTTACGTTGTCAAATACAAGATTATTTCCATTTGCGGACTTAGGCTCGTAGTTGTGGTTTATTGTACTGTAGGCGTAGCATCCCCAATCATGTTTACTTCTTATATAAATATCTGAGATTGAATGTACATTAGATACAGTCAAGTCCTTATAAGATGAACGTAGCTTTACAAGAGGTATTCCGTATATTTGCTTAAGACGTTCAATATCACCTATTGCCAATCCTTTTGCTTTAGGGAAACTATTTACCAAGCTGCTCCACGCAGTTTCTTGCATATCTTTTCCATATTTCAAAGAAACTATTTTTTCATATTTATGTATAATCTCTTTACGGATATCCATGCTAATAGACTCTTGTTTATTCTTTTCCTGCTTAGACTTCAATTTCTCTATCTCTACCTCTTCTTTTTTCTCTTCTGTCTCCCTCTCACTCCTCAGTTGCTCTAGTAGATTTACCAGATACTCTTTTTCATTTGCCATAGCAAGCATTGTATCCAGACTATCATCTGTATTGGAACTATTTGTCCTCAGCCTGTTTTTAATATCATTTATCTTCTGATCAAGAACTGCAAGTTCGACTTCCTTGCGTGCTATCTCATCCAGGTCATTTTTCCTTGAAACTATTGCCTGCCTCTCAAGCTCTTTAAGGCGGCTTTCTGCTGAAGGTCTAAACACAACTGAAGGGTTCTTTACTATCTTGAATGCCGTTGCACCTCTTCGGAACGCAGGTTGATAATAGGCGTCACCGAAAACATAGTATAATTCGCCGTCTATAAGGGTAGAACGGGCATATATGGGCAACTTGTTAATAATTGCACCTGTAGGCGGCGCTACAACCTGAAAGCCGTTATCTGTTTTTTGATAAAAGACACCACCGCTGTTCAGATACTCTTTGTCTCCTTTTTGAACCACGGTATAATTAGTCAGTATAGTCGCTACAACAGCACCGTAAGGAGGAGGCACCACAGTGTAAGTACCACCGGAAGAGACATAAAATACACCATGCGAATAGTAATAATCCTGATCGCTAATCTTCAACATCATGTGTTGTCCAGGGAGGGTGTCTACTGTTGAACCGATATTTACAGAAACAGCAAGAGCGGTGTAATAATCACGCCAATTTTCCTCCCAGTCTCTCCAATTTTCATCAAGCAACACTTGACGTTCCTTTTTATTTTTCTGAAATTCTTCCTGCCGAATTGACTGGTGGTTTACCATATATTTTTGTGGTAACAATGAAGATTCCTGATGTATATCTCCAGCTTTAATTTCTTCACCTGCCTCATGTTTTTGATATTTTCTTTTGTCAGCAATTGCATCAGAGCTTTCTTTTTCAGGAGTTTCGACTAAAAGCGTACTTCTGTCGCAATGACGTATACTGCCAACAACAATACCTGCTGCAAATATTTTACCTGCGCCATGTCTACCGAAATTTTTTCCATAGACGTATGGATTATTAATATTCAGTATTGCGTTACCTACAAGTATTATTGAGGACAACCGAAAAATAAATGATTTGAAAATTGATCTCTTGGTTAATGTCATATTCATTTCTGCTCTTCTGAATCAGATTTGTCAAGAATGGTATCTGTTATAGTCATAAACTTTATCTTTTTCAGATTTTTTGTATCTGCTAAATCTATATTGAATAGCGTATCAGGCAGGTGTGCATCAAGGTCCCATTCTGAAAGTACGGCAGAAAACTGAGGTGATTCGGGTGCGTTCTTGTATGTAATCACGATCTTCCTTGGTACCAACTGTTTACCATCTTCAATCCATATTTGCCAGTCTATGTCCTTCTGTACAAACGCCAGGTGGTGACATCTGACTCCCGCAACATTGTGCAGGCCTGCATAAAAACCAAATTCTGCATTTTCAATCAGTATTTGGTAGGGATCCTCATATACAAGGTCAACTAGGGGAGGGGAGAACCCATACTTCTCCATTAAATGATCCATAGCAGAGTCTATATCAGCCGGTACTACCTCAGTGGCATAAACTCCCAGTTTAGCATCCATTAACGTCATGCTCTTCCCATCGTACCAAAATCGTTTATCTCCCAAGTCACCATGCCTTTCAGCATAGACCTTGTTCGGACGGTGTACTGCGACATCACTGGAAGCAGTATATTGGATCTTCTGTCTACTGGGTATCACTTCGTCGAATGCAATGGCTACATGAAAACTGAACTGTCCCGAAGACTTCAGATAGTCTCCCATTGCCTTCAAGAGTTTGTCAGTACGGACGTCGATAATGGGTTTCTCCACAGTTTTTCCAGGTTGTGCTTCATCTGCACTGGTGATATCATTGGCTACATACCCGAATAGTGTTAAAGCCAGAATGCCGGCATTTATGAACTTAAGATAACTCTGTTTTCTTAACACTTTTTTACTCCCTGTATAATAATGTTGTGACATTACAACTCTAATAGAAAATTGTAATAAATAATAAATCATGTAGTAACAGAAACTCTAATATTACATTTTGATAACAACATCCTTAGCATTTGTTTCAAATTCCGTAATTATTTGCGCAAAAGCATTGCTCAAACTCTATACAATGCCGTCTGGTTTGTCTTATTAGAATACGGATAATTCTTTAAAGAGCCAGAAAGTTTGACCCATTTTGTAACACATCCCACTATCATTGTTACGATAAGACTTAATATCTCACCAGAAATAAATTATTTTCTTGAACCTGAGGATCTTTAGTTCACTTTGGACACTTCAAACCTGATTGTGGGTTTGCCGCACTACGAATATACTATTTAATGCCTGATACTTTATATACTCTGAGTGGTTCATGAAATCCCTTTACTACTATAGCGTTCTTTTCTTTTCCTTCCACATGTTCATTAATAAGTGTCCAGGTGTCATGAGAGATGAGAGTTTCGCCAGGGCTCGCCGCAGATTCCAACCTGCTCGCCGCATTAACAGGATTGCCAATTATTGTATAATCCATTTGATCTTCACTACCAAAATTCCCTACTGTACAATAACCGGTGAAAATTCCAGCCCTGATTTGAAGCGTTATATCCATTCCATGTTCATCCCATTCCCCAGATAAGTCATGAACTTGCTTTTGCATTTCTATAGCCATTTTTACACATGAAAGCGCATCTTCTTTTGCACCCTTAGTTGACGGGTCCCCAAAAAATACCATGATGGAATCCCCCATATATTTATCCAGAGTTCCATTATATTTCCTGATAATGGACTCCATTCTATCAAAATATTTATTTAGCAATAAGGTTATATCTTCCGGCTCTAAAAGATCTGTCTTTCTAGAAAAGCCAACAATATCTGAGAAGAAGACGCTAAGCATTTTTCGACTGGATTTAATTATAGCCTCCGTCTTGCCATCCATAATTGACTGTGTCACTTCAGATGAAACGTATTTTGATAATTGCGATGAAAGTTGCTGAAGCTTCTTGTTTGCAATCATCAAAGACAGATGTGTTTTTACCCTGGCCTTAACTTCCGCTACCTCAAAAGGCTTTGTAATATAATCCACTGCACCCAATTCCAGCCCCTTCGTTTTGTTCTCTATCTCACTCATTGCCGTAATAAAGATTATTGGGATGCTACTTGTCTTTGGTTCGCTCTTGAGTTTGCGACAGACTTCATAACCATCAATGCCCGGCATCATTATATCCAATAAGATCAAGTCTGGCGGGTCAGTGTTAACAATTTCCAGTGCGCGCTCTCCATCCATTGCAACGCTGACTTCATATTCGCCATGAAGTGCATCTACTAAGATATCGATATTTGTTTTGGTATCATCCACTACAAGTACCGTACAGTTAGATAATTCTTCCATACTTATTTTTCCACCAATTTATTTTTTTAAATTAACAGGACGCAGATTGTCGAGATATACACAGATAATATCTTTTAAATTACTAATCATCACGCTCCCCGGACAAAAAGCGCCGAGGACAAGAAGGCGCAAGGAACGCTAAGAAAAATAAAACAAGAGATAATAGTTTTTTACCCTTTGTGCTCTTCCCTGCCTGTCGGCAGACAGGGTAACTTCATGTGAAGAATAAAGTCCAACCACAACTTTCCAATCTTATTTTCAGTCATCTTTCTTTTTTATCTTGGCGATCTCTGCGGCTTTGCGTGAGAATATGTCCTTTTCCTCTCGCCAAGGGGCTATTCTTCCAAATGCTTTGTTTCTCTGCTCATCTCTTATATTAATTTTTCAATTTACTTATTATTGATTCTAGAATTATTCCTGCTTCTTTAAATTTATATCTTCCAATTAATTTAGTTAGTTCTTTTATCTTTTTGACAAGATGATCAGGGTAGGAAAGCCTTGATATCTGCTCTAGCACAGGTTCGCACTTTTTTGGTTTTTGTGTTATTATGTGAGGTGCCAGCCCTTCCAACAATTTAACAAGTTTCTCTTGAGATTTCGCTTGAGTATCACTTTCACCCTCTTCCTTATAACTATTTTCTTCAGAATCCAAAGCTTTTAAAGTAGTGAGTACCTTACTCAGCTCTTTGGAATATTTTTTCAGCTTAATATCGTACTTGTCAGTTTCACGCTTCTTGATTACGGCTTCAAGGTCACCGGCAATTTTATGTAGCTTACTGATACCAATATTCCCTGCGACACCCTTTACGCTATGGGCATACCTTTCGGCATCTTTTAGGTTGTTGTTTTCAATCGCTATTTTTATATCATGAAAAGAATTTGAATAGTCGTCCCTGAATTCTATTAACAGTTGTTTATAAAGTTTCATGTTCCCTCCAACCCTTATAAGGCTGGATTCTACATCAATCCCGGGAAGAGTTGGCAATTGGACATCTTCACTCTGCTTTTCGTCAGTCTGGAAGCTATTCTGCGGAGCATCCTCCTCAGGACTCTTTCTGCTTTTGGTTTTTATCCATTTTACTAACGTAGAAAAAAGTTCATTTATGTCAATCGGTTTTGTGATGTAATCGTCCATTCCCGCTTCTATACACTTTTCGCGATCACCCGTCATAGCCAGTGCAGTCATCGCTACTATTGGCAAATTACTAAAACGTGGATTCTCCCTGATACATCCTGTGGCCTCAAGCCCACTCATCTCTGGCATCTGCACATCCATTAAAACAAGATCAAACTCTGATCCCTCAACTGCTTTAATTGCCTCTTTACCATTATTTGCTATAGTCACATATAAACCAGCCTTCTCCAATAGCTCTGTCGCAACTTGTTGATTGATCTCGTTATCTTCAGCCAGAAGAACTTTAGCCCCCCTGATATTTCCTATTTCACTGATTTTTTCAACTCCGTATTTTGTAGACCTTGACTTTCTCCCTCCGTTTTTACCGAAAGCTTCCATAATTGCATCAAAAAGAAGCGAACGGGTTACCGGTTTTACGAGAAAAACATCAATATCTACACTTTCGGCCTGTTTTCTTATCTCTTCCCTACCGTATGCAGTCACCATTATGATAGTAGGGGTTTGTGGAATACCGGGATCATTTTGAATCATCTTTGTAGTTTCAATACCATTTATCCTCGGCATCTTCCAGTCCATCATTACGAGTTCATATGTCTCAGTCTCTTTATTATTCACATTTCTTTTTAATTCAGTAAGCGCCTCTCCACCTGAGGCAACAGTTGTCACCTGAAATGTAAAAGATTCCAGTGTTGCTTTTAGAATTTCCCGGGAAGCAGCGTTATCATCAACTACCAAGACTTTCATACCTTTGAGGTCTAATGATAGTTCTAATAATCTCTGTTTCTTTTTTTTCAGTCTTTCAAACAAGACAGTAAAGATAAAGGTACTTCCTTTGCCCGGTTCACTATCAACCAGGATTTCCCCTCCCATCATTTCTACCAACCGTTTGCAAATTGCTAAACCCAGGCCTGTGCCTCCGTACCTTCTTGTAGTAGATCCGTCTGCCTGAGAAAAGGATTGAAATAGTTTTCCTATCTGTTCTTCGCTCAAACCGACACCGGTATCTTTAACTGAGAATTTGAGTTTAACTTTTTCCTCCTCCCTGCTAATCATGTTAACAGAAATTATTATCTCGCCATCTTCAGTAAATTTAATAGCGTTGCTTACCAGGTTAGAGAGAACCTGCCCAAGCCTTAAGGAGTCTCCAACTAATAAAATGGGGACATCATTTCCCATGGAAAACAGTAACTCCAGCCCTTTTTCTTCTGCTTTTAGTGTGACGAGATCAGAAAGGCTTTCCAGAACATCTTCCAGGCTAAAATCAACGGCCTCAATACTCATTTTACCCGCTTCAATCTTGGAGAAATCAAGGATATCATTGATGATTCTTAAAAGAGCAAGTGCTGATGATTCAACCTTGTTTACATAATCATTCTGTTTCGGAGTAAGTTCGGTCATTAACGCAAGCTGGCTCATTCCGATAATGGCATTCATCGGCGTTCTTATTTCGTGACTCATCCTGGCCAGAAAATCGCTCTTGGCACTGTTCGCATTTTCTGCTTCCTGTTTTGCGATTTTAAGTTCCTCTTCAGCCTGCTTGCGTTTTATAAAGAGACCGATCTGGTTACCGATAGCCGTCATCATATCAAGCAGATCATTATCGGGAATTCTTATTTCGTGGCTGAAGAAACTGATTGCTCCAAGTACCTCGTTACCACTAAGAATGGGGAAACCAAAGACTCCGTGCAATCCCACTTTCGATGCAATCTCTGCTCGTGGAAAATTTGAATCATGGACAGCATCCTCAATCCAGACCGGTTGAGCGCTGGATAAAACACGTCCGGGTAAACCAATACCAGGGGAGAAGGTAGTTTGTCTTGTGATCTTTACGAATGCTGATACATCAATGGATGGAATATGCCAGATTTCCGAACACTTCAACACGCGGTCCTGAGAATCAAATATCCAGATTTCACCAAGCGCCCATTCAAGCGCCATGCATATGGCCTGAAGGATTTTGGAAGAAGCCTCTGTAATTGTGGTAGATTCTGCCAATACTTGTGTCACAATATGCTGAGCTTTAAGACGATTTCCAGCTCTCTTTTGTTCGGTAATGTCTTCTTTAATAGCAATGAAATTGGTAACAACACCCTTGTTATCCCTAACAGGCGAAATAAATCCATATTCCCAAAAAAGTTCTCCATTCTTCTTCTTATTACAAAACTCCCCACGCCATTCGTTACCTGACGTAATTGTCTTCCATAGCTCCTCGTATACCTCTGGTGGGGTTTTATCGGATTTTAAGATTCTTGGATTTTCTCCAATAGCTTCTTCTATAGTGTAACCTGTTAATTCGGTAAATCTGGGATTTGCATACTCAATATTTCCTTTAACGTCAGTAATTACTACTACTGCGGGGCTTTGTTCAACCGCACTCGACAACTTTATAAGCTCTGCCTCTACACGTTTGCGTCTCTCAATAGCTAAACAGGAACTGATAGCCAATGCAATGGAGTCTTCTGATTCCTTGAGCCAATCAAGCTGGTTCGACGAAAAACGTTCAAGTGATCCAAGTTCTAAAGCACCCACAATCTGATCATTATTAATTAAGGGAAAAACAAGTATACTGTTCGGTGCCACCTCTCCAAAACCAAATGTAATTCGTACATATTCAGGAATACGATCTATTGTGATCGGTTCTCGCTGAGAGACAGCCTGGCCTACCAGACCCGATCCTATTGTAAATGATTCCGGAACATCCTTACCCTCGGGATAACCATAACGGCTTACGCGCTGAAGCAAATTGTCAGAATTTAAGATATAAACAGCCCCCAATGGCAAGTTGAGAAAGGTAACAATGGATCTGAGTATATTATCTCCTAATTTCGCTATATCCTGTTCACCATGCATACTTACGCTAAGTTTATGTAATCCGGTTTTCAACCTGTTCTGTGCTTCTATTTCCTGATTTGTCTTTTCAAGCATCACTTGATTTTCTTGTAGATGGTGTTCAATCTGCTCACGTTCTGTCAACTCCTGTTCCAATTCATTTTGCTTTTCTTTTAGTTCTTCTGTCTTAGCATTAATTTTAGTGCTCATTTTATTAAATGATTCAACCAGCAACCCTATTTCATCGTTAGACCTTTTAGTAATTTTTTGATCATATTGTTCTGTTTCAGCCATTTCCAGCAATTTACGGTTAAGGATCTTGATCGGAGTAGTTAAACGTCTTGCAAAAATATAACTAACCAGAAGAATCACCCCGGCAAGACTTCCCATCCCTATAAGTAACAAAAAACAGAATTTATAAACAGGAGCAAGAATTTCATGCTCATCCATTTTTGATATTATTGCCCAATTCAATCCCGGAATGTCTAAGGGAGCATACGCATTAAATACCGGCACATTACGATAATCTAATAACCACATAGTACCTGTGATCCCCGCAAGTGCTCTTCGAGGTGCTTCACGGTCTATTTTTCGTTTTAGTGCGGTAGGCTCAATAAAAAACCGTGAGTTTGAACGCATGAAAAGATCATGGCCTGCAAGAACCGTTTCTCCTGTTTTTCCAAGTCCACTGCGTTCCTGCATGATTTCATCAATGTCTTTCATTGTTATCTGGCTTGCAAGTACACCTAAGACTTTTCCATTATTGTCTTTAACCGGTACGGCAAAAAAAGCACTGATTTTTTCCTTTGATGGTGCATAAAACTCTATGTCAGAAATTGTTGGTTCAATCAATCCTTTTGTAAACGCCCTTGCAAGAGGAGTATCTTTGTATTTTCCGGAAACAAGATTAGTATTCAAATCGTCTTCCTTTGTGATAGTTTGGAGGATATTTCCTTTTGTATCTATTACAAAGATGTCGTAATAGCCCATTTTATCAATAATAACATTGGCTATTTTGTTAAAACGTTGAGCGAACATTTTATTACGTTTTCTCGAATCCATAGAATCTATTCGATTTTCGGCAATATGAGAAATCTCTTCCAGATATGTACGAAAAATATCTGCAGCAGCTAATACTTCTGTATTAGATAAACGTTCAAAAAAATAGTCCTCAATCTGCGTCTTCTTGATATCCCGTATCGAAACAAGATGTTCAAGGGCTCCTTTTACCAGTGATTCCTTAGCAGTGCGGTAACTCCAATAACCGGTTAAACCGGAAGAGAGCATCCCAACTATCAAAACGAAAATAAACAGTTTTTTCCAGATTTTAGTCCTAGCCATATATATAAGTCCTTATAAAGTGAATCTAAACAGAAATGACAGGAAAGATTCTTAAATTCATATAATCCCGTATTATACTACATCAAGCTGCAGAGCCGCAATCAAGTTTGACGTGTCTAAAGTAAAAAATCAAAAAGTTGTTTTTTACACAACTTTTAATTACTTTAAACTTTTTGCACTTTAGTTCACTTTTTATGACACGAGAAAAACTTTCTAAAAAAAGAAGGTTTTACAGGTTAATAGTATATTAATCTCTAAGTTACGCAACATACATTTATGTGGACTATGTCTGAGGTATTTGTTTAAATGAAAGTTGCTCATTCATTAAAGAAAAGTACTATTTTCCAGTGAAAATAAAGAGTGGGGAACATTATGAAACAAGTTTTTAGATTGTACCTCAGTCGATATCTGGATACAAAAAGCGTAGCATTGTGTTTAGCACTAATTATAGGAAGCTCGTTGCTTTTTACGGATTATTGTATGCGGGCAGGTATCTAAATTAATCTCCTGGTTGAAAGGACAGATATCATGAAAAAATGCAGATTAAGAAGTGTTTTTGTATTCACTCTGGTTTCTCTGTTTTTGAGCGGATGCGCTGTTTGTAAGATAGATCATAGGGCAGAGCCGTTAGCAGCAGCGAAAATTAGTATCCAAGCCAAATTGGACGAAGGGAAGACGGTTTCAGAGGCATTAGGCGCTGTGATTACTGCTGCCGGAACAAGTACTTCGGATGCGGTATCTGCTGCTATAAAGATGGGCTTAGATACTCAAGCAGTGGTGAAAGCAGCAATTACTGCTAGTGGTGATCCTTTGACCGTAGGCAATTCCGCATATAATGCAGGAGCCAATCTTCATGATATATACATGGCAGGCGGTTCTACAAGCGGTGGATCGACAGGCTTAGGATCTACTCCGGGTAATGTTGAACAGCCTAGATAAGCGGCAACACCTTCCTTTCCGAGAGACAACATAGAAAGATCCGCTGACGAACCATCTAATCCTGATAAAAGATAGAATATAAATAATTAAGTGAAAGATAAAAGAAAGGGGAACATTATGAACAAAGACGTTGGATTGCACTTAAGTCGATGCGTTTCTATTAAAAGTATTACAATGTGCATGGTACTAACTATTTGTAGCTTACTGTCTAATACGGATTACTGCAGAGGTCAGGCAACTGACCAGCCGGTAGAATATGAAACACCCGGGGTTTTAGATGCGTATGATATCTTACCACCAAATCTACTCGAAGGTAAGAATTTTTGGGTGGACAGAAGGGTAGTATCGTATGGCCTAAACAACCGTTACACAATTTCTTCCCATTTTGGCAAGTTTGAGGCAAATGGTGAAGAGATGCTGCGCATACGTGAGCATGAAATCAAGGCTATAGAGTCCTTGAGAGAGATAAAAAAGTCGAAAGCGTTTGGTGATGCAGTCAAAAAAGCGGTTAAGAGCCCGATCAAAGGAGCTAAGGCCCTGATCACCGATCCTGTTAGCACAGTCAAGGGAGTACCGAAGGGTATAGGAAAGCTCTTTTCACGTATTGGTGAGATGACGAAGGGTGGGCGTGGAGATTCGGAAGATAGTTACACAAAGGAGCTTATCGGTTTCTCTGCAACAAAGCGCCAGTATGCAAACAAATTTGGAGTGGATGTCTATTCCTCAAACGAAGTGCTTCAAAAGGAACTGAACAGTGTTGCGTGGGCAGGATTCGCCGGTGGTGTTGGGGTGAAACTGGCGATGATGCCTATTAAGGGCGCCTCCGAAGCAGCATATTACTCAATACAGGCTACGAAATTAACCCATGGCATGAACATGATATTACTCGACAAAGCACCTGAGGACCTTCGGCAGATAAATAGAGAAAAGCTGATACAAATGGGAGTGAAAGAGTCTGTTATCTATGAATTCCTGCACCATCCCGCGTACTCGCCTCGTCATGAGACGATATTGGTCCATGCACTGGCAGATATGCAAGGGGTAAAGAATCGTGAACAGTTCATTAAAAAAGCCCTCTATGCGGAGTACGAGGAAGAGGCATTTCTTTACCAACGTATGGCCGAGATGTTGCATGGATACCATACACAGGTAAAACCGATTAAAGAGCTGGTCCCTGTTCGTAAATTCATGGTGGGTTACACATCTGATCAAACCATTGTTGCTACTTTCCCAATTGATCTTCTCTACTGGATAGAACTCTCTGATCTTGGTTCAGCTGCTTTAGCTAAATTAGATTTAACAGGTCGTCCTGTAAAGAAAACAGAAATATGGGTTACCGGTTCTCTTACACCCAGAGCAATGCAGGAATTCAACGCCAGAGGCCTGGTAGTTAACGAGCGATCAGGTGAAGTATTATTGCCACCATCAAAGAACAACTAGATTCGTCATTTCTCTAGTCGCTCGAATGATAGGGCGTTTCAATATGTTATTATGATGCAGAATACGATCCCTGCCGATCGGCAGGGATCGTGTCTCGTTTAAACTTAAGGATCAGTCCTGGACATATATCCTTTCATGTCTGTCTCAAATTCTGTCAATATCTGGTTAAAGGCTGTGTTCCAGCTCTTGATCAGTCCATCTGGTGTGTTGCCTTTAAAAGGTTCTTCTTTGTGGTATTGACTTTGAAAAATGATTTTGGGATTACTGTCGGTTTCCTGTAGGAAAAAAAACTGAATTTCCATAACGGCTTTTGGCGCAGCACTCACACGATAATCTCCATAGAGTGCCGTAACTGAACCTTCAAGGATATAAGTTGAGTCCAAAAGGCTGGATGGATCTAAAACCTGCTTAAAAAGACCGGACCCGGCAAGTCGTTTACGTATCTCTTCTGTAAACATAGATACCGGTGAAATGAAAAACTCGTTGTAAAAGTCTGACTCGTAACTCAGTTCTTCCAGACGGTAGACAAGCCCCTTGCTTTCATATTGAGGCGAGACACGAAACCTGCGAACGGTAAGGACTTTTCCGGTATCAGGTGAAGAAATATCTACATCACGGGAAGCATCCAGAATAAAGTAACGCTTCTCAGGATAGCCTTTTTCCAGATTGACGCATCCTACCAGGACAGAAAACAGACCAAAGACTCCAATTATTACTATTAATAAGGTTTTCTTCTTCATTGTTGTTTACCTCCGGGATATGAGCGTGCCGGAGGATTTCCAAATAATAAATAAGATGGATATCGCCTGGCATTCTCTGTTAAATCTCGTAGATTTCCTGTTATTGCTCTCACATTTTCTGTGGCTACTCCTACATTCTGTTCCTCACTGGAAACAAAATAATTAAACTGTCGTAGTGTTCGTTTAAGTTGGGCAAAGATTTCTGGCAGCTCTCCTAAAGCAGCAAGTGACTCAGTTAGAGGTTTCTCATTCTCTCCGGTAATCCGACGAACAGTAGCCATTGTTGTCGATGCATCTGTCAGGAACGGATCCAGACGTTTATTTGTTTCCCTTAATTCTGCAAGCAAATTCTCTGTTTGTTCAGTAAGATTAGCGACCTTTACATCGTTAAGTATTTTGTTTACGGAACTCACTATTGTTTCCAGACCGTCTGTTACCCCCTTAACATTGATCTCCTCAAGCTTTTCCAGGATTTTTTCCACAGATTCAGTAAATTGTGTAATTGTGCTGGGTGCAGAGGGAATATAGTATGAACTGGGTTCCCACAAAAGTTTCACGGGAGGATATTTTTCAGGATCAAGGAAATCCACCTCAAGATAAGCAGCCCCGGTTATCCCCTGCGAGGCCAGACGAATCCTCATCCCATTAGCAATTGCATTGCTTAAAAATGTTCTTTTCTCTTTCTCGGTCGACTCCATTTTTGGTGTAATGGACACTTTGATAAATACGTATTGACCGTAACTAAGATATTCTTTTGAGGACAGATCAAATTTATATTTCTCGTTCACAAAAGCAATCTCCTCCACATTGCCCATCGGAACACCGCGCATTTTAACGGGGGCGCCAACATCCAGACCCTGCACGGAGCCTTCGATATAGGTTTCAAAAAAGATCTTTTTTTGGAAAAGAGTACCTACTCCTAAAACTACGATGGCAATGATCGCGATTATCGTAGCACTAATGACGAATATGCCGATCTTAAAAAAATTAGCCTTTGCACTCATAGGCAGTACCCCCCCTTAAAACATTAAAGTCGTATCGAACTCAATTATGCTGTTAAGAAACATTTGAAGTAACCTCCCGCTTAAAGAACTGACGTACCCATTGGTTATCGCTTTTATCACGTAAATCCTGCGGCCTGCCATCTGCCACAATCTTCTTGACACGTTTATCAAGCATAATTACCCTGTCAGCTATGCTGTAAATACTGGGAAGTTCATGCGTCACTATGACAAACGTAATTTTCAGATTATGGGCCAGGCTAATAATAAGCTGATCCAGTTCAGCAGACGTAATAGGATCCAACCCCGCTGATGGCTCGTCGAGAAAGAGGATCTGCGGATCAAGGACCATGGCTCTCGCAATAGCCGCACGCTTTTGCATTCCTCCGCTTAGCTCAGACGGCATGTGATTCTCAAAACCTTTCAGACCTACCAGCTTCAACTTCATCAAAACGATAAGATCCATGGCGGCGGAGTTCAAATTCGTAAACTCCTCCAGGGGAAGGCGAACGTTTTCAAATAGTGCCATTGACCCGAAAAGAGCACTGCTCTGATACATAACACCAATCTTCCTGAGGATACGAAGACGTTCATCTCCCTCAGCAGATACAATGTCCTGTCCGTCAATGAGGATCCTGCCCGCAGCGGGACTGTATAAACCAATCATTTGCTTCAACAGAGTACTCTTGCCGCAACCTGAACCGCCCAGGATAACGAAAACTTCCCCCTTCCGTACCTCAAAAGAGATATTATCGATAACAACGGTATCCTCATACGCAACCGTTAAACTTTCGACATGAATAATTGTTTCCGATTCAGTATTCATACACCTAGATCCCTAAATAGAAATAAACGACTGAAAACAGACCATCCGTGAGAATAATCATAATTATGCCGCTTACGACCGCTTTCGTAGTCGAATCACCAACCGCACTGGCGCCAGTCCTTGTCCGTAATCCATGTGAACATCCAATTCCAGCCACTATTAAACCAAAAGCAAGAGATTTGAGAAGACCTCCTAAAAGATCAACGTAGTCCGCCGATTGTATAATCCGATCGATATACGTGTTAAGCGGATAGCCCATAGAGAGCAAGACAACTGATCCTCCCAATATGCCGAAAAGGTTGGCGAAGATAGTAATAAGCGGCATCATGAAGAGCGTTGCTATCACTCTGGTCAGCACAAGAAACCTGACAGGGTCCAGCCCCATAGTTGTCAGGGCATCCACCTCCTCATTCACCTTCATGGTACCCAGCTCGGCAGCAAAAGCAGAACTTGTACGTCCGGCCATAACAATGGCAGTCATAAGAGGGCCCAGTTCTCTCAGTGTCGATAGCGCTATCAGATCAGCAACGAAGATCTCCGCCCCGAATTGTTTCATAGGTATAGCCGCCTGAAAAGCCATGATCAAACCTATCAGAAAACTGATAAGAGCAACAATGGGAAAGGCATTAACACCGGCAGTTTCAGCTATAAGAAATGCATCCTTCCATCGAACCACTGTGGGATTTCTGGCTGCAAGGTAAAGAGCAGCTACAAGCTCACCCAGAAAGGCGACTTGCGAACGGATATTGTCCCAGACAGAGAATGTTGCTCGACCAACTTCCTCAGTCAGATTGGTTTTCCTGGATTTTTCCGGACGTGACTCTTCAAACTCAAGCGGGTCAAAAAAATCCAGGAGTTTCTGGTATTCATCACGAAGACCAGAAATCTCTAATTTGCTACCCGTCTTTTTCTGGCGTCGTTGAATTTCGACCAATAAACCGATTCCGGTACCATCACAATAATCTATCTCAGAAGTATCTACAACGACCCTTTTTGATGATGCCCGTTCAAGAGCATCAATTACTCCCTGCCAGATATTACCAGTGGATGTTGAATCAAGACGGCCACTTATTGTAATAGTAAGTACTCCATCTTTGCTCACTTCAGTATTTAATGTTACCCTGCTCTCTATCATTTATTTCTTTTTCAATTTACAAATGATTATTGCGGGTTTTGTAATATTGCTTGCTGTTCTTTCAAGATTATCCAACCTGGAATTTCCGGGTTGTGCCCCTGCAGAACTCAAAATACAAATGTATACCAGTAAAAAGAAAATGATTAACCGGCAATAGCTCTCTAAGCATTCCAGCCTTCGTAATGAATTTTCATAAATTAGACTAAAGGGTATCTTATAATGATTTCCAACGTAAAATCAAATGAATTCTAATCGTGTTAAATAGCAAGTGTTCTCGATAAAAATGGCTTGTATTTGTGGTAAACAGGTTATATTATAACAATGGCTATGATTAAGAAGAAAAAATATTTAGAGATGCTTGATGACCTTCTGGCAACAGAGGATGAGGTGACTGAACATTTCTATAAATACACTACTGACTCACTTAAATATTACAAATGGTTGAGTGAAGACAAAAGAGAACAGATAAGTGAAATAACTACGAAATTGAGGAATGATTGTCAAAGACACAAAAACATGGTAGAAAAATTAATAAAACATGTAGAAGAGAGTAAAGAGAATGTATTCTAAAGAGGAACTTTCTAAAATCTTCCAAAGGATTTTGAAATTTGAGCAGGAAGCGCAGTCAGCATACGATGATTGCGTAAGTAAAGTTGACGACGAAAATAGTATCAAAATTCTGCAATCAATCAGTAATGAAGAAAAAGGCCATATTGAACTGGCAAAAAAACTTTTTAAAATAATTGAGGAAGAGTGACTACTCGTTTAATAACCGATCAAGTAAATGTTGCTACCTATTGAATATACGGACCCCCTTCCAATTATTATCTGGAGGTGTTTTTATAAACCCTACACAAGCTTCTTTCAGGCGTATTACTGACATCTCTTCTTGATAAGGAGGTTCAAGCGTGTCCAAACAATTTATAGCTCCGGAAAAGTCTCTCTTACGATAGAGGCTGAAGGCCTCTTCATATAGCTCCTTGTAAAGCCTGATATCTTCCGAAACTTGGTCAAACGGCCCAAGCAACTCGAATATTTCTTCTACCTGGACCTTACCCTTTACAGCACCACGATCTACATGGCGATACATAAAGGCATTTTTTGTTTGTGAGACTACAGACGAAGTTACAAGAATTTTGGTACCATAATATTTATTCAACCCCTCCATTCTGCTCGCCAGATTGACTTTGTCACCAAGTACCGTGTAGTTTAGCCTGGAACTTGCTCCAACGTTACCTACGACAGCTTCTCCACTGGCAATACCAAAGCGTGTTATAAATTCCTGTTTTCCGGAATCTTTCCATTTTTTGTTCAGTTCATTGAGTTTTTGTATGCAGCTCCATGCCGCCCTTACCGCAGACATCGCATGTTTTGGATTGTCGATCGGAGCGCCCCAGAATGCCATAATTGCATCTCCAATGAACTTGTCCACAGTAGTATTCTCGATTCTTAACTCTTCAAGCATGATGTTGAAATATTCTTCTAAATGCAATGCCAACTCCATAGGTGGCATATTTTCAGATATCGATGTAAAGCCCTCTATGTCAGTAAACAGTATGGTAACGTCTGCTGATTTCCCTCCTATTTTAGCAGCTTCTCCACGATTCAGGAGCTGACGGACAATTTCTATCGGAACGTACCTGGAAAATGCGTCAAGTGCATTACGCATCCGCTCGTTGGTTTCTGCCAGATGAAGTATTTCAAGAATAGTAGTCTTAGGATGCTCCTGTGGTTTTACATCGAGGTTGCGTAAAGCCTTTACTTGTTGGACAAGTCCATCAATCGGTCCTGTATATTTTCTGGAAATGACAAGCGCCATGATTGCTGCAATTATGCAGGAGAAAGCAGTTATTGCCAGAACAAGCAAAAATTGAAGAGTAACGTTTCCCAGTACATCTGATGCTGGAATCAGTGTGCAGACCCAGGAGGGATTCTCTTCCCTGTTTTTAAGTTGTGAGAACATACACCACCAGGTACTCCCACCTGCAGAAACTTTAAATTTTTCACCATCCGGCCTGCCAGCATTTTGCCAGGAATCAACAGCATAGGTAATCTCTTCTATCTCCAGTTCCTTAATATCCCTGAGAAGGTATTTCTCGATGCCATCTGCAATTACAAATTTTGGATCTGCAGGCAAGCCTGTTACTTTTCCGTTATCCAGCATGACGAATATCTTGCCATTTGGACTGGGTCTGAATGTAACACTGAACGCAGTAAGATCCTTACTTTTCATGTCAAAGGCGAGTACAAAGGATTGTTTATTCAGTACGAAAATCTGGATAGAAACGGTAATACCAGGTTCTTTTGTCGTCCGGAAAATATATGGTTGCGTCCAGGCTGGAGCAGTTATATCTTTAGAATTTATTGCGTTCTTGTACCATGGCCTAACACGGGGATCATATCCAATATCCTGCATATTCTCTTCCAGAAGCTGCAGGTTTTGACTGAACTTCAACCATTTAGTTTTTTTTGAACCCCACTTTCCAGGGTTCACAATACGATTTTGCCAGATATCTTCATTCTTCAGGAACAGGTAGCCGTTACCTTCCTCATCACCCGTGTTGATTGAATTGAGATATGGTATCTGCTCCATGATTGGCAGAAAATAACGGTTAAGATTTTCCGTATCATTTACATCAAGCAGACCGGTTTCAAATGATCTTTTCGTTTGATGTAATGCATTCAGTATGGGTGTGGTAATAGAACTTATTTCTGACCGGGTCCGAACGGTAGCATTATTAAAGTATGAAACAGATATTTGATTTGCAAGTTTATAACCTCTAAAGACAGTAGCGGTAAGGAGCAGAGCTGACAGGATCAGAATAAGCAGAAGAAAACTATAAAGCAGACTCCTGCGCATAGTGATGTTTTTTTTCATTGTTGACTTTCCGGCATCTCTATAATATCTGCAATGACCAAGGAAACGGATTATTTAATTGGATCAGGAAGAGTTTTCTGTACCGCCATGCGAACTGGTTTTATCTTAAAGTTCTCGACAAATATTGCATAAAGTGACGGCACGACAATCAATGTTAAAATGGTTGCTACCATTAAACCAAAAATCATGAGCCACGCCATGCCTTCCCACAGAGGACCTCCGGCGAGGGCGAGAGGCAGCAGACCTCCAATTGTAGTAAGAGTAGTCATTGCGATAGGAAGCAAACGCACCTGGCCTGCCTGTACAAGGCATTCTCGGAATTCCTGTATACTCATTCCCATAATGGGGCCTGAACCGTCGCAATCTTCTATCTTTTCTTTGATAAGTATATCCGCAAATTCGATGAAAATAATTGCAGTGTTTACGACAATTCCAAAGAGGGCGAGAAGACCAAGCTGCGGCATAAATCCCAGTGCATTGCCAGTAACATATAAACCAAGGAAAGAACCTATGAGTGCCAGTGGTAGTGTCGTGAGTATGATAACGGGTTTTGCAAACCCATTGTATTGGATAATTAACAGAAGGACTATCATCAGGAGCGATATCCCCAGTGAGAGGCTCAACTCACTTTTGGCCTGTTTAGACTCGAAAAGTTCACCACCTGCTTCCCACCAGTAACCTGGTGGGAGATTAGTTTTCCATTGTTCAAACTCGTCACTCTCTAACAAACCCATTACTATATCATTCGCCCGATAGCCCGGTTCAACCCGTGCCCGCACCTCGATTACGCGCTGTAGAAAACGGCGGTCAATCCTTGCGGGTTTCCAACGTGGCTGAATCTCTGCAATTGAGTCGAGTGGTACCTTACCGTATTTACCCTCCACATAGGCAGAACGAAGTTCGTTAATGGACCCTCTCTGCTTATGCGGAAGACGGAGGTAAACGGGGACAAGATGATCACCCTCTCTGAAGGTAGTGATATAATGGCCTGAGAAATAGGCATTTAGTGTCTGGGCAAGTCCAAGATTGGTTACACCTGCAAGGTTCGCTTTATCCTCATCTACGTCAATGTGCAGCAGGTAAGCCGATGAACCCCAGGTATCATAGTTGTCCCATGTCCCCGGCTGCTTACGAAGCAGTACATTAAGTCTATCCGCCTGTTCACGCATGACGGTAAGATCTGCAAATCCTATCCCCAATCTAGGCCCGAATATCCTGATTCCAATAGGTGCGTCTACTGAAGGTCCCATGACCAATTCACGGGGAATGATACGGGCGCCCGTCACGGGTCCAATGCCTAGATTTGGGTACCCTTCCCTGGAAACGCGCCGAACTTCTTTTACATAGTCGGAAGTAACGAGACCACTGGTTGTCTTAACTATGATCTCAGCATAATTGGGCCTGGCTGATTCCGGGTTCCTTCCCAGATACCAGCGATCGCATCCCTTGCCAACGACTGATGTCATGCAGGACAGACGCTGACTAGAATTACCCTCTTTGTCTGTATAAGAACTGAGCTTTCGGATTATCTCTTCCACCTTTTTTGTTACGTCATCTGTCTGCTGAATGTTGGACCCTTCCGGCAACCATACCTCCACGGCAAACTGGTCTCTCATATCCTGAGGGAAGAACTCTGACCCAACCGGTAGCATCATTACGATGAATAACAGACCGAATGAAACAGCGAGAACAACGAACCTTGCCTTGATGCAGATACGTGCAATGTTCGGGTATAAATCGGAAAACCAGCTCTTTTTCTTATCATTAACATGTTCATTTGCAACTTTGTTATGGCCTTTACCTATTTTCCGTTTAAGCCACTGAGCGAGTTGAATAACAGGTGACATGGACTGGTTGGGATCTTTGGGAGGCCTGATAAACCAGTAGGCGAGCAAGACACAGAATGTCATTGCCAGTATATAGCTGAAGGCAAGGGTAACCGTAAGAGTTACAGGAAGACTGTAGATGTACTCATATGTTGAGCCTTGAAGACCGATGAGCATGGGATAAAATGCGGCAATGGTGGTACCGGTGGCGATAAGAATGGGAAATGAGAGCTGATTAGCACCCTTTAGCGCCGCATCGAAATTTGACATTCCTTCACTCTGTAGTCGTCTGGTCTGGTCACAGATCTGCACTGCGTTATCCACTAACATACCCAAGGCAATGATCATTGCGGCAAGTGATATCTGTTCCATCTGCACACCAAAAACGGTGATTATGGCAAGTGATCCGATTATGACGAGAGGAATATTTGCACCCATCACTACAGCTGATCGTAATCCTACCATCAGATAGACTACTAATACGACAATAACAACTGCACCGACTACATTTGCGATGAAATCACTGATCTTGCGTGTGACAGTTTCCGACTGGTCTGTAACATAGGAGACAGCAATGTCCGGAGGAAGGACCTTTTGTTCAATCGATAACTTATGTACTACCTTTTTGGCTTCAGCGCAGACGTCAACAATGTTTGCACCTTTCTTCATGGCGAAGGCAACAATGATGCAGGTCTCTGATGTATGAGGATCTCCATAACGGGTAATCACTTGTGGAGGATCTTGATAGGCGCGAACCACTTTCAGATCCAGGTCATCAAGGTATACGGGGGCACGGGCTTCCTCTTCACCGATAGTACCAACTATGATGGAGTTTAACTCTCTCGTAGCGTCTATATCACCGCTGGGTTTGACCGTAAACCTTCCAACATCGGTATCAATTGTTCCACCCGGCGCAACTACATTACGTCGCGAAACAAGTTCCTCAAGCTGACTGGTAGTCAGGGACAGTTGGGTCCATGTGCCAAGATCAGTTTCTATGTAGAGTGCCTCTTCCTGTACTCCCGTGCGCACGACCTTGGCAACACCGGTAAGGAGTTTAACCTCGTCTTTCAACCTCTCTGAAAAAATGTCAAGTTCACGATGCGTGTAACGGTTTTCAGATTTGATTATACCTTCCCCTGGCAGTGGTACCTGGTAAAGAGCCATGATCATGATATTTACATCTCCGAAATCATCTATGACTACTGGCTTGATGTCCGGTTCAGGCATGGGAACACGCTTGACTCGTGAACGCACTTTATCCCACATTTGCTCCACTGCTGCACCAGGGGTAGGCCTGTCCAGTTCTACGTATACTGCAGACCTTCCCATGGAAGTTTCTGAGCGTACCCATCGGATACCATCAAGTGTGTTAACCTCTTCCTCAATAGGTGCGGTAATCAATTCTTCTATTTTTTCAGCGGAAGTACCCGGCCAGTTTGTCAGGACCTGACAGGTACGTACCGTATACTCAGGATCTTCACGCCTCGGCATGGTGAGGTAGCTCAATGTGCCCCACAACATCAGCAAGGCTACGAGAGCGATTATGATGGCTTTATACTTTAGTGAGAATGCTGATAGACTCATGGCTTCAGCTCCGTAATTTTGATTACACGAATGGGTTCATCATGCTGAAGGAAGTGTATATGATCTGTTATCACCCGAGACCCTGTGGTCACCAGGTTGGCATCGCCAGGATCAAGAGCTTCAACTCTATATAATTCACCTACATTGCTCAAAATCTTAACTTTGATCTTCTTCGCCTTACCATCAACTGCCACAAATATTTCACCTGTTTTGTCATTAACCGGTTTGATGGAATTCATCGGAAGATAAAGGCCGGGTTCCGGGGCAGTTTCTCCCAGTAAGACCCTTACAAGCTGACCAGGACGCATACGCCACTGACTTCTCGCTACCAGGACTTGCTCTCCATCTTTCAAATCAGCAGGAACATCCATGGCAATCAGAGTTCCGGGAGTAAGTTCGCCTATATTTTCAAGTTCACGCATGAGGTATAGACCCTGAAGGTTCATGCGATACTCTCCGGGAATGACGGCAAATTTACGAAGAGTGATGAGGGGTTTATCCGGATCAATATCATCCCCATACCTGTGGTCAGGATCTCCCCAAACATAATAATTACCACCATCACTATGTAGGGACCTGTTTTCCTCCACAAAGAACGGGCTATCCGCAACGCCCATTTTTAACTGCTGCAGATGTATGTAATCGGTAATACGAGGGTATATAAGGAGTGGATCTCCCGGTGGAAGATTTCCAATATGCTGCCTGTTACGCGTTATAATGGAAACCCGAAACGTTCTGGTTTCCGGGTCTGCAACGGTAGATTTTTCATACACACTCCCAATTATGGGATTGTCATCTCCCGGAAGAAAGAGGCGTATATTATCACGAATCTTCAGGCCTTCGGCTGTTTTTGCCGAAACAGAAATATCGACCTTGATAGGGTCCATCATGACGAGATGTAAAACGGCATTACCTTTTTGTGCATATCCTCCAGCTTCTATATAAACTTCGGATACCTCACCCGGAAAAGGAGCATGGAGGGTGCATCTATCAAGATCGTAATCCGCCTGCTCAAACTGTGCCTCGCTGGAATCACGGTCTGCAGTAGCACGAATAAAATCCACCTCGGAGATCGCCTTCTTATCCCATGCCTGTTTTTTCCTCACATATTCTGCCTCTGCACGTTCCTGCTCTGCCCGGGCAGCCTTCAATCTTATCTGGTTATGACGTTTATCAATGCGCGCCATAACATCACCGGGGATATGTACTATACTGTCCTCCTCCCAGCGTCCTTCAAGGTTAGTACCCATTTCCACAATCCATTCGACCCTTCCACTGACCTCAAATGAAATATCCTGTTCCTTCCATGACATTACCGAACCGGTAAGCAGTAATGGTTTGACTGGATTAATCTCGCTCAATTCTATAGCATTAACAGGTCGTGGATTCGGTACGGTGACAATTGCATCCTTTTTTCCGCAACCTGCAAGTATGAAAATACCTGCCAGGATCAGGGGAACAAAAGTGGTTTTTATGAGAGTTCTTGAAAGATTTTGATTCGGATAGAAAAATATATAAAACTTAATTATGTTGTTCATATCACCTCTGCTTTTAAAGAATGAATGTTATTTGTCATGCTGTTGAGACTATTCATGTATCTTAACTCCAGGGTTCCACCCACCGCCTAATGACCGGTATACACTGATAAGATTCTGAATTACCTTCCCTTCGCTTTCTGCGAATTGATCTTCCTGTTCAAACTGAAAACGTTCCATTTCCTGGACGTTCTGAAAGTCTGTCAGACCGGAAATATATAGTGTCCTAACAAGATCAGTCGACTTTCTTGCAGCTTTGACTGAACGTTCCAACGCATTCCGACGAACTTCTTCCTGAATATATGAAATCATTGCATTTTCAACATCTTCAAGGGCGTCGAGTACCGTTTGTTCGTAACGGACCAATGCCTGCTCAGTACGGGCGTCCTCAGCCCTGATTTGATTCCTTACTCTACCACCATCAAAAATATTCCAACGAAACGAAGGACCAAAACTGTGCATTCTGCTCTTACTATAGGATAAAACATCGCTAAAATCATTTGCCCCAATTTCAAATGTACCAAATAATGAAAAAGTCGGATACAGGTCTGCTTTAGCTACACCAATCCGGGCTGTTTGGGCGGCAAGTTCACGTTCAGCCTGGCGGATATCGGGACGTTGTCTCAGAAGTTCTACCGGTAAGCCTACCGTAATCGACTCAGACGGGTTTGGGATGGATGCCGGTTTTACTAATTCATCATGAAGAGCACTCGGGTGTTCACCAAGCAGTACGCCAAGACGGTTGATCGTCTGGACCAGTAGCATTTCTAGGGTAGGGAGTGTAGATTCTGTTCTTGCAAGATTTAATTCTGCCTGTTGGACGTCTAGATCAGGAGCTAACCCTGCATCGAAACGGTCCTTTGTCAGTTGTAGTGATTTACGCTGTGTTTCGATGTTGCCCCTTACGTATTTAATACGATCCTGGAGAGCGCGCGCTTCAACGTAATTAGTGGAAACATCAGAATACAGCATAACGAGTACATCACGGTAATCTTCCATCGAAGCCTCCAGGCTGGCATCAGCGGATTCAATGGACCTGTCAATTCTCCCCCAAAAGTCAATCTCCCATGAGCCTTCACCTCCAAATTTGAAGAAATCGTCAGTTCTTGATTTCTGTGTGGTGGGAGGGAGTAGTGTGTGAGGAGAACGTATTCTCCTTGCGTCACCGGTAGCGTTTAGATCCGGAAATCGTTCGCCGGCCTTAATCCCTCTATTAGCACGAGCTTCTTTAATTCTGGCGAAAGCCTCTTTTAGTTGAAGATTACCTTGATCTGCTCTTTCAATTAATCTGTTTAACACAGGATCGTTGAACACCATCCACCAAGTCTGCAGATCGGCCTTCCCATCTGCAAGCCCCTTTGTTATCTCTTGATGCCAGACATCCTGCATATCCAGCCTGGGTTCTGCATAGTCAGGCCCTAGTTTTGGGCCTATGCCAAAACAACCCTGTAATATGATTAAGACCAATACAGAGAAAGGAATCAATTTCAGCACACAATATTTTTGAAAGTTTCCCATGGATTGTTTCCTGATATTCGTCATCCTGCATTCAACAAAATGGTAATTTACCTATTATTAAACGAAAAAAACAGGTGCATTAGTAAACTTATATCCTGATCGTATCACAAATACAGAATATTTAATATTACAAATTTAACCTTTTACGTGATAGAAATCATATAGAAAAGGGCCAGGTATTCAAATGGCAATTAGGAAAAGAATATTAGAAGAAATAACAGGATTGGTGTTTGAAAACTAAAGATTCAATCTATAAAACCGAACCGGCATGCTGAACATTGTATTCTCTGCTGAGTAAATGTGCAAGTTCCTGTCTGGCTTGACCAATTGTCAGAGAGAGTGAATCAGTTAGCAACTTTCTTTGTCGCGCAATGCTTCCATTAATCCACTCCCAGCCCTTAACACTATTATAGAAGCAAGTATGGAACATTTAGTGTGATGACTATGTCGGTACTTTTAATTAAGGGATCAAGACAACATTACATAAATAGATACTTTACCGCTTAGGTAGCTATTAAGGATACACTTGGTACAGATATTCAAGAGACACCTTCTCTTGTATATCTGTATTTTTCGGCTATTTAAATAGTATGAGTAATTTGTCGTAAACCCTTATTTTTGGCTTGATTTTATATTGTTTTAGACGTACTCTGCACCACTACATAATTCATCAATTGGTATTTGGATAATCTAATGTTAATACAAGATTTTGTTACATTTGTTTGATACCTCACATTTAAGCGTCAATAAAACGGCATTATTTGATATCTGTACTGACAAAAGTGGTACTACCATGTGCCGCAAATTCATAATTGCTAATTAATTAATAAATATTATGAAATTACAAACAAAGCTATTACTAATCATAGTCTTTGCCTTTCTGCTGACATTCTCCCTTCTTGAATATTTTAGTTATCGCATCATTAAAAATGACATGATAGATGTTATGCGATATGAAGCCAGGCACATTCGAGGTGTACTTATGGCAACCCGTCGAGTCTATCATCGCCAATTTCTTACAAGTGGCATACCCTTGACGGATAAAACACTTGGCTTTTTACCAGCTCATTCATTGAGTCTTATCTCGAAAGATTTCAGAAATTGGACAGATGATGAATTGTACTTCAATAATGTTTCTGATCTTCCTCGTAACCAAAGAAATACTGCAGACTTGATAGAGAAAGAGGCTATAAGTTATTTTCGAGAAAACCCCACAGAAAAAGAACGATTTGTTCCCTTCAAATCAGCAGAAGGTAAAGCATTTTACCATTTCTCCGCTCCAATATGGGTGGAAGAATATTGTTTGAAATGCCATGGTAAAAAGGAAGATGCACCTGAAACCATTCGTAATAGTTATGATACCTCTTTCGATTATGAAGCCGGTGATTTACGGGGCGTTATGAGTATCAAACTACCTGCTACTCAACTGGGAAAACTTGTACAGGCTAACTTTCTGCAGAATTTGTGGGTACATTTGGCAAGTTTTACCAGTATTTTTTTTCTCATTACCTTTCTGCTGCATCGTTATGTAAATATTCCGTTAGCAAAAATTACAAAAGGATTGTCATTAGTTGGAGAAGGAAGAACTTATCAACAAATAGAGGGGTTATCAGGAGAGATGGCCATAGTTGGAAACACCTTCAACCAGATGTCAGTACGTTTGATAGAAAGAGAGGGTTTGCTTAAAGAGAGCGAAGGAAGATTACGGGCTATAATAGATAATACTACAGCTGTTATCTATCTGAAGGATATTAACGGAAAATATATCTTAATTAATCGTCAGTACGAAATGCTTTTTAACATAAGCAAAAAGGACATCATTGGTAAAACAGACAGCGATATTTTTCCTAAAGATAAGGCTGATGAGCTTTTAATGAACGATAGACAAGTACTTGATGCCAATGGCCCATTAACTTTTGAAGAGACAGTACATCACGATAGCAAGTTGCAGACTTATATTAGCTTAAAGTTTCCACTTCTAGACACGGAGAATGTTGCGTACGGGGTATGCAGCATTTCAACTAACATAACCAAGCGCATAAAAGCAGAAGAGCAGTTACGCAAGTTATCACAAGCTGTCGAATACAGTTCTGCTGCGGTTGTAATAACGGACACCAAAGGCAACATAGAGTATGCAAATCCAAAGTTTACTCAGCTTACAGGTTATAGCCTTAAAGAAACTATTGGGAAAAATCCACGTATAGTAAAATCAGGTATAATACCCCCAGAAGTATACAAAGAGTTGTGGGAGACTATTAAATCCGGTAATGAATGGAACGGAAACCTCTGCAACAGGAAAAAGAATGGAGAACTCTACTGGGAATCAGCGTCTATTTCACCTGTCAAAGACGATAAAGGTACTATAACGAGTTTCATTGCTATTAAGAATGACATTACCAAACAAAAGATGTTTGAGGAAAAGATTACAAGTCTTGCTCACATACTTGAAGAGTCATTGAATGAAATTTACGTATTTGATGCCAAAACCCTTCGATTTATTCAGGTCAACAAAGGTGCACGGCTGAACCTGGGTTATTCTATGGAAGAGCTCAGTAATCTTACTCCTCTGGATATCAAACCGGAGTTTACGGCTGAGTCATTTTCAAAAATAGTTGAACCTCTCAGGGTTGTAGAAAAACAAAAGATAGAGTTTAAGACAGTCCATTGCAGAAAGGATGGTTCTTTGTACGATGTAGAGGTCCATCTCCAGCTTTCAACTTTTCAATCAGTTCCTGTATTTGTAGCTATTATACTTGACGTTACCGAACGAAAAAAAGTTGAAGACAAGTTGGAGCAATATAGACATAATCTTGAATCTCTTGTTGAAGAAAGGACGAAAGAATTGACAGCTTCCCAGGAGAAACTGAGAGACACGGAGCGTCTGACACTACTGGGCAAGGTATCAGGCAGTATAGCTCATGAAATACGAAATCCTCTGGGAGTGATTGACAGTTCTATTTATTGTTTGAAGTTGATTCATGAGAATGTAGATAGTAAAACCTATGTGCACCTGAATAAAATATCAAACCAGGTTAATAAATGTACTTCCATTATCAAAAGCTTACAAGATATGTCAAAGATGAAAGAGTCACAAAGAGCGAGAGTGGATATTGCCAAGGTTGTCGAAGATGGCATGACTTTAGCCAGTGCACCTCAGTCAGTCGAAGTCATTACTAAAGTACCTGAAGGAGAATTCTTTGTGAGTGTGGATGAGAAGCAGATTCAAATAGTATTCAGAAATCTCTTAACCAATGCAATACAGGCAATGGATAACAGAGGAACTATCTGGATAGATGTTTGTAATGAGAGTGAAAAGTGGGTCGTGGTTTCGTTTAAGGATTCTGGCCCGGGTATTACTTCTGAAAAGCTGGAAAGTATATTTGAACCGTTCATCGGGACAAAGACAAGTGGATTTGGTTTTGGACTGACTTTATGTAAAATGATTGTAGAGAGACATGGAGGTGTAATGGAGGCCCAATCAGGAGAGAGAAAAGGTGCGACATTTATAGTTAAACTTACTACCTGCTGATACTGGATGCTAGGCATTAGAATCAAGCTCTCTTTTACTCCCGGATACCGGGAATTTAATATTTTTATGAAACACTGTTAATATATTGTTTTGGCTCCGCATTTTTTTTGGTTAGCTACTAGAAACATAATATGAGAGGAAAATAACCATGGTAACAAAAAGAAAAGTTCTTGTCGTTGATGATAATATTGATTTTTGCGAAAATATTATAGAAATCCTTGAATCAAATGGCTACGAAGCGATAGGGGTCCACGATGGTTTCAAGGCGCTTGAAACTGTTGAAAATAACGGTATTGACCTGGTATTAATGGATGTCAGAATGCCCACGATGGATGGTGTTGAGACATTCAAGAAACTAAAGGTAATATCTCCGGAAATCCCCGTCATTATGATAACGGCACACACGGAAAATGGTCGAATCAGGGAGGCATTACGGAACGGGGCGAGCGGTGCCTTCGAAAAACCATTAGACATTGAAAGGCTTAAGTGTAGTATGAAAAAAGCCATACCAAATGGTGCTAAAATTATGATAGTTGATGGCAATAAGAAATCAAGTGCAGGCATGATGGATCTTCTGAGTGAAAACAAATATCAGGGGATAGCGGTTTTTGATGGTAATGCAGCGATACAGAAGGCAAGGGAAATCAGTTTTGATATTATCATCATGGATATGAAACTGCCGGATATGAATTTCCTGGAAGTGTATAACACCATATGTGATATTAGACCGAAAGCTATCGTAATCATTATTATGGAAAACAGGGAGAAAATGGGTGCTGTCGAACAATCCTTACAAGATAATGTATATGTCTGTTTAGAGAAACCATTGGATATGGACCATTTGTTACGGGTAATACAGGATGAACTGAAAGGCAGGAATTAGCGGCGTATTATAAGAGGCCAGAATAAGATGGATCTTATTTATTATGATACACAATAGGAGGTTAATAAGATGAGTACACAACCGTGTATACTTGTAGTCGATGATGACATTGAACTTTGTGGTAATATCTGTGAGATCATAGAGAAGGGTGGTTACAAAGTTGAGAGTGTTCATAATGGTAAAGAAGCGATTGCATTATCACAAAAAAACAAATATGACATAATCCTTGTTGATATTGAATTGCCGGATATTACAGGTAATAAGGTCGTAAGGGAGATATCAAAGACCTCCTCATCAACAGAATTTATTTATATAACAGGCAATGCTACAGTTGACAGTGCGGTGGAGGCGGTCAAGAATAAGCAGGTAATATCATACGAGACTAAACCAATAGATATCGACCGTTTCCTGATATTGCTCGGGCAGATTACCAAGCGTAAGAAGACAGAGAAGGCATTGAAACAGAGCGAGCATCGATTCAAAAGGTACTTCGATCTGGGCCTGATTGGCATGGCGACAACTTCACTGGATAAAAACTGGATTGAGTTTAACGATACGCTTTGCAACATGTTCGGCTATTTGCGCGAAGATTTCGCTAAGCTGACCTGGACAGAGTTGACCCATCCTGAAGATCTGGAATTTGATATAGCACAGTTCAATCGAGTGCTTACCGGAGAGATAGAAGGCTATTCCATCGAGAAGCGTTTTATCCACAAGAATGGTAGCATTCTTTACGCGGTGATTTCGGCCAATGTGCTACGCAAAGCTGACGGCGCAGTGGATCACTTTATTGCACTGGTGCACGACATCACCAAACACAAGAAGATGGAAAAGGCGCTCATGCAGTCAGAAAAACTAAAGTCGATCGGTACAATAACTGCTGGAATATCCCATGAGTTTAACAACATACTTGCAATCATCTCAGGTAATGTACAATTACTGAAGGAAGACTATGAAGATCATAGGGAATTAACAGAGGCACTTTGTACCATTAAGAGGGCGGTAGATGATGGCGCACAAATATCCAGCCAGATGCTTAAATTTACCAAAACTGAGACTGATGCTGGAGGATTAGTATCATCTGATATCAGGGATTTGATAATGCAGTCTATTGATTTTACGCTACCAAGATGGAGGAATGAGGCGCAGGCAAATGGTATAGACTATCAGATAGACAAGGACGGCATGAAGAGCCTTTCAGCCATAATGTGTAACCCCTCAGAATTGAGAGAGGTATTTATAAATATAATAGGCAACGCGCTTGATGCTATGCCTGAAGGTGGCCGCCTTTCGTTCAGCACATGGAGTGATGACGATACCGTTTTTGTAGGTGTCTCCGATACAGGAGAGGGCATGTCTGAGGAAGTGAAAAAATATATATTTGACCCATTCTTTACCACTAAATCTCCAGTAGGAACTGGATTGGGCATGAGTATGGCTTACGGTATCATAACCAGGCATAGAGGTAAAATAGAGGTGGATAGTGAGGTGGGAAATGGCACAACATTTACTCTGCAATTTCCAGCTACCAATGAAAAAGAGAGTCTAATAGCGACTCCTGATACGGAACAAGAAATAAATGAAAAAAATCTACGCATCCTGGTGGTAGATGACGAAGAGAGTATACGGAACATACTCAATCAGTTCCTTTCGAGAGCTGGCCACAAGGTCAAGACAGTTGATAATGGTGCTGATGCTATAAAGATAATAAAGGGTGAAGATTTTGATCTTGTATTGTGTGATCTTGTCATGTCAAATGTCTCTGGATATGATGTGGTAAAGGTTCTAAACGGGTTGAAAAAGAGGCCTAAGGTAGGAATAATCACTGGTTGGAATAAGGAGCTTGAACCGGTATCAGGTAATGAGTTAAAAGTAGACTTTTTTCTCAAGAAACCTTTTGAACACTCAGAGATGGCAAAACAGATAAAAATTGCATTTAGTATGGATGATAAGAAGCTATAATCACATTGCCATCGTAATTAGTGGAACTCTACAAAATCTTAACTGTCAAGTAAGCAAATCAAAACAGGGAGTAAATCATACTCCCCATTCTAGCCTTAAACCCAAGTAACCGATAACACTTGCAATTAAACCAAAAAACTCTACGTCTTCTTTACCATGATCTACAAGCGATTGCTCATGGATTTACCTGTTCTTTCTATTGATAGTCTTCCAATTTAAAATTAAATGCAATCTTCTTTGTGGTGGTAAAAGGGATACCTAATCGTTTAGCAGGAATATATTTCGCTCTCTTTAACGCCTTAATGGCCGCTTTATCAAGCGATTCACACCCTGCAGATTTTATTATCTCTATGTTACCACACTTACCTTTACTGAGAATTGTTACTTCCAATACCGTTGTCCCTTCATGACCCTGCCGTTTGCAACGGGAAGGATAAGAAGGCTTAAATACGTTTGTAACCACAGCACCCGTTGTTACACCTTTTACTTTAACATCCGCTATTATCTCTTTGGAATCTTGAGTGGCCGTATTGTTTTTCTGTATTTGTGGTGGTTTAGTCTTGATTTCTTTTTGGGTTTTAAAGTATTCAGCACTATAGGTTATTTCCTGATTTTTCTGTTCTACTTTTTGTATTATTTTTTGTACAATTTCCTCTTCAACCTTAATCTGCTCTTTTTCTATAATTTGTGGTTTTTTTACCGGTTGTGGAGTATCAATTTCCTTCTCTTCTACCTTCTGAACTTCTTCCTTTATATCTTTAACGGATTTTGTGGAAGCAGTTGATGCTACTGACGGCACAAGGTTCATTTTAAGGCTGGATTCACCCTTTCGGAATATCACTTTCGACTCAGATGTAACTTCGGGCATCATCATAACTACTGCTGCATGTAGCGATAAAGCTATTGATCCGGCTATTATCAGATTTTTTTTATACATAACTTATTTTGACGCTATAACCATAAGTAAAATCTAATGAATAATTAGATTCCCACTTTCGT
>ENA-OREN01001034-OREN01001034.1-marine-metagenome-genome-assembly--contig:-NODE-1034-length-34866-cov-3.946391_pt1 | contig 34866 bp, 39 predicted proteins | sample MGYA00248624_ERZ508555 | MGnify/ENA primary metagenome ERZ508555 (study PRJEB26222, sample SAMN06267773) | marine metagenome | isolation source: Saanich Inlet, British Columbia, Canada | place...
TTAATATATCTGAGTTCTTTATTAAAGTTGAATTTCTTATGGCGTTTATTGAAGCGCCTTTATGATCACGCCAGAAGTTATCTTTTTCTTCTCCTAAAATATTAACGCCGCAATCATCTGAGTCTTCATGAATAGTATTTGGAGAATTTGTAATAACAGGTAATTGCTTTTGGACGCATAACGCTTTAATTTCATCTCGCCAGTTTGTATGAATTTCTCCAGATAAGTATAATTGCCATATTTTCTCACTCATTTTTTATACCTCCTAAAAATAATCTAAAACATAAACATAATTATAACCAAAGACTAGTATAAATTTTATTTATAATAATTAAGTTAATATGATCCTTTGAATTTAGCATATAGCTTTCTCATTCCACCAAGCCATCTAGGGTAATCTGAGGTCTTGATTTTAATATATTCTCCTACGATTGGATGAGGCAATATTAAAAAACCACCTTCACTTACAGTATCTATGACAACTTTTGCAACATCACTTGGATTTAACATTCCATCTATTCCAGCCACTCCACCGTTATCCATATTAGCGGTCATAGCTGTATTTACTCCTTGTGGACAAAGACAGGATACTTTCACTGCATTTCCATCAGAATCATCTTTTCCATAAACAATGGAGATCCATTCAGCAAAACCAACTGCAGCATGTTTAGTCAAAGAATACGAAGCAGAGTTTATTTCTGATAGTAAACCAGCAGCTGATGCGGTTGTTATAAAACGACAATCCTGTCTTTTTCTCATAGAAGGAATAACAGCTCTCGCGGCCCAAACATGGTGCATAACATTTACTCTATGAGAGATATCCCAATCTTCATCGGAGGTATCTAAAGTACCGCTTCTTGCGACGCCAGCATTGGCAAAAAAGATATCAATTTCACCTAGATTATCTTTTGTATTGTTTATAAAATTTAGAATATCTTTTTCTTTTCCAGCATCCGACAAACATGTTTGGAATCCATGGTTATCTCTGGCTTTATTTAAATCTGTTTCGTTAATATCAGATATAGATATTTGAGCTCCTTTGTCTTTAGCTGCTAAAGCTATAGCTAAACCTATGCCATTACCTCCTCCTGTAATAGCTACAATTTTATTTTCCCACGAAAATGAATTTTCAGACATATTTTTCTCCCATAAAAGTATTTAAATATTCTATCTATAAATGGTGCCGCCTGCAAGATTCGAACTTGCGGCCCCGTCATTACCAATGACGTGCTCTACCCCTGAGCTAAGGCGGCTTATTAGTTCTGAATATCATATTATATTTAAGTTGGGTAAATATTTTTTAATAAAAAAGGCTCCTTAAACTAGAGAGCCATTAAACATTTTAAGTGAGTTAGCACAAATTATTGTTTAACATTACACAAATATATATTAATGTATTATGTTTTTCTCATCTTTAAGGACTTATTTATAGGAATGGTATGTGGAAGATATAAAAAAATATTTTAGCTATGCCATTATTTTTCTCTCACTAAACTTCTTGTCTATCACTCAAGTATTGTCTGCTGATTGCGGTGAAGTCTCAAGTTCTACAACTATTTCTGAGGGTTGTACAGATCTAGAAATTTCGGGTTCTAACACTCATGTAACTATTAAAGATGGAGTTACTATTGATAACACATCCTATGCGGTAACATTTGATAATACTACTAATGCCACCCTTACTAATAATGGAACAATTGAGACCACTGCTAGTGGAGCTAATGCTATTGGTGTTGGAGGTAGCGATATTTCTATTCTAACTAATACTGGCACTATTACGGCGGATGGGGCAACGGCAATAAGGCAAGGTGGAACAATTGGAACATTATACAATACGGGCATAATCGAAGCGGACAGTAGCGCAATCACGAATAGAACTGCTACTGGAGAAATTGGAACATTAAATAATGAAGGCACAATCCGAACCACCGGTGGTAAGAATGGCATAAATGTAGCGAATGGAACAATTGTAAAATTAAATAATTCAGGGACAATCTCTTCCGTAGGAGATCATGGTATCTTGATTAAGGCTGCTGGAGAAATTACAACACTAATTAATACAGGCACAATCTCAACAGATGGTAACTATACTATAAATAACTAGGGACACATTAAAAAATTTACTAATACGGGTGTTTTATCACTAGGAACAGGATCTATTGAGATCAGTATGTCAGGTACAATGACGACATTTAATAACTCTCAAGGTAAGTTGGGTGATATAGTAGTAGACTTCTCCAAATCAGTACTTTCTAATTATTTTGTCATAGTTAATAGTACTTCAAATTATGGTCAAATAAATTTTTTGACAGACAAGCGTTTGGCTTCAGGTAACACTGTAGATGCAAACGGTGAATTTGATAACTCTGGTTTATTTATTGTGGATTTTTATATCGATAATACCTCAAGCTTGTCTGCAACAACTTATAGTTCGGTGATGGCTGGTTTCGATAGCAGTAATACTACTATTAATAATAAAAGTGGAAGCTTTGTCTCTGGTGCTATAAGAAATAATTGGACTTTAGAACTTGCCTCGGGAAGCACATCTGTTTGGGATTTAATAGTAGCAGACGCAATAAATATGGCTCCAGATACGAATACTTCTGTAATTAAGAGCACTAAAACTAATGTAATAACTGGTATAAATAATCTAGCGACTGTGACAGAAGCTAATTTTGCACATTTAAATACGTATGATTGTGATTTATTTAATGAGAAAAATGCTTGTTTATCCTTTGGAGGACGCCATACCACAATATCTAATCCTACAACTTCCACGAATAGTTTGGTATTGGTAGGGGGATATAAAATTAACAAAAATTTAAGAGTGGCAGGCTTTTATCATAAAAATTTAATTCATAAGACCCCATCAACTTTAGAACTTAGAGACAAAACCCCATTATATGGTACGCTTATTGTTTGGAACGAGCAGGCTGACAAATCGGGTTACCAACTAAAACTTTCTAATGCTTATCAGTTAAAAAGTGCCATTCTTATTAGGGACATAGTTGGCTCGTCTGAACAAGGTAAAGGATATACAGAAATTGAGGCACAAAGTTATATTGCAGAACTTCAATACGGGTATAAGGCTGCAGAGAATATTATTGCTAGACCATATTTTGCAGCAAAAATCTCTTCTGTTCAACAAGAGGGATATACGGAAACCGGCCTAAGTTCCCCACTTACCTTTAATAGGATTAAAGACAGCTCAGGAACTATTGTGGGTGGTTTGAAATTTAGTATTGATATGACAATGGATCTGACTGTAAGAGGGAGCATAGGAGTGGAATATGATCTTATTCACAAAGTGGATAAGATAGAGCCTACAGGGATGAGTGGTTTAAGCACAGTAAGTTTAGAGAATGAATTTAATCAAACGAGGCCAGTTTTATCGTTAGCATTAGATAACTATTTGTCACCCAATCAAAAAATAACAACCACTTTGCAATATCAAGAATTATCTTACAAATCTAAAGCAGAAACTAACGTGTATGTTTATTATACTATAGGGTTATAATAGTAACGTTATTCTAATTTTTAATTATAAAAATGATTACTTAAGTGATATTACTAACCTCACTTTATCTAACAATTCTTGTCCTCCATTACCTGGTACATCTGGATGTTCTGAAAAATTTCTATTTTTAAATTCTTCTGGAGCATCTTCTGCCCATTGAATATTAGCTTTAAACCTTAATTCTTTGTTAGAACCTTCCTTTAAGCAAGTTATACCTCTTCCTAAATATTTACCTTCACTGACCGTGAAACACCATTCAGGTTGAATGCTAGCTTTTCTAGTTGGATGTAATTTAAATAAAACACTTTTGCCTTTATCTGGACCTTCTAAGACATCTAACGATGCCCAGTAATCTTTATCAATCCAATTATTTTTTTGATTATCTGTATTTCCTCCTTTTAAGAAAATTACATATATAGGGTACATCGCGGCTTGGATTAGTCTGCCTCCAGGGTCTGAATTAATTATTACCTGGTCTTGAGCATGTACGAGGCTTAATTTTAAAAATGAAGTAATGCATATACATATTATTATCATTATAGATTTATTAATCATATTGTCCTCCCAGAAATATGTAAATATTATATAATATAATAATTATTTTACACCAGAATTTTCTTCGGTAAAAATATCGGTATATATAATTTTGGTATTTAATTTTAAAACTTACTAGAAAAATTTTTGATGAAAATTTAATTTCATTGGAATTTAATAAATTAAGGTTTATTCAATAAATAATATTTTCATCTATAAATTCACAATACATTATAAAATATGTTTATATGCTATACATATTACAAAAGTATTATAAATTTGCTAGGAAAGAACTTTATGAAAAAATTATTAGTCTTATTCATGTTGCTTTCAGTGGCATTAGCTTTCGTTAGTAAACATGCTATTGCTGAGAATTGTGAGTTTCAGATGGCGGATATGAACTGGCCATCAGCCACCTTAATAGCGAATGTTGATAAATTTATTTTGGAAGAAGGTTATGGTTGTAAAATCGAGTTGATTCCGGGGGCAACTACTGCCACTTTTGTTACAATGAATGAAAAAGGTAAACCCCATGTAGCTCCTGAACTTTGGACAAATTCTGTGGCAGAGCCACTTGAGAAAGCAATGGAAGAAGGTCGTCTGTTCTCGGCAATCACAGGTCCTATAACTGAACTTGGAGAGGGTTGGTGGGTAACCCCTGAAACATTGAAACGTCATCCTGAGTTTAAAACAGTTTTGGATATCCTTGAGCGACCAGATCTTTTCCCTGCAAAAGAAGATATAACAAAAGGAGAGTTTATTGGTTGTCCGGCTGGATGGGGTTGTCAGCAGTCCAATCAAAGCCTTTTTATTGCATATGAGATGGAAAAAAAGGGCTGGATACTTGTGGACCCTGGTTCAAAGGCCGGTCTAGATGGTTCAATGTCAAAGGCTGCAGAACGAGGAGATAACTGGTTTGGTTACTATTGGTCTCCAACATCATTGATAGGAAAATATAACATGAAGCTGATGGAATTTGGAGTACCTTTTGCTGGCTATGAAAACTGGGACGGCTGCATAGCTAAAGGGCCAGAGGTATGTATAGATCCAAAGCCATCTGCATGGACCAAGTCAATTGTGCAAACTGTTGTGACACAAGAGGTAAAGTCCATGTCCAATGTAATGAAATATTTTAATAAACGTATATTTCCTGGGTCAATAATGAACAGTATGCTTGTATATATGGAAGATAATCAGGCTCAAGGAGCAGATGGAGCTATTGAGTTCCTTGAAAACCATCCTGAAATCTGGATAAATTGGATTTCTGTAGAAGCCGCTAAGAATGTTAAAAAAGCCCTTTAAGTGATTCTAGTTATTAGCTGAGATTACTATATTTATGAAGGAATTTGCAATGCTCGAGTTTTTTGAAGAATTTCCTGATATGTCACGTGGTGATTTAAGAGATTTCAAGAAAGTAATAGATTTTGCATTTAGATCTTTTTCTCGCAGATATGGTGAGGCAATAGAAAGTTTTTTTGACCCGATTTTATGGTTTTTAATTTGGTTAGAAAAACTGTTACTTGCTACTCCATGGCCAATTATCATGTTAGTTATAGCAGGGCTATGTTATTTGGGTGCTCGTAGCTGGAAGTTATCGATTGGTTCTATATTAACTTTTGCATTAATTGGATATCTCGGCATGTGGGAAGACACAATGTCAACCATTGCATTGATTTCCGTAGCAACCCTTCTATGTATTTCTATTGGAATACCTTTGGGGGTTTGGATGGCGCGATCTGATCGAGTGCAAGCGTTAGTGACGCCAGTACTTGACGTGATGCAAACAATTCCTATTTTTGTTTATCTTTTGCCAGTTTTGATGCTGCTTGGCATCGGTAAGGTGCCAGGGTTGATCGCGGTATGTGTCTATGCTATGCCGCCAATTGTGCGTTTGACTAATCTTGGTATTAGATTGGTTGATAAGGATATTATTGAAGCAGCAGAGGCCTTTGGAGCCGACAAAAAACAACAGCTTTTCGGTGTACAAATTCCATTGGCCTTACCTAATATTTTTGCTGGCATTAACCAAACCATTATGATGGCACTAGCTATGGTTGTTATTGCCTCGATGATTGGTGTCCGTGGTTTAGGTATCCCGGTTTTACAGGCAATTCAAAACCAGTATCTTGCTCTTGGATTAATGAATGGTCTCGCAATCGTTGCACTTGCAATTATTTTTGATCGAGTTTTACAGCGTTATGGCAAGCGTTTGCAAAACTATCGTAAAGGACCTAATAATGACGGATATTAAGGTAAGTATTAATGGCCTGTCTAAAATTTTCGGTGATCGTCCGAATTACGCTATGGAATATGTGTTAAATGGTATGTCCAAGCAACAACTACTTGATGAACATGGCCATGTACTGGGTTTAAATAACATCAATATTAATTTATCAGCTAAACGTCTCCATGTGATAATGGGTCTATCAGGTTCTGGAAAATCAACATTGATCCGTCACATTAATAGGTTAATAGAGCCAACCGCCGGGAAAGTCATTATAGATGGTGAAAATCTGATGGAAATGTCCCAAGATGAACTACGAGAATTTCGTCGTCACAAAGCTTCTATGGTATTCCAAAAATTTGGATTGTTACCACATCGCACAGTTATTCAGAATATTGCTTATGGATTGATGATTCAGGGTATTAAAGAAGATGAAGCCAAGGAACGAAGTAAGCAATGGATTGATAAAGTTGGTTTGACTGGTTTTGAAAAACACTATCCTGCACAATTATCAGGAGGCATGCAACAACGTGTGGGTTTAGCACGGGCACTGGCTACAGACGCAGAAATTTTACTTATGGATGAAGCATTTTCAGCTCTTGATCCTCTTATACGAACTAATATGCAGGATATTCTACTCGATTTACAAAAAGAATTGCATAAAACCATTATTTTTATCACCCACGACCTTGATGAAGCGTTGCGGATTGGTGATGAAATATCAATTTTAAGAGATGGTGAAGTAATTCAGACAGGAGATCCACAGGATATTATACTTAAGCCTGCTGATAAATATATTGCTGATTTTATTAAAGATATAAACCTCAGTCGAGTATTAAAAATAGGCTCAATTATGGAAAAAACAACTAATGCATCTGGCCCTAAACTTTTATCCAATACATCGGTTGAAGAAGCCTTGCAGATCATGAATTCGACTGATAAGGGCGTTGCCGTTGTGGTCGATGTAAAAGGAAAAACGATTGGCAAAGTGTCTATAAAAAACCTTATTACTGCTATTGCACATTCAGGTCGTGATAATAAAGGGGCACATTACAAGTAAGTATGGTCATGATTTATCGGTTATTTTAGAGGTTTAATTAGAGCACGTTAATCTATAGAAGGTTTAGTTCTATAAATTAATTTATATATTTTAATGTTTTTCTGTAATAAAAAATCAGAAATTGGACGTTTTCTTTCAACCATGATATATAAAATTTAAATAGATACTCTAGTTTGTACTCTAACTTGTAACTATTCTCCAATATTATAGAATGGTATTTAGCCGGGTTGGGCACTAAATATTAATTCTAATTTTTGTGAGGAAAATCGTGGAAACTGTTACTAAAGCAGAACAAATTTCAAATATAGCATTTGGATTTATGGCATCTAAAGCATTATTCGTTGCATTACATTGTAATATTTTTACTAATCTTTCTGGGAACCCAAAGAATGCTAAAACTTTAGCGCAAGAGGTAAAAGTTCCAGAAAACCGTATTACAACTATTTTAACGGCATTGAATAGTATTGGATTATTGGAGCGAGAAGGAGAACTTTATAGCAATTCACAAGGAGCAGAAAATTTTTTAGTAAAAGGAGCTCGCAATGATTTTGGAGATTATTTGCGACTTCAGATAGATCGACAGATGTATGGTTTTATGCAGCAGCTGGAAGGTGTCGTCACAGATACTATGACGCCGGACTATATTGACAGTTATGCTAAATGGATGGAAAATAAAGAAGAGGCACGTCTTTATAGTGAATCTCAGCATGCTGGATCACTTGGGCCCGGCCGCTCTCTTGCTCGTATGATTGACTTTTCTGGAGTTGATCACCTGCTTGATGTGGCAGGTGGTACTGGCGGTTTTGCAATCCGACTCTGTGAAGCAAACCCTAAGCTAAGCGTCACTATTATTGATTTTCCACACGTGGTTGGTCTTGGTAAAGAAAAGATTTCTGAAGCTGGGCTTTCGGACCGGATTGATTTTATAGGGAGCAATGCACTCGACTATGACTGGCCAACCAATGTTGGTGCTGTGCTGATGAGCTATCTATATAATGGTGTGCCAGGGGAATCAATTCCTGAATTGGCCAGCAAAGCATACAAAGTATTGAAATCAGGAGGTCTCTATATTGTACATGATTTTATGGTAGAGGATGATCGTTCTGGGCCACAGTTGGCAGCGTTATGGCAGTTGCAGCATCTAGCATTTACGCCCGCAGCTAAATCAATTACACCTAGCTGGGTATCTTCTATAATGGAAGAGGCAGACTTTTTAGATATAAATGTTGCTGAACTAATCCCGGATATGACAAAGGTGATTTGGGGGCGAAAGCCTAATTAAGCTGTTATTTAGAAATAGCTTATGGTAAGGGGTTAATTCAAGCATTAAACAGAGGTTACGTTTTCAGAAATTTTTAAATAACACTTTGTAAATTTTCATCCAATCATCAATTATTCTGTATGTCTATAAGTTTGCATCATAATTAAAAATGTTAATCCAATGCTTGCCATCCACCAGGCTTGGAAAACACCAAAACTTAAATTAGAGATAACAAAAATTGTAACTATGGAGGTGCATACCCCGGTTCCAAGTACATAAGATTTTTTTCTTATATTCATTCCAAACTTTATAATTTTTATCCATAATAAGGATATAGCTATTATTCCTAATAATCCTAGTTCAAGCCATATTTCTAGAAAACTATTATGAGGGTGTAACGGTATTCCACCTTTGATTTCTTGTGTAGTATTAGGTACTTTTAAGATAATATTTTGACCAATAAGCCTTGAGGTGCCGAGGCCGTGACCCAGTATTGGTCTTTTTAAAATTTCTTTTGCAACATATTCCCATACTAATAAACGATGAATAATGGAACCTCCCTTTGCAGTTTCCTGCCATTTAATTATATTTGAACACCTAATATTATTGTCATTAAATAATTTTATGATTTCTTTAGGCACAGGTGACTTTAATTCTAGTTTTTCAAACTCTAATAATGATAGTGCAATACTTTTATTGCTTTTTAATTTATTATTTATTATTATCCTATTTCTTACATCATCAAATTTTTTATCTTCTGAATTAGTACAGCTCCCAATTATTTCTATTTCCTTATCTAAATGCCCTATTATAGGGAATACTAGACTTGAAATTAAGGGAGAAAAAATAATTATTATTAAAGATAGAATTCCAAATACTGTAAATGATTTTGGGCCTATAAAATAAATTATTAAAGCAGCAAAATAAGAACCAATTAAAGCAATTTTAGCTGACTCATTAGGCCCAACAAAAATTACTGTAGATACTAATACTAATACAATAAATGCAAGTATATATTTCTTATTATTTATAAATAAAGATACTGATATAGGTAAAAGCATAGTTAGAATAATTATTCCTCGGCTAAAGTTCCCGCTCTCACTTGTAGGCTTATCTCCTGCTAATAAAGCTAAACTAGATCTGATTTCTGTATTAAAAACAAGATCTAAAAAAATGCATAATGATGTTAGTAATAAAGGTATTCCGATAAGATTATCGATGTTCTTAATTATATTAGAGGCATTTATATTAAGAATAATATAAATACTTATTACTATACCTGATGTTGGGCCTATAACTTCTATAGTTCGGCCAGGGTTTACTGACCATAAATATGAAATTATGAATAAAAATATAGGAATTAATATAATATAAAAATTATAAAAAATTAGTTTAAAATTATTTAATAGTAATTTAACTATTGTTGCTAAAGCAAGAAAGCTTATAAGTAACCATTCGCCCAGAGGTGCAAAATAGCCTATTGGAACAATACATGCTAAGATAATATAATTGATATATTTAAAAATTCTGATGTTATCTGTATTTACCATTTACATTTATTCATAGATTATTTTTTTAAGTCTTCCTAGTAATTTTTGTTTAATTAAATTAAATATTATTCATTAAAGTGTAGTACTTAAATAATTGGAAAAAAATATGATTAATTCTAATTTTATGTCACCAATCCAAGCATTTAAAAGGATTTGGAAAAATTATGGAAGGGGACATGTATATCATTTTATAGTTGCTAATATTTTAATGTTATTTATAGCGGGTTCTACGGCTTTATATCCAGTTGTAATTGATTATGCTTTTCTTTCATTAGAACAAGCTGATTGGAATAAAATTAGTTTTATTCCTGTTTTTATTATTATACTGACTGTCATTAAAGGTGGCGCACTATATAAACAAACAGTAGTTATAAATACATTAGTACAATCAATAATTTTTAAAATACAAGCAAATTTATTTAAATCTTTATTAAATTTAGATTTAGATGTTTTAAATAGAGAGAGAGTAGGTAACCTTCAATCTAGAGTTATGAATGATGTTAACTTGATGAAAGAAGCCATGATTAGAAGCTTTAATAATCTTCTTAGAGATTTATTTACTTTAATTGGCCTAGTAATTTCCATGTTTTGGCTAAATTGGGTTTTAGCATTAGCAGTAATAATCGTATATCCTATAGCCGTTATTCCTATAGTTAAAATTGGGAAGAAGAGCCGTCTATTATCAAGATCTATGCAAGAACATATTGGGCAAACATCATCATTTTTGAATGAAAGTTTTTCTGGAGTTAGGTTAATAAAAAGTTATCAATTAGAAAGTAGTCAAAACAAAAGAGCTGTAAATTATTTTAATGAATTAAAATCTTTAATAATTAAAGTAATAGCTACCCGTGCAGGGTTAGAACCAGTTATGGAAATAATTGGCGGTATTGCAATATCATTAGTAATATTATTAGCTGGCTGGCAAATTGTATCAGGAACTAGCACAGTAGGTGAGTTTTCCGGTTTTATAAGCGCGTTATTAATAGCTGTAGGGCCTGCAAGAGCAATAGGAACATTGAATTCTGCTCTACAAGAAGGAACTGCTGCTGCAAATAGAGTGTTTGGAGGAATAGATTCAAAGGCTAAAGTTTACGATGATTTAAATGCTAAACCCTTAAAAGATATAGATGGTAAGCTTACATTTAAAAATATAACTTACAAATATTTAGATAAAAGTAGTTCAGCATTAAATAATATCAACTTACAAATTAATCCTGGAGAATCTTTTGCTATAGTAGGTCCAAGTGGTTCAGGTAAATCAACATTGGTAAATTTAATACTTAGGTTTTTTGACCCTGATAAAGGAGATGTTTTAATAGACGATAAGAACTTAAAGAATGTTAAAATAACGTCATTAAGAGAGAATATAGCTATAGTATCTCAAGATACTTTGCTTTTTTATGGTACAGTTGGTGAAAATATAACTTTTGGGAAAGAAGGAGCGACAAAAGAGGATATAATAAGGTCAGCTAAAGAAGCAGGGGCTAATGATTTTATAGAAAAACTTCCTAATAGTTATGATACTATAGTTGGAGAAAATGGTGCTAATTTATCTGGTGGAGAGAGACAAAGAATAGCCATAGCAAGAGCTATATTGAGAAACCCTAAAATACTAATTTTAGATGAGCCTACTAGTTCTTTAGATTCTGAAGCAGAAAATAAAATTAAAGTCACTCTTAGTAGTATTTCTAAAAACAGAACTACTATTACAATTGCACATCGTTTATCAACTGTCATTAATGCAGATAGAATTGTTGTTTTTGATAAAGGTATAATTGTTTCAGAAGGCACACACGAAGAATTATTAAAAACTTCAGTTCTTTACAAAAAAATGGCCTTGCTTCAGAACTTAGAATAAACTTTATTCTCTTCTTAAAATATATGTGCTTAATATTTCACTAAGTTTCTTAACTTTAAAAGATAATGTAAGCTTTTCTGGATTGTAATCGTTTTTAACCCAATCTAAAAAATCTTTATTCTTGTTTTCTTTAATATAATTATCAAAAAATGCATCGAGTATTCCAGTCTTAGCGTGCTTAATATGTAAGTATTTAAAGGAAAGTTGTTTTTTTGCTTCAATAACAGAAACATTTTTATGTAAAATTAAATATAATGCTGACATAAGACCTGCTCTATCAGCACCAGATTTACAATGCATAATAATAGGATATTCAATTTCGTTAAACAATTTCTTAGCAGCTAAAATTGTTTCAGCTTTAGGGGCGGCTCTTGATGTAACTGGAAAATTAATTAATTTGATATTATGTTTTTCACATGTTTCTTTTTCTAAAAAAAATGATGAACAATTTCGAATACCTCTTAAATTAATTATAGTTTTTACACCTCTCTTATTTTTATCTGCTAATATTTGCCACGGAAAAGGCTGATTAGATCTATAGGTATTTTCAGAAATTTTATGCAAGGAGCGCCATTTAAAACGAAATATTCCATGGTCCACAAAGATTAAATCAATATAAGAAAATAATTTCCCAATAACCCCAGATGTGTTTCCTTTAATCCAGATCTTATTATTAATCTGCCTGTCTCCCTAGTAATATACAAATATTATTGTATCTTTATTACAACTTTAAAATCTAATAAATTAAATACATACAATTAATTAAGATGGATTCAAATGAATTTAAATAATAAAGAGAATAATAAGTTAAAAATAAAGAATAAAGAGTTACGTTTAGTCTTAGAAATGAAAAAGAATCTAAGAAAAAGAAAAACACAGTTAAAGGCACGTAAACAAAAATATAATACAGACTAAGTAAAATAATTGAGAATATTATTTATCTATAGTAATTATTAATTAGAACTTAATTTCAAATTTTAGGAATATATAATGTCAATAATGCCAGATTCTTGGATAAAAAAAATGGCTACAGAAAAAAATATGATTGAACCATTCGTAGCTGAACAAAATAAAAAAGGTGTTATAAGTTATGGGTTATCATCTTATGGATATGACGCAAGAGTATCCGATGAATTTAAAGTATTTACTAATGTAAATAATGCTCTTGTTGACCCAAAAAATTTTTCGGAAGAATCATTTATTGAACGCAAATCAGATAGTTGTATTATTCCTCCTAATAGTTTTGTGCTTGCTAGAACAGTAGAATATTTTAAAATTCCTAGAGATGTTCTAGTTATTTGTCTAGGGAAATCAACTTATGCGCGTTGCGGAATTATAGTAAATGTTACTCCATTAGAACCAGAATGGGAAGGTCATGTAACACTTGAGTTCTCAAATACTACCCCGTTACCAGCAAGAATCTATGCAAATGAAGGTGCTTGTCAGTTCTTATTTTTAAAAGGTGATTCTACTTGTGATGTTTCTTACCTTGAAAGGTCTGGAAAATATATGAAACAACGTGGTGTTACTTTACCTAAACTTTGATTGTTAAATTAGTATGGATAAAATATCAATCCTTGGAGGAAAAACGCTCGAGGGAACTATTAAAATAAGTGGTTCAAAAAATGCTTCACTTCCTTTATTAGTATCTACTTTGTTGACAGATGAAGTGTCAGAGATAGGAAATGTTCCTGATTTAGTAGATGTGTTGACGATGAAGGAGTTATTAATATCATTAGGGGTAAATATTACTACAAAAAATGACTTATGCTTTTTGGAACCATCTAAACATATTTCTACGCATGCTGATTATGAATTAGTTCGTAAAATGAGAGCCTCTATTTTAGTTTTAGGACCCCTTTTAGCAAGATTTGGAGAAGCTGAGGTTTCTTTACCTGGAGGCTGTGCTATTGGTTTGAGGCCTGTTGATATTCATATTTCGGCACTTATTAAAATGGGGGCAAGAATAGATATTCAAGATGGGTATATTAAGGCTAAAGTGCCTGGTGGTAGATTAGTTGGGACCGATATAACATTTCCTATAATAAGTGTAGGTGCTACAGAAAATATAATTATGGCTGCTTGTTTAGCTAAAGGGAAAACAATAATTAGAAATGCTGCTTTAGAACCAGAAATAGATGATTTGATAAGTGTTCTTAAAAAAATGGGAGCTAATATCATTAGGTTAAATAGGAACATCATAGAAATTATAGGAGTAAATTATTTAAAAGGTTTTGCACATAATGTTATGTCGGATAGAATAGAAGCAGGCACTTATGCAATGGCTGCTGTTATAACATCAGGGAAACTAAAATTATTAAATGCTGAAGAAAAGTATTTAAAGAATGTTTTGTCATATTTAAAGAAAGCAGGTGCGTGTATTAATTGTGATAAAGACACTATAGAAATAGAAGGTCCAAAAAGGATAAAAACCGTTAATGTTAAAACAGAGGTTTATCCAGGATTTCCAACTGACCTGCAAGCTCAAGCAATGGCTATAATGACAATCGCTAATGGAGATTCTATTATAGAAGAAAGCATTTTTGAAAATAGATTTATGCATATTGCAGAATTAGTTAGATTTGGTGCAGATATTAGTATTAAAGGTGTAAAAGCTTATATTAAAGGTTGTAATAATTTAAATGGTGCACAGGTAATGGCCACTGATTTAAGAGCTTCTTCTTCTTTAATTTTAGCAGGTTTAAAAGCGGAAGGTGAAACTATTATAAATCGAGTATATCATCTAGATCGAGGATATGAAAAATTAGAACAAAAACTATCTTTATGTGGTGCAAGAATTAAAAGGATATAATTAGATAAATGTTTACTAAGGACAACTTTAATTATAAGCCTATAAAGCTTAGAGCTGAAGATGATAATGATTTAGAAATCATATCAAAATGTTTATTTCAAGCTATTTTTTTTGATAGTGAGATGACTTTTTTAAAAGACAAAAATATTTTTTTAATGTCAGTAGAAAGATTTACATGGGAGTCTTGTGAATCTAAAGATGAGAACTTATTTCAGGTTTTATGTATTATACAAATACATATGGTAGATTCTTTTATAGTAGAAAATATCCTAGATAAGGAAAGTAAAGGTTTACATAGCTTGACCTCTATAGCATATGATAATGGTATTTTAATGTTTACTTTTGATCAAAAGGCTTCAATTAGGTTTAGTATAAGGAATTTAAAGTTGTATATAGAGGATGTAAAAAAACCTATAAAGCCAGCAGTAGTGCCTGTAAGAAATAAAGGATAAATATGAGTAACATTAGAACTGATAATATTATTATAGCTGTTCCTAAAGGGAGAATTTTAGAAGAGTTAGTCCCGTTAATGAAAAAAGCTAATATCGTGCCGGAACAAGGGTTTTTTGATTCTGCTGATAGAAGGCTATTATTTTCTTCTAATATACCTTGGTTAAAAATAATTAGAGTGAGAAGTTTTGATGCTGCAACTTTTGTAGCTTTTGGAGGAGCAGATATTGGGGTTGTAGGATTAGATGTATTAAAAGAATTTAATTATCCAGAATTATATGCTCCAATAGATCTAAATATTGGTAAGTGTCGACTTTCTATTGCACAACCAATAAATTATGTTGAAAATGAAAATACACAATTAAAAATTGCTACAAAATATCCTAATATAACAAATGAATATTTTGCAGAACAAGGGATTAATATTAATTGCATTAAAATGAATGGGGCGATGGAAATTGCGCCTATTTTAGAGATGGCCGATAAAATAGTTGACTTAGTTTCTTCAGGGATGACTATGAAAGCAAATAATTTGGAAGAAATTGAAACAATAGTTGAGATAACATCTCATCTAGTTATCAACAGAACATCTTTCAAAACTCGCTCTGAAAATATTCGTCATATAATGGGTCTTTTTCAGGAGGTATTGATTGGAAAAAATTCTTAATTATAATAATGAAAAATCTATAGAAATATTGAATTCTTTTATTTCCAATAATAGAAGTACTGGCTTAGATATTTCCGATCAGGTAAAAAGAATAATATCTAATGTAAAAGAGAATGGCGACCAAGCCATTAATGAACTAACACTTAAATATGATAATTATGATATTGAAAAAAATGGAATACTTGTAAGTCAAGATGATATAAATAATGCATATGATAAATGTGATAAAGAGTTAATATATGCTTTAGAACAAGCAGCGGAAAGAATAAGTGCTTTTCATGAATTACAACTTCCCAAAAATATTAGTTATGTAGATAATAATAATGTATCTTTGAGCTCTAGGTGGAGCCCTCTTGATTCAGTTGGTTTGTATGTGCCGGGAGGAAAGGCATCTTATCCGAGTTCTGTATTAATGACGGCTATTCCTGCCAAAATTGCAAAAGTTCCTGAAATTTCTATGTGTGTTCCAAGCCCTAATGGATATTTAAATCCCTCAGTGTTGGTGGCTGCAAAAATTACAGGAATAAAAAAAATATACAAAATTGGCGGAGCACAAGCTATTTCAGCTATGACTTATGGAAGTGAATCGGTAAAATCAGTTAATAAAATTTTTGGCCCTGGAAATTCATGGGTAGCAGAAGCAAAGAGACAACTTTTTGGTAAAGTTGGAATTGATATGGTTGCGGGTCCTTCAGAAATATTAGTTATTGCTGATAGTTTAAGTAACCCTAGTTGGATTGCCGCTGATTTATTATCTCAGGCAGAGCATGATGTGGACTCCCAATCTATATTAATAACAGACAATATAGATTTTGCTAATAAAGTAGAAATAGAAATTAATAGCTTAATCAAATCTTTGGATAGAGCAGAAATAGCAAAGGCTAGTTGGGATAATAATGGATTAATTATTATAGTTAAAAATTGGAAACAATCTATAGAAATTGCAAATCAAATTGCACCTGAACATTTAGAAATATCAATGGATGATCCTGAAATAATTTCTGATAATATAAATAACGCAGGCTCAATATTTATGGGACGTTATGTCCCGGAGGCAATAGGAGATTATATTGCTGGCCCAAATCATGTTCTTCCCACAGCGAGCACTGCAAGGTTTTCATCAGGAATATCTACGTTAGACTATATGAGAAGAACTTCTTTAATTAAATGTGATTTAAATTCATTATCTTCCATTGCTCCATCTGCAATAAAAATAGCTAAAAATGAAGGTTTGGGTGCTCATGCACTATCAATGGAAATAAGAATAAAAAATATAATAAATGAAGAATAATATTCATGAAATAAAGTTCGAAAAAGACATTATAAATGGTCTAAATACTACTAAAGATATGGATATTAAAGTAGCTATTTATGATATATTAGAAGAAAATTCATTCTCTTTGATTAATTCTGATGAAAAAGATTTTATAATCATTTTATGGATTCAAGAAAACATATTAACTTTTATCATTAATTCTTTTAGCTCTCATATTAATTTAAAAACAGTATCAGTTAATTTCAAAAGCGTAAGTAAGATATTAAAAGAATATATTATATTATGTGACTCATATTATGAGTCTATTAAATCTGCTCCAATGCAAAAAGTTGAAGCATTAGATATGGGGAGAAGAAGTTTACATGATGATGCTTCCCATGACTTGTTAAATAAGTTAAAAGGTCATATTGATATGGACTTTAATACTGCAAGAAGATTTATTACGTTATTTAGTCTTATTCAAAGAAAGTCATTACTAGGGAAGAATGTTTTTATATAATACTATTGAAAGTATTTAATTAATAAAGGGATAAAGATGGCAAAAGAAGATCTTTTAGAATTTGAGGGTACAGTTGATGAAATTTTACCTAATGCAATGTTTAAAGTTACGCTTGAAAATAAACATGAAGTATTAGCTCATACAGCTGGAAGAATGAGAAAACATAGAATTCGTGTTTTAGCAGGCGATAAGGTTACTGTTGAAATGACGCCTTATGATTTAACTAAAGGCCGAATTATATATAGACATAAGTAATAGTATTTGATTAATGATAATTATAATTTGGTATTAGCATCTTCTTCTGAAAGAAGGCTTAGTATGCTTAATAGAATAGGCTATAAGCCTGATTATGTAGACCCTCCAAATATAGATGAAACTATTAATACTAATGAAAAGCCTAAATCATATGTAAATAGACTAGCTTATGAAAAGGCTAGAAGTGTATCTCTCCGGTATAAAGATTCTTTTATACTTGCAGCAGATACAGTTATTGTTTCAGGAGGAAAAATATATGGTAAAGCTGAAACAACGATTGATGCTTTTAAAACACTTACGACTTTATCTGGAAAACGCCACAAAGTTTATGGAGGAATATGTATTATATCACCATCTAATAATATTTCTTTAAGAACTATTGTTACTCAAGTTAGTTTTAGAGTTATAGATAAGCAAGAGATTGAAAATTATATATCTTTAGGAGAGTGGAAAGGTAAAGCAGGTTGCTATGCTATTCAAGGAGAAGCTTCTAAATTTGTTAAAAGAATTAATGGAAATTATGACAATATTATGGGTTTATCATTAATAGATGTGGATAAAATGTTAAAAGGATTGAAGTAAAATATAAGAAGAATTTATATTATTGAAATATTCATAAATACTTTCCTTTACATAATGAAGTCTATCTATTAAAAACTCTTATATGGGGCCCAAATAGCTCAGTTGGTAGAGCAAGCGACTGAAAATCGCTGTGTCGTTGGTTCAATTCCATCTTTGGGCACCATATCTTTAATACCCTCCAGAATGGCGTGTTATTTTTAAAGATATATATATTTTAAGAAGTCCATATTTTTGGAAATAAAGCACTATTTAAACTTTCCCCTTTTTTAAAATTTAATTGTGGTAAAATATTTTTAAATTTTTCATTAGAAATGAATGTTCCAGGTCTATCATCCCAAGTAATATCATCTCCAATATAACGTAAAGCTAATCCTCTTCTTCTAATATTTGTAGAAAAATTTCCTGATGAACCATGTAATACTAAAGGGTGGTGTATTGTCACATCACCTGGTTCTAAATCCCATGACAGTATATTATAATCATCAATATTTGAACTTATATCTGGTACAGAATCTAAACCCATTTTTTTATAAATATCATCATAACCTGATTTTTTACCAAACGAAGCTGGAGCATAAAACTTCCCCCATTTATGAGAGCCTTTTATATATTGCACAGCGCCTGTACTCTTAGTAACTGTGTCAAAACCAACCCAAAATGATAATATATCATTTCCTTTAAGTGGCCAATATGGTAAATCGTGATGCCAAGGTGTAGGTTCCTTTGTATTAGGTTCTTTAACTAATAATTGATCGTAAAAAAAATTTATATTATTACTATCAAGTATTTTGCCAGCTAATTGAGGTAAATTAGAATTAAATGCAAAATCTTTAAATGACTTATTTCTCATCCATAAAAAAAAATCTCCATAATATCTGCCTTTATTTTGATTAGGAGTATATTCTATAGATGCTAATCCAGGATTATCTAAAATAGTATCTATAGCAGTCTGCATTTCTTTAATCCAATGAGAATCAATAGCATTTCTTATTACTGTTACGCCATTAATATTATAATCATGCTTAATTTTATCTATATTCATTTATTCATCTAAAGATTTAAAATTGTTTTCTGCAACACCAACATTACTAAATACAAACAATGCCAGTAGTATTCCAATTAAGTATTTCATTTAATTATCTCCCCACAAAAACTTTACCAGACAAAAGAGGTCTCTACAATATCTGGAAGTTATGGAGATGATTAAGAATTTATTAGTTAATAATATGATGTAAAAGTAGAGAAAAAATAGAGTATTATTAAACTATTGTGCTTGACATATATTTACTTCCGTGGGGTGGAGTAAAGATGTCTCTATGGATGACTTGGTAGAAAGAGATGGATTGTATTATGAGAAGTTTAAAGGTGATCCATTTACTGGAAAAATTAGTGGTCAGAAACAAGGAAAAATAAGTAAGGGGAAAAAAGAAGGTGAATGGATATGGTATTATGAGAATGGTCAGTTATCTTCTAAAAGTAATTACAAAGACGGTAAAGAAGATGGTGAATGGTTATGGTATCATCCTAATGGTCAGTTACAAACAAAAGTTAATTATAAAGACGGTAGAGAAGATGGTGAAGATTTACATTATTATGAGAGTGGTCAGTTACAAAATAAAAGTAATTACATAGACGGTAAATTAGAAGGTGAAGTATTAACTTATTATGAGAATGGTCAGTTATTTTCTAAAAAGAATCACAAATACGGTAAAAAAGAAGGTGAATTCTTATTATATTATGAGAATGGTCAATTATGGAAGAAAGGTAACTACAAAGAAGATAAACAAAACGGTGAATGGTTATATTATAAGAAGAATGGTCAGTTACAAAAAACTACGATAAACAAAGACGGTAAGTTAATTAAAACCCTTACTCACAAATGATTACTAAAAATTAAATATATTTAAAACATCTAAAATTGACTTTGACAAAGTTAAACATAATTTTTATTTTAGATTTATCTTTTTTAATACTTAATAATTCTCTAGAGTAAGTATATAGAATATTCACGTATCTTATCCTGTTTTTATTTACTTTAGTTAGGTGGAGAGAAAATGTTAAATTTTGAAGATTTGGATGAAAAAAATGGGATATATTATGAGATAAATTCTGATGTCCCTTTTACTGGTGAAGTAACTGGAAGTATATCAGGGAATTTTAAAAATGGTAAACCAGAAGGTGAATATTTAGGATATTATAAGAGCGATCAATTAAAATTTAAAGGTATTTACAAAGACGGTGAGGAAGAAGGTGAGTTTTTATACTATTATGAGAATGGCCAGTTAAAAGAAAAAGGTAATGTAAAAAACGGTAAATGGGAAGGAGAATATTTAGAGTATTATGACAAAGGTCAGTTAAAATTTAAAAGAAATTACAAAGAGGGTAAAGAAAAAGGCGAGTTTTTACACTATTATAAAAATGGTCAGTTAAAAGAAATAAAAAATTACAAAGATGGTAAATTAGAAGGCGAATTTTTATATTATTATGAGAATGGGCAGTTATGGATTAAAAATAATTATAAAAATGCTAAACTTGAAGCTGAAAGGTTAGTATATTATGAGAATGGTCAGTTAGAAAAAACTGAAATATACAAAGATGGCAGGCTAATCAAAACTATACAACTTTGAAGCTTAACTCTCAAAAATCACAAAGTTTTATGTACTAAAAAGTAGATAAATTATTTAGGTAGTACCTTTATGTTAAATATATCTTTTTTAAAACTAAATTATTCATTAGAGTTACTTATGAAATACTTACTTATCATATCCTGTCTTTTATTTTCTCTCATTGGGTGTAGTGAAATAATCAATTCTGATGATTTGGTACTATCAAAAAATGATGGTTTGTTTTATGAGAAATCTAGAAATAAACCGTTTACCGGAGAGGTTACTGGTATAGTAAAAGGAAAAATTATTAAGGGCAAAAGAGAAGGTGAATGGTTAGAGTATTATAGGAATGGATCGTTAGAATCAAAAAGTAATTTTAAAGACGGTAAAGAAGAGGGTGAATTGTTCTGGTATTATCAGAATGGCAAGTTGGAAATAAAAGGTAATTATAAAGGTGGTAAAGAAGAAGGTGAATTTTTATCATATGATGTGAATGGTAGAATAGTATATAAATATAATTATAAAGAAGGTGAATTAGATGGAGAATGGTTGCATTATTATGGAAATGGCGAGTTAAAAGAAAAAAGAATATACAAAGGTGGCAAGATAATTAAAATATAAAACCTTAAAATAATTATGGTGAGACAAAAAGAAATTAGTAAGTTTTTGAAACATGTTAATTAGCTAAAATAGTAATTTTTATTAGATATAGTAGATCTTTTATGTATAATAATTTTTTTGATTATATAGACTAAAAGGAATTAAATATGAAAACTCGTATTACGGAAATGTTTGAAATAGAACACCCTATTATTCAAGGTGGGATGCATTATGTAGGATTTGCTGAATTAGCTGCAGCTGTATCAAATGCAGGTGGTTTAGGCATAATTACTGCTTTAACCCAAAAAACTCCGGATTTATTGGCTAAAGAAATATCTCGTTGTAGAGAAATGACGAATATGCCAATTGGTGTTAATTTAACTTTTCTTCCTGTAGTAGAAGCTCCTGATTATCCTGGTTATATTGATGCTATTATTAAAGGTGGAGTAAAGGTTGTTGAAACTGCAGGTAATAATCCTTCCAAATGGCTTCCTATTTTAAGAGAAAATGGAATAAAGATAATACATAAATGTACTACTGTTAGACATGCTTTAAAGGCTGAAGCTATTGGGTGTGATGCTGTATCAGTTGATGGTTTTGAATGCGGTGGACATCCTGGAGAAGACGATATTCCTAATATGATCTTATTACCGAGGGCTGCTGAAGAATTAAAAATACCTTTTGTCGCATCAGGTGGTATGTCCGATGCAAGATCATTAGTTGCTTCATTGGCAATGGGTGCAGAAGGGATGAATATGGGAACAAGGTTTATGGCTACTAAGGATGCCCCTATTCATGAAAATGTTAAGCAGGCAATACTTGCTGCAAGCGAATTAGATACTAGATTGGTTATGCGACCGCTTCGTAATACAGAAAGAGTCTTAAATAATAAAGGTGTTGAAAAAATTCTTCAAAAAGAAGAGGAGTTAGGAGCACATTTAAAATTTGAAGATATTATAAAAGAAGTATCTGGTGTTTATCCAAAAGTAATGCTTGATGGAGAGATGGATGCTGGTGCTTGGTCCTGTGGAATGGTTGCAGGCTTAATCCATGATATTCCTACAGTGCAAGAATTAATAGATAGAATTATGAATGAGGCTGAAGAATTAATAAAAAAAAGACTAGAAGGTATGCTTTAATAATTTATTAAATTTAGGGTTTATTTATATGGAAAGAGCAATATTTGCTGGTGGTTGTTTTTGGTGCACAGAAGCTTTTTTTTTAGATTTAAAAGGGGTGATTGAAGTTAGTCCTGGATATACTGGGGGTCATATTGAATACCCTACATATGAAATGATTTGTAGTGGTACAACTGGGCATGTAGAAGCAATTGAAATTATTTATAATCCTAAAATAGTTACATATTTAAATTTATTAAAAGTTTTTTTTAATACACATGATCCAACTCAAGTAGATGGACAAGGAAATGATATAGGTTCTCAATATTTATCAGTTATATATTTTAGTAATGATCAACAAAAAATAGAAGCACAAAGATATATTGAAGAATTGATTAATAATTATAATGCGCCAATTGTTACAAAATTATATTCAGAGAAACCTTTTTATAAGGCTGAAGAGTATCATAAAAACTATTTTAATAACAATAGAGGACAACCTTATTGTCAGATTATAATAGAGCCAAAGTATAAAAAATTTATTAATAAAAATAATATTTTATTAGAAAAAAATAATACTATAAATTAATTTTATATTTTTCCAATATATCTTCTTTAAAATCTATACCTGTACCAGGTACATCCGGAATTATTATATTACCATTTTTTATTTGGTATGGTTCCTTTAACATAGGTTCAGCCCAATCTGTCCATTCACATAAATCTGCTGTAGGAGTAATTCTCATTAACTGAGAAGTTACTTCTGGAAATAAATGCGAGGACATTTTAATTCTATATGCAGCTGCTATTGATGCTGTTTGCATCCATCCACTTACCCCACATATTCTCATTAAGTCAGGCATTATAAAGTCACAAATTTTTTGATCCATTGCTCGAAAAGCATCATCAGGACCATGAAAATTTTCTCCCATCATAATAGGTGTTTTCATTCTAGTTCTTAATTCTTTGTACCCATCATAGTCATAATAATCTATTGGCTCTTCAAACCAATATAAACCTTTATCATCTAAAATATTTAAAAAATGAATTGCATCTGCTAAACTATAACCTTGATTAAAATCGCATAGTAAAAGATTTTCATTTCCTAGAGCTTTTTTTACAGCTTCAATAGCTTTAAGGTCATCACTTACATTCTCTCTTCCTAATCTAATTTTAAGGATGTCAAAATTACCTCTTTCTATTAGTAGTTCTGCTTCGTCATATAACTCATTTATATTATCTAGCCATAAGCCACATGAATTATAAGCTTTTACAGGAGCTATTGATCCTCCTAAATGAACGCATAATGGCTCTTTAGCTATTTTTGCGCTAGCATCCCAAAAAGATATATCTAATGCTGCAAGTGCATATGTAGCTATTCCTGTTCTCCCCATTAAACTAGTAGAATTCATGACTTCATTATAAAATTGATAAGGTGCTATTTCTCTACCTTCAAATTGCTTAAATAGTTGTTTGATTGTTAATGCTATAGCTGGCATATAATCAGCTAAATAAGGACCTATATAACCTTTTCCTACAGTACCATCACTGCAGGTTATTTCTGTAACTATAACTGCCCAGTTATCAAACCTTCCTACTTTAGCCACAACGGGTCGTCTTAAAGGTATATTTGCGGCTTTTATGGATAAAGACTTTACTATTGGCATATTCATATTATCTCCTTAACTTTCAATAAATTGATCTAATGTTTTTATTGCCTCTATAGGGTCTACAACTTTAATTGTATTTATTCCAAGTTGTCTAGCTGTTTTTAAATTCATTCCTAAGTCATCTAAAAATATTGTTTCCTTAGGATTGATTTCTAGGTCTTTAATAATATATTCATATATTCTAGCTTCAGGTTTACGCATACCAATTTTATAACTCTCATATATTTTATCAAAATAAGACATAATATTATTAACTACTTCTTCCCGTTCTTTTGGCATAAACTTTTCTATTCCTTTTAAAACATTAGTGAGACAAATTAGTTTATATTTATTTGATTTTGATAAGGAAATAATTTTTTTAATCATAATAGGTCTTGGAGAACCATAAAGTTGTATTAATATTTCATCTGCATTTATATCATGACCAATTTCCAAAGCCTCTTGCTCAAATTGAGAAAGAAAAGTATCAATTTCTATTTCACCGCGTTCACTTCTAGCCCATGCGTTATTATCAGGATTATTCATATTAATTCCTGTGATCAAACCTTTTGAGTAGCCATGAGTCTTCTCTAGGTTTTTAAAGCCTTCTATTGGACTATTAGTAATAACACCTCCAAAATCAAATATAATAGTTTTAATTTTCATGATAACCTTTTTAATTTTATGAATTATTTTTCAAATATAATGATAAATCTTCTTTAGTATCAATGTCATTTAAAACTGAAGAATCTTTTTGTGGAATTTCTAGAATACTTTTCTTATTATTTAATATTATATCTTTAGCACCTTTATCTCCTTTTACTCTTAGAATATCAGGAAAAAAATTTCTAGCTAACAGAATAGGGTTACCTTTTTTACCATTAAAAGTAGGAATTATAATAGAGTAATTTTTACTAGGATTAAAGCTATTAATCATTCTATTAATAACTTGATTATCAATATTAGGCATATCCGCAAGTATAATTATTGCTGCATCACAGTCATCTGGAAGTGCTGATATACCACACTGTAGAGATGAAGATAAACCTTTTTTATAATCTGTATTTATTACTGTAGTGATATTGTTGTTTTGAATAATTTCTTGAATAATATCACTTTGATACCCTAATACTAATACTGTATTATTTGCATTTGAATTTAAAGATGTAAATATCATTTTTTCTAACATGGTTTGTTTATTAATTTTAATAAGTAATTTATTATCTTTAAGCATTCTTTTGGATTGGCCAGCGGCAAGAATAATATTAGTTATTTTATATTTACTATCTTTAACTAGATTTTTTTCACGTTTATTGATTGTTTTTAATAGGCCACCAACACCCATAGCAGATATATCATTATTATCAATATTATTGCCAGATAATACTCTTTCTAATACCCAATCAAATCCGTTTAAACTGGGAGATCTTGCGCAACCAGGTAATCCTATAATTGTTTTTTTTTGTATTTTTCCTAATAGTAATAAATTACCAGGGTCTACTGGCATTCCAAACCTAATAATTGTTCCTCCGCTATTCATTATTGCTTCAGGAATTTTATCTTTAATATCAACGATAGCTGATGAACCTAAAATTAATATTAGATCTACATCAGTCTTTATAAAATGCTTTATAATTCCACTAATATCTTTAGCATCATGTTTGCATGTTTTAATGAGTTTAATTGTACAGTTTAAAGTTTCTAATCTTTCTTTTATTCTTTTCTCAGAGATATTATTTAATTTAATATTTTCTTTGTTTGAATGTGTTAATATTAGTGCACACTTTTTTTCTTTAAATGAATGAATGTATAAAGATTTTTTAAAATTAATTTTTTCAATAGATTTAATAGATTTCTCCTTAATAGAAAAGGGTATTATTTTTATAGTAGCAATCATCTCGCCTTTTTTTACTCTGGAATAATTATTTAATGTGGCTATTGTAATGCTATTAGAAGTTTTATTAAATTTACTTATTTTATCCTCATTGATCACGAGTAAACCAGATTCATTAGCTAATATATTTGATCTCCCTGTAAATGCCTTTTCTAATGCTAAAGTATTATTATTAAATTTTTTTGCTAAAATATTTGCTGCCTTATCTTCATGAACATCTTTTTGAGTTAATTGAGCACATATTAAATAGTTTACATTATTTTTTATAAAATACTGTTGGTCTTCCTTTGATATAATTCTACCTTTTAAAAACTTCTTTCCGTCTAACGTAATGGTATGTGCTAATATTCCATTTAAGCTATCAATTACTTTTACTTGCCCAAAATACATAGTTATATATTTCCAGTATTTTCAAAGTCATTTCTAGTTAGTATTAATTCCGACATTATAGATATAGCTATTTCTTGAGGTGATTTGGCACCAATCGACAAACCAATTGGACCATGAATTTTTTTTATTTCATTATCAGTAAACCCTGCTATTTTTAAACGTTCAATACGAGCATTATGAGTTTTCTTAGAGCCTAAAGATCCTATGTAGAAGGCATCACTTCTTAAGGCTGCATATAGTGCAGAATCATCTAATTTTGGATCATGAGTCAAAGTAACTACTGCTGTTCTATTATCAATTTTAAAACTAATAAGCGCTTCCTCTGGCCATTCATTAACTATATTAATGTTGGGAAACCTCTTGTCATTTGCAAAAGCTGCCCTGGGGTCAATAATAGTTACCTCATAGCCTGATATTGTTGCAATTTCTGCTAATGGTTGTGCAATATGGACCGCTCCAACAGTCACTAATCTAAGAGGAGGAAGGGATATATTTATAAACCATCTTTTAGAATCTAAACTTACTATACCAGACTTTCCTTGCTTAATTAATGTCTTAGCCGCTATATAAATTTTATTATTATCATCATTATTGATAATAATTTGTTGTCCACTTTCTAATTCAGTAGCAACTATTATACTATTACGATTATTTTTTGCTGAAAGAACTAGATTTAAAGTTTTATCTTTCAATCATAACTCCCAACTTTCTCAACAAAAACTTCTACTTTACCTCCACATGTTAGGCCTGCTTCCCAAGCCTCTGAATTGCTAACCCCAAACCTTAACAATTTAGGAATACCAGTTTTCATTACGTCCTGAGCTTCTGAAATTACTGACCCTTCAATACAACCTCCTGACACAGAGCCTAGTATATCTAGGTCTTCATTAATTGCCATTTGACTTCCTACAGGACGAGGGCTTGACCCCCAAGTTAAAACTACAGTCGCTAGAGCTACTGATTTATTGTCTTTCCTCCATAATGAAGCTTTATATAAAATTTCATCAAATTGTTTCATTAATTTTCCACACTATTAAAAATATTTTAATTATAAGTTAAAATTTTTAAAAAAAAAATAATTTTTGTATTAATATGCTTTTAAAGCCTCTTTAGTTAGAACATCTATAAGGTGAGCTCTATATTCTGATGAAGCATGAATATCTTGATTCAACTCTCCAGAAGAAATGGTTTTAAGAGGTATGTCATTAGAAAAATTTAAAGTGAGAGCATTGCTTAATTCTTTAGCAATAAATGGAGTATGTGAGGCACCAGAAATTGCTACTGATACTTTAGTTGCATATTTTGCGATCGCAATACCTACTATAGCATACCTACTTGCGGGGTTAGGGAATTTTATATAATTAAAAAATTCTGGTATTTCAAAACTTATTTCTGTAATAATTTCATTCTCTTCTAAGCAAGTCTCAAACATATTAGTAAATATATCACTATTGCTTATAGTTCTATTATTAGTCGTAATACTACTCTTTAACGCCAAAATAGCCGCTGGCCAGTCTGCAGCTGGGTCTGAATTAGCTATTGAACCTCCAATAGTTCCCATATTTCTAACGGCCGGATCTCCAATACCATTAGCTAATTTTGTCATATTAATAATTTTGGATGCTATAATGTCATTATTTGCAATTGTATGATGTGAGCATAGAGAACCTATTGTAATTATATTATTACTGAGTTTTATTTCTGATAAAGTATTAATTGCTCTTAAATCTATTAAATCACTTGGTGCAATTAACCTTTGTTTCATTGATGCTAGTAGAGTCATTCCTCCTGCTAAAAATTTAGGCTCTTCACATGAATTATAGATGTTTATTGCCTCATCAATATTGTGGGGAGAATGAAAGTTAAACTGATACATTAAATATCTCCTGATTCACGCATTTTAATCGCTCCTTCTTCTATAGATTTAACTATATTTTGATAGCCAGTACATCTACATAAATTTCCCTCTAAATGCTTTCTAATATTATCTTCGTTTGGTTTATCATTTTGTTTTACAAGAGAAATTCCTGAAATAATCATTCCTGGTGTACAAAAACCACACTGTAAACCATGGTTATTCCTAAATGCCTCCTGCATAGGATGTAAGACTCCATCTTTTTGTAAATTCTCAATAGTTGTAATTTTTTCTCCGTTTAATTGAGCTACTAAAATTGAACATGCTTTTATAGCTTTATCATTATGCAGTATCATGCATGCACCACATTGACTTGTATCACAACCTATATGACTTCCAGTAAGGTTTAACTCATCTCTTAAAAAATCTATTAAAAGAACATTAGCTTTAATATCTTTTTCAATAATTTCATCATTTATAGTAATTTTTATAGCAATTTCATGCATACATACCTCCCTATTGTACTTTTTTTCAAAGATCAATATTTACTATATCTTATTATAAATATTTTACTAAGTAAAAAATACTAATATTAATCCAATTATAGCTATTAATAAGAAAATCCAAATCCAATATGGAATTTTTATTTTATTAGTCTCTTTCTTATTAGCAATACTGTTTTCATTAGTAATGCTTTCAGGGTTTTCTATACTGTTTATATATTCATTAAAGGTTTTAAAAAAATCATCAGCTGTACTTTTAATAATCCCACCTATTAAACGTGAGCCTAATTGAGCTAATTTTCCTCCTACCTGCGCATTTCCTTCATAATGTAATAAAGTATTATTAGAGTTTTCAGTATCTAATAAGGTAATCTTAACACTACCTTTTGCAAAACCTGCGGCTCCACCTTTTCCTTGACCTGTAATTATATAGCTATTAGGAGGCTCTAATTCCGTTAACAACACTGATCCATTAAATATTGCAGAAACAGGACCTACTTTTGCTTTTACTTTTGCTTTAAATTCAGTATCTGAAACTTTATCTAATGTTTCACAACCTTTTATAGAGTTTTTTAAAGTCTCTGAATTATTAAGATGTTCCCATACTTTCAATCTTTTTGCGGGAATTAAATATTCACCTTTTAAATCCATATTTAACTATTGCCCGTTAGCTTTTAAATAAGCTATGATATTTTCCCTATCTGCCTCTTTTTTCAGACCAGGAAAGATCATTTTTGTTTTTCTTACCAAATCTTTAGGTTTTTTTAACCATTTGTCTAAATTCTCATCATTCCAATTACCGGCTTCTCCTGCATAAGCTATCATACCTTTTGAATATTTATATCCTTCTTTTGCTGCAATTGGAGAACCAACAATATTCCATAAATTAGGTCCTAATTTATTTTTACCACCCTCATCTATTCCATGACAAGCCTTACATTTGTTAAACACTTTTTTTCCTGCTGCTGCATCTCCAGCTTGGGCAGAATGGACATATGATAATAAAAATATTACTGAAATAGATTTGATTAAAAATTTAAGCATTTGATGTACCTCCATGAAAACATTATTAAAAACAATTTAACTATATTTAAATCTTATTCAATATAAAATATTGATTTATTCACATTCTTTTGAACATTTTATGGTAGGTAAACCTCGGTTTATCCAACCAGTAGAATTATTGTAGCCAACCATACCTTCAGGAATATTACTTATATTGATATAACCCTGATCTTTTAGCATTGCGACAGTGGCACCAGACCTTCCTCCTGAATGACATATAATTGCTGCTTCTATACTTTTATCTTTACCTAAAACTTCTAATATCTCAGAAATATATTCTTTTCTAAGAGTTCTAGCAGCAGAATACATTTGGATTAGTTTTGCATTTTGTATTACTCCAGTTTCTTTCCATTCTAATTTGCTTCTAACATCTATAATTAATAAATTATTTTTAAGTTCGTCGGCCGCTTGCATAGGGCTAATATCTTTAGCACATATGTTTGCTATAGATATAAAAAATATATAAATAACTATAAAAATTTTCTTAAACATATCTAATCCAATAATTTTGTTGGTAGCCATAATACTAATTCTGGAAAAACAATAATGAGTATTAGGCCTATTAATTGTAATATTACGAAAGGAATAATACCTTTATAAATCATTTGAATTTTAATAGATGGTGGTGCTACACCTTTTAGGTAGAACAACGCAAAACCAAATGGAGGCGTTAAAAAAGAGGTTTGCAAATTTACAGCTATTAAAACGGCAACCCATGGAATAACCATTGTAGGGTCTAGATGGTTTCCAAAATCTAAGGTAGCTAATATGGGAGCAAAAAGAGGTAAAACAATAAGAGTTATTTCTACCCAGTCAAAGAAGAATCCTAATAAAAATACCATACCCATCATGAAAAATAATATACCCCATGATCCTAGGCCCATACTATCAACAAAATGGTGAATTAAATCATCACCTCCTAAAGATCTAAAGACATAAGAGAATGCAGTTGCACCTATGAAAATTCCAAATATCATAGCACAAGTCAAAGCTGATCTTTCTGTTACACTTTTAATCACTGCTTTAGTTAAACGTTTATTAAAAAATGCTAAAATAATAGAACCTAAAGCGCCAACTGCTGCAGCTTCTGTAGGAGTTGCAATTCCTGCAAATATTGAGCCTAGTACACACATTATAAGAAATATTGGAGGTATAAAAGATTTAAAAATCATTATCCAAAGTTCTGATTTAGTTTTTGGTCCTAAACCATCTGGAAGAGGAGGTGCTAATTTAGGATTAAATTTAGTTCTTAAGTATATATATACAGTATAAATAAAGGCTAATAAAAAACCGGGAATAACTGCAGCTAAAAATAAAGTTCCAACAGAAATAGACAAAAGATCTGCCATTATTACAAGCATTATAGAAGGAGGGATTAGAATTCCTAAAGTCCCTGATGCTGCTATTGTTCCAGTTGCTAAAGAAGGGTCATAATTTCTATCTAGCATTACTGGAAGTGCTAGAAGCGTCATCATAACAACCGATGCTCCAATAATCCCAGTTGTGGCTGCCATAATAGTTCCCATTATTGTTACAGATAAGGCTAATCCACCAGGAACCTTTCTTAATAAGACTTGAAGGCAATATAAAAGATCATTTGCAACGCCACTTCTTTCTAACATGGTTCCCATAAATATAAACATCGGAACAGCTACTAGAATTAAATTTTCACAAATTCCACCCCATATTCTACTAATAATATTAAAAAACTCTATAAAATTAAATACATCAAAAGCTATACCTAAAAAACCATATCCTAAGCCAACTCCGCCTAAAACAAAAGCTACAGGAAAACCACTAAATAATAATATTGCTAAAGTAAAAAACATGAATATAGGCAATAATGTAACAAAATCTATGGTCATAATTTATTCTCCTCAGCTTGTACACTTTTAACAAGCTCTTCCGTAGCATTTGATAGCTCTGGAGACATTGCTTGAGAAGTATCCATTAATATTTGGTTGTTACTTTTTAATCCGATTAAATAGGATATATTTCTCAATAGCACACTAATACCTGCAAGCCATAAAAAAGCCATGCCCATGGGTACAAATGCTTTAATAACCCATCTATGTGACAAGCCTGTAAGAGCAGAAGAAACTTCTTGCAATCCATATGAACGAGAAACAAAATCTATTCCGAACCAAACTATTAAACCTGTATAAGGAAGTATAAATATTATAACACCAATTACTTCCAATATTGCTTTTAATTTTGTAGAAAATCCCTCTCTTATTACCTCTATCCTTACGTGAGAATTTTTTAAATATGCATAACCTAGGGCTAATAAAAATAAGGCAGCATGTAAATGCCATTCCATTTCTTGAAGTTTTGTAGAACCTAATACAAAAAACTTTCTTGAGATTATATCGAACATAATTATACCTATTAATGGTAAAGATAACCAAGCACCTAGCTTACCTATAGCTTCCAATATATTTTCTAACTTAGAACTTATCTTCAATAATGTTTTAGCTAAGCCATTATCTAAGTTTTGATATGATATATTCATTTCTCCTCCTAATTAACCCTACAAAATATTTGTATTAAAATAATAATAAATTTATTGTGTAATGTGCGAACGCTTTTGTTAAACTGTTCTATCGAAGATATCAAATGTTTGAAAGTTTTTTCTTAAAATATTTTTTGAATCAACTTGTAACCATTTATCAATTATTGTTGCATAAACGCTTCTAAAATCAGTAGTATATTTTAAATTATCACCATCATCTAATCCGTTTACTAGGTCTGGAATTTTACCATAATGTCCACCTTTTACGGAGGATCCAATTATAAACATAGGGCCTGCAGCGCCATGGTCAGTTCCAAGACTTGTGTTTTCTGGAACTCGTCTTCCAAACTCAGTCATGACTAATAACACCACATCTTCAGATTTTCCCATTCTATCCAAATCATGCATAAATCCTCTAATTGCATCTGAGGCATATGTAAGGAGTCTTTTATGTAAATTAGGTTGATGAACATGTGTATCAAATGCATTATCTCTAAAGGATGTGTAGTAAAGCCTTGCAGGAACATTGGCTTCAATTAATGCCGCTATTTTATTTAAATCTACAGGAGCCAAACCATAATCTACTTGACGAGTATAATTTGACCAAGCTTCACTAATAATATTTGAAGATTCTTTTGCACTATTAGCTATTTCATTTAAAAAATTTTGCGCAGAATTATTATTTCTCTCATCTTTATTATAGATGACTGATTCTAAAATAGGTTTTTGTTCATGAAATCCTTCTCTTTGAAATCTTTGAGGATGATCAAAAACAATTGGTATATGTTTTTGAGATCTTACTGCTAAAGATTGAGTTTTATCAACATTAATTAAAAAATTTTTATAGGAAGCAGGAGCCATATTATCAGCTAATCTTCCTAACCAACCAAATTCTTCTCCACTATTAGGGGCAGCCGTATGCATATAAGCCATAGATGTAAAATGAGAAAAAGATGGATTGTCATATCCGCATCCATGAATAATTGCCATGTTGCCTTCTTTATACAGGGACTCAAGACCAGTTATTCCTGGATTAAATCCAAAATAATCATCAATTTTTAAAAGGTCTTTTTCTTTTATACCTATATTAGGTCTATATTTATAATAGTTGTCATCACCATATGGAACAACAGTATTTAAACCATCATTTCCTCCAGACAGTTCTAGTACAACGAGTGTTTTTCCATTTAATGCATCATTGGCAAGGGAATATTTCATTGGAAAGAAAGAACTTAGAGATGCAGCTGCAGCAGTTTTTAATAAAGATCTTCTTTTAATATAATTTTTCATTATTTTATCCTAACTGATATTCGGGTTGACTCATAATTAAATGAACGACCAATCTTAAAGAGTCTTCTAAATAACTCTCAGCATTTTTAATATTACTTGTTCCTAAATTTTCTTCTAAAAATCTAATTAGCATTTTACGTTTATCATTATCAATATTCACGGTTAAAAATCTATTTATTAAATAGTCAACTGCATCATCTGTAGATTGAGCGCCGCTTTTAATAATCATTTTAGTAAAATTTATTTCTGCCGCAAATCTTGGTATTGGTTTTACTTTGGATACAGCCATTTGCCAACCCCTGTAAGAAGCATATCTAGTATTAAAATCCTCATCTCTATCCGACATCATATTACTTTCTGCCATCATCATGGATTCTCCTCCATTACTAGATTTCGTAGCACTAGTTATATCAGCACCTTTTTTAATAGCATTATGCATAACTATAATTTTTGGATCAGGAGCATGAAAATCTTCACCTATAAAATCTATATCTGGATATAAAAAACTTCTTGCAAAATTACCACGCTCCATAAGTAAAGCTGGAGTTATCCAACTTCTTCCTCCAGCCCATCCTGCAACCGTCGGTGGCCAAAATAAAGTTTGACCCATAGCTGTGGTAGATTGGTTGAAATCTGGTATACCTGGAGTATTATTTAATCCTAATTTTTTATATGTAGATATTACTAGTTCAACTGGTGATTTAATATGAGAACCCATATTTCTTTGACTATAAAAATCTTTTGATAAAAAGATTGCTTTTAGTAATGGCTTAAGTTCATAATTATTAGATTTTAAAATTTCTGCATATTGGTTAATTATATCAATATCTATATATTCA
>ENA-OREN01001036-OREN01001036.1-marine-metagenome-genome-assembly--contig:-NODE-1036-length-34790-cov-12.706220_pt1 | contig 34790 bp, 36 predicted proteins | sample MGYA00248624_ERZ508555 | MGnify/ENA primary metagenome ERZ508555 (study PRJEB26222, sample SAMN06267773) | marine metagenome | isolation source: Saanich Inlet, British Columbia, Canada | place...
TGGTGGAGGTAAGCGGGATCGAACCGCTGACCCCTTGCATGCCATGCAAGTGCTCTCCCAGCTGAGCTATACCCCCGTGAGATTAATCTCGATAATTTTTTTCAGAATCAAATTGACCCAAATCGACTTTAGGTTGTGGCTTCCACCCCGGTTTTGTATGTTCTGCAATAACATTTGTAAAGATCCCGCCTCTCACAAAAAATTTAGCTGTTAATCGCATAAATCTTGGGTTTGTTGCTTTAACAAGGTCGTCTAAAATACTGTTCGTTACTGCCTCATGAAAGCATCCCTCATCTCTGAATGACCAGATATAGAGTTTTAGACTTTTTAGTTCCACACAAGTCTTATCGGGGATATAATCAAGGTACAAAGTAGCGAAGTCAGGTTGGCCTGTTTTAGGACACAAACAAGTAAACTCTGGAATTTGCATATGGATATGAATATCTCTTTTAGCGTTGGGATTTTCGAATGTTTCTAGTGTTTTGGTGGGTTGGGCTGTTGGCTTTCCACCGAGTGAATTTTGATTCATAACTTAAGCTTAAATTTATTTGAAAGATGACATTATACTGCCTTGAACAAATTCTTTTTCAACAAAATCCAAAGATTGATAACAATTGAAACTTAAAGAGATTAAATTAGCTGGCTTTAAAACATTTGTTGATCCAACAACAATAAAAGTTGACGCACAATTAGCAGGCATTGTAGGACCAAATGGTTGTGGTAAATCAAACGTAACCGAATCTGTAAAATGGGTTTTAGGATCTTCCTCAGCTAAAGAGTTGCGAGGAGGAACGATGGAAGATGTCATCTTTTACGGTAGTGATACTCGCCAACCTGTTTCTAGAGCAAGCGCTGAGCTTTTCTTTGATAATTCAGAGGGAATGGCTCCACAAGCATGGGCTAGTTATGCTGAAATATCTGTAAAGAGAGTCATTGAAAAGGAAAAGGGGTCAAGTTATTACATTAATAATACTCAAGTGAGAAGAAAGGATGTAGCTGACTTATTTCTTGGTACTGGCTTAGGCGCTAAAGGTTATGCAATCATTGGACAAAATACAGTCTCACAAATTATCGAAGCAAAACCAGAAGAGCTAAAAAACTTTCTAGAGGAAGCTGCTGGTGTCAGTCAATATAAAGAGAGAAGGAAAGAAACAGAATATAGGCTACGTGATACAAAAGAAAACCTATCCCGCGTTGAAGACTTATTAAGGGAAATTAATCAACAAATCACCAAGCTTGAATCACAAGCAGAAACCGCAAGCAAATATAATAAGCACCAAGAAAATTTAAAATTTCAAGAAGCGCAGGTCTGGGCATTAAAGAAGAGGGATGCGAATGAGTCTTGGGATCAAATAAAAACGCTTATTACTAACCAACAGACTGAATTAGATCAATTTACAACAGCATTAAGAGATATCGAAGTGAACGTTGAGAATGCAAGGCAAGAGCACGCTGACACATCTAACGAAATTAATTCTGCACAGGCTAAATTTTATGAGGTAAATGCCCTTGTATCTGATGCAGAAAATGCTCTAAATAATATTAAAAATAATTTAGAGAGATTGAAGGTTACATTGGTTGAGAGTGAGGAAAAATTAAAATCTCACACCACCTCAATAAAAGAAATTGAAAAAGCGATAGAAGAAAATCAAAATTTAATACAAATCGAAAATGAAAAGCTATCAAAACACCAACAAAATGCCGGTGCAGATAAAGCCAGGCTCGTGAAGGTAGAAGCTGAATTTAGGGCGGCTGTTGAGAAGTTAGAATTTCAACAAAGCGAAAATCAAAAAATATACGAGTTAATCAATTTAGAATCAACTCGAATTGATTATATTAATAAAGGCATTGAGGATTTAGAGGTAAGAAAAAAACAACTTCATGACGAATCCTTGGTAATAAAAGAGAAGGGTGGGAGTCATGACAGCACCTCTCCAGATCACATAGGAGATATAGATAATCAAATAACGCTCGCGGATAATGAGTTAGCAGAGAAAAAAGAATTACTAAGTAAATTAGAAAAAGAAACAGACAGCCTCAACTTGAGAAAAGATGAGCATCTTAAAAATTTTCAGCAAACTGAAATACAAATCTCGACCCTGTCAAGCTTTGTAGAGAGTGAAATGAATGATGAGCATACCAGTGAATTTCTTAATGAAGCAGGTATTGATAAAGAAAGGAATATATTTAAAAGAGTTGATATCGAAAAAGATTGGCAAAAAGCTGTTGGCTTTCTTCTTTCAGAGTATGCCAGCGCCTATGAAAGCAAAAGAATATCCCCTGAAGCACTTAAAGAGATCCCAACAAGCATAGCTGTTGTATATGAGGGAAGTTCAAACAAGACAATTACACATAACGCAAAACTCACACCACTGCTTTCAAAAATATCATCTAAAATACCCAATATAAATAATGTATTAGCAGAATGGCTTTGTCATGCCTATATTACAAATGAACAAGGTCTAGAAGCTAATCTTAAAGATCTTAACTTTGGTGAAATATTGGTTGATCAATCTGGAAATATTCATGGTAAAAACTTTCAAGTATTTCGATCTGAAAATAAAACAAAATCTAATAAATTCACTAATCTTAAGCTGCTTGAAGACCTAAAGAAAGATTTACCCGGATACAAGAAAGAGCTTGATAGAGCTATTAATAAAACAGATGAACATATAGAAAATTTAGCGACAATAAAAAAACAAGTGGAGCTTTTATCTGAGAAAAAATTTAATCTTATTGAAGAGAAAAATTCAATAAATTTAGAGGTAAATAAACAGCAACAAATTGAAATTCATAGGCAAGAAAGAATCGTCAATATAGGCATCGAGCTTGAAGAGGCTGATAAAAAAATAAGTAGTTTTATGGAGGAACTTAGTCAGAAACAAAAAAGTCTTGATGAACATAGTAAAGATAAATTAAATTTACAAAAAAAATTAGAGGAATTATTGAATGACAAAAAAACCTCTGAGGTAAAATTTGAATCAGAAAGAGAAAAGGTATTCGCACGTGATAAAACAGAGCAAGAGCTTTTATTTAATTTAAAAATTCATCAGAACAAACATGAAGATTTTGTTGAAAAATTAACTCACAATACAAACGAAAAGCTTCGCTTAGAAAAATTAATAAATGATTCACATAGTCAATTAAATGAAAAAAACTCTGAAAATCAAGAATCAATTCTTAAAGAAAGCCTTCAAGAAAAAGAACAGGCAGAAAAAAAGCTTATTAAAGCAAGAGAAGATCTTTTGACGAAAGAAACTAATTTGAAAAATTTAGAAAGCAAAAGACTGGAAAAGCAACACTCACTGAACCCACTTACTGAAAAGGTCCAAGAATCTAAAATTTTAGAAAGAGAATCACAGATACTATTCCAGCAATGCTGCCAAGAAATTGAAAAAACCTCCTTCGATGAAAGTGCTTTACTTGATTCAATCGATGCTGACACAAATATCGAATCGATAATAGAAAAATGTGATTCACTCCGCCTTAAAATGGAACGTCTTGGTCCCGTTAATCAAGCTGCTATTGATGAGTTAAATTCCATCAAAGAAAGAAAAAATTATCTACAAAAACAATCTGATGATTTAACTGAAGCGATGACGACACTTGAGAACGCAATTAAAAAAATCGATAGTGAAACAAGGGAAAAATTAGATACAACCTACAAAGAGGTTAACAAAAATTTCAGTGAGTTTTTTAAAAGATTGTTTATGGGAGGAAGGGCGGAGCTTCAATTGATGGGAGATGAAATTTTAGACACAGGTCTTCAAGTATCAGCGCAACCCCCTGGTAAAAAAAATACAACGATCAATCTTTTATCAGGTGGGGAAAAAGCATTAACAGCAATATCACTTATATTTGCATTGTTTAAATTAAACCCCTCTCCGTTTTGCGTTATGGATGAAGTAGATGCACCATTGGACGATACGAATACTAGTAATTTCTGCTCCTTAGTGAAGGAAATGGCAGAGAAGACACAGTTTTTAATCGTTACACACAACCGAATTACCATGGAGATTGCAGAACAATTAGTCGGTGTTACTCAGCAAGAACTTGGGGTTTCAAGGATTGTCGAAGTTGATATGAGGGATATTGATGATATGGAGCTAGCTTACTAAATATGAATGATGTTCAACTTGCACTATTAATCACGGGTGTAGTCATTATTTTTGTGCTAATCATCTATAACTGGAGTGAACTAAAAAGATTATCAAAAAAACAAGCTAGCCTCTCGAAGCCCAATAACTCTTTAGGCGAAGAAAACGATCCACTTTTTCATAACTTTAATGATACAGAGGTGACCGCTGAGCCTTTTATACCCTCAGAGAAGGAGATCAATGAAACTTTAACTGGCTCGGAAAAGATAATTAATTCAAATTTGCCCGATGGCATTGACAGAGACATTGAAACTGTAATTTCGATTACATGTAAAAAGATTCAAGAGACGAGTAGTGGGTTACTTTTAGAAAAAATTAAATCGATGCCAGGTGTCAGAGTTTATATCAGAAAAGATAATGATCTGTGGGCAACAGAATCAGCAATTTATGGCACTATTCATTACAACCAGGTTCTCTTAGTTTTGCTGCTCGCAAGTAGGAAATATACTTTAGATACCAAAGGCATTCAGGATTTTAAGCAACTTGCGAATGATATTTCATCAAATATTGATGGACCAATATTTTGGTTATCTAATCAGGATATTGAAAAAGAATCTTTTCATTTAAATAAATTTAAAAAAGAAGTCGATCACTCATTGATTCTTCAGGTTTATCCAAAATCTGACCCAACATTTCATGCTGGACCTTTGATAGACTTTTTTAAACAGCCTATCTTTAAAATTAACAATAAGTCTTATCACGAATTAATAAATCCAGATTCAGGCCTAAAGATTTGTACATTGACTTCATTATCTGGAAAGCCATTAAATATTAGTCATGAAACATTCCTTCAAGGAATAATTTTCAAAATGGATATCCCAAATACCATAAAAATTACAACTGCATTCAACGAACTGATCCTTACAATTAAACAGTTCAACACTAAGCTTAATGGGGTGCTTGTCGATGTCAGTAGAAAACCCTTGAATGATGACCAAATAAGCCAAATATATGTGCATTTAAAAAAATTAGAAAAAATAATGCAAGAAAAGAAAATTCCATCAGGCTCTGATATAGCTCAAAAAATGTTTAATTAGGCCATGAAAAAAAATAGTGCATTTAAAGAAACTGTTTTAGCTCTAAAAAAAGAGATTCAAGAGCATAATTTTTATTATTATGTAAAAGATGATCCGACAATCCCTGATAGCGCTTATGACGATCTCATGAAGAAATTAGAGGGGTTAGAAAAGCAATACCCCGAATTAATCACCGAAGACTCACCAACGCAAAGAGTCGGCATACTTTCAAATACGGCATTTAATCAAGTAAGGCATATAAAACCTATGCTTTCTCTAAGCAATGTGTTCCATGAAGAAGAGTTAGCAGCCTTTGATAAAAGAATTAAAACTGATTTAGGAATGGAAAGTATTAATTATGCAGTAGAGCCAAAATTTGATGGACTTGCGATTGCATTAATTTATGAGGAAGGTTTTTTCTCTCTCGGTGCGACACGAGGTGATGGCTTCACAGGCGAAGATGTGACTCACAACCTTAAAACTATCAAGTCTATTCCCCTTAAAATAGACGCTAAAAACCTGCCATCAAGAATCGAAATACGAGGCGAGGTTGTGATGTTCAAAGAGGATTTTCTCGCCCTTAACAAAAAGCAGGAAGAGCTAGGTCAAAAGGTATTCGCTAACCCAAGAAATGCCGCGGCAGGTAGTTTGAGGCAACTAGATCCAAGTATTACAGCAACACGACCGCTTAGGTTTTATGCATATAGTATAGATTTTGAGGGTATTGAAAATACCCTTACATCACATTCTGACTCAATAAAGTTGCTAAATGAACTCAAAATACCCACCACAGATCTTGTAAAAAACGTGACTAATGTTGTTGGATTATTAGATTATTACCATGAAATTGTCGATAAAAGACAAGGATTACCCTTTGATATTGATGGTGTTGTATATAAAGTTGATTCCTTAAATTATCAAGATGAGCTTGGTTTTGTATCTAGGGCACCCAGATGGGCTGTTGCGCATAAATTTCCGGCTGAAGAGGCTGAATCACAGATTTTAGGTATTGATGTTCAGGTCGGTAGGACGGGTGCAATTACCCCAGTGGCGAGACTTAAACCCACTTTCGTATCTGGCGTTACGGTTACAAATGCCTCCCTTCACAACGAGGCAGAGCTCCTTAGGAAAGATGTTCATATCAATGATTTTGTTTTAATTAGAAGAGCAGGGGATGTAGTGCCTGAGGTTGTAAATGTTATTAAGTCTAAGCGACCAAAAAATATTGAAGCATTTTTAATGCCTACCCAATGCCCTGAATGTGGTTCAAAACTAAAAAAAGAGGAGGGAGAGGCCATCCTTAGATGCTGTGAAGGTATTCAATGCCCTGCACAAAGAAAACAGTCCATCATACATTTCGCTTCAAGAAAAGCGATGGATATTGACGGCCTAGGTGAAAAGATTATTGATCAACTGCTTGAAAACAAAGTGATTAGCGATTTTACAGACCTCTATACTCTTGATATAGGTTCTCTTGAGGGGTTGGAGCGGTTTGGTGAAAAGTCCGCTAAAAACCTTATTGAATCAATTCATAAATCAAAAGAAACAACATTAGGACGTTTGATATACGCGCTAGGGATTCGAGGGGTAGGTGAGGCAACAGCAAAAGATCTAGCCAAAGAATTCGGAACTATATCAAATATAAAAGCACAAACTAAAGAGGCCTTAGAGGGTGTTGATGATATAGGCCCTACTGTTTCAAGCTTTATTCATTCTTACTTTAATGACTCAAAGAATCTTGATTTAATTGAAAGGATCATAAATAATGGCGTGTCCTTTAAAGAGGAGCTAAGAAAAGAAGTTAAATTTGTATCTGAAATTAGTGATAAGGTTTTTGTTTTAACAGGGACATTACCTACACTGAAGAGAGAAGAAGCGAAACAAATAATCGAGCAATATGGTGGGAAAGTCACTTCAACTGTTTCAAAAAAGACAGATTATTTATTAGCTGGAAACGACGCGGGTAGTAAGCTTGAAAAAGCGCAAGCACTTGGAATAGTAATTTTATCGGAAAATGACCTTATTAAATGGACTGAGGAGTAATAATGATTAAACAATTAACATTAATTTTATCTTTTATATTATTGTATTCAAATAATATTTTTGCTTATAATGTGAATAATGAATGTGAAAAAAAATTAAACAAAGGTAAGTATGAGGAAGCTTTAAAAGCAGCGAATTCAGTCAAGAATAAGTACGATTCTAATTTTTGTAAGGGTAAGGCTAATTTTCGTCTTAGAAACAATGATCAGGCAATTAAAGACTTTGAAATAGCCGAAAAAGAAGCATCTATTCAAGCTGATCAAATGCAGGCAATTCTTTTCAAGGGCATTACACAAAGGGATTCTGGAGATTTTAAAGGGTCTAGTAAGACTTTTACCTATGGATTTCAGACAGCTGAATTAGGTAATAGTAAATACCTTCAATATGAGCATCGTTTTTTGTATCAATTAGCTATTAACATGCTTCGAACTAAAGAATTTTTAGATGCTCAAGATTACTACACAAGAGCTTTAGTATTAGCCTCAAATGATAATGAGAGAGCTGTTTGTTATGAGGGCTTAGCGCAAACATACTTCTACAGAAATAAAGCCTCAAAAGCTGTTGAGTATGGCTTAAGAGCAACATTAATGTTTCAAAAGACAGGTATGCTAGGTGAGTATGCTGATAGCAGCATTGAGCTTTCAAGATATTACTATCTAGATAAAAACCAAACTAAAGCAATCGACACACTTAAAAAGCTTGAAAAATTTTGTATTGATAATGGAGGAGAATACTATCTTGCTAAAACGCTAATTGCTCAAGTTGAGCTATATACAAAAATTGGAGATGAAAAAGCTGCTGCCGAGAGCAAAAAAAATGCAGAAATAGTGATGCAAAGATTAGGTATTGAAGACTTTGATTAAATTATTTTTTTTTGAGATGTATTGATTTTATTGCTTTGTAGGAGGCTATCTCTCAAATTCTAAAGCACCATCATCAATTTTACTAAATTTAAAAATAAGATATTCTACAAAATAATTCTGATAGAACTTATAAGTCCTGTTTGGAAACTTATCCATAGCCCTTAATACGTAATTAGCTTGTATTGATGGCGTAGTCCTTTCTCCCAAATACCTGGCGGAACAAGAGCTTAATTCTTTATTCTTCATATACTTAATTGTTTTACAAATACGTTGACTAACTATTTCACATCTCGCAGTCCAACTAAAATTTATGTATCCTGCGTGTGCAAAAAGATTTGGTAACCCACTAAACATCATTCCTCTATACCAACTAGTATCGTGAATATTAATTTTTTTATCATTAACAAAAATATCAATGCCACCCAATAATTGTGCGTTACCGCCTGTGGCCATTACAGTTAAATCACTATTGATAACTTTTCCATCCTGCAACTTAACTCCGCTTGTTTCCCAATTACTTACACCTTGGCGCTCTATTGTTACCTTGCTTGATTCAACAGCCCTAAAATAATCCTGATCTAAACTAGAAGCGGGGCGCTGATCCCAAAAATCATATGATGGAGTGGTTTTCTCGTTATAGTAAGGATCTGCTGCGATAATTTTTTTTCTAAGTGACTTTTTAAAAAATCTACTAGATATATAATCCTTTAAAACTTGAAATGTTTTGTAACCACGTGATGATTTTTCTTTACTATCAATATCAATAATCCATGCCGGGCTTCGCTGAACTAGTGTTACTTTTTTAGCATCTTTTATAATTGAGGGAGCCATAGTAATAGCGGTACAGCCACTTCCAATGATAGTTACATTTTTACCTTTAAAGTCAGTATCTCCCCAAGCTTGCGTGTGTACAATTTTGCCTTTGTACTTACTTTCCCCTTTAAACTTAGGCCAGTGAGGGTTTTTGCGATCACGTGATCCAGTACAGCAAATAACATACTGACTCGTATAATTTTTTTTATCGGTTGTTGTTGTCCATGTATTATTCTTCCAAGATAGTGCCGATACCTGCGTATTAAATATTATATTTTTTTTGATTTTAAATTTGTTTGCTGTTCCATTTATATAGCCCCTGATCTCCGCTCCATTTCCTATTATAGGGCCCTCCCATGGGTTGAAGCTAAATCCATAAGTGTACATATCGTTGTCCGCACGTACTCCAGGGAACTTCATTTGATCCCAAGTACCTCCTGGAGAGCTCCTTGAATCGAGTATCTTATAGTTGATACCTGGAAAATTTTTCTGTAAATAGTAAGCAGTTGTAATGCCCGCTATACCTGCACCGATAATTATTACGTCTATTTTATCTGCCATAATAAAAATCCAATTTAACTTTTAACTTTCCTTCTTGAGACAAAAATACCAAAAACAATTAGCACAAGAGCTAATAGATTTTGCCAAAGAACAGGTTCACCGAGAACAATAGCTCCTAGAGTGAAGGCGTAGACTGGGATAACGTAATTCATATTTGAAATAAAAGTTGCTCCAGCATTATTGATTAAGTTAAAGAAAATTAAAGCCCCTAGTCCGGTTGGTAATACACCAAGCGCCAACATATTTAGTGATGTTTTTAATGGGATATCATTTAAATTTAGATGGACCATATCGGGCCATATCACAAAAGCTAAAAAACAGGCAAGAATAGAGGAGGCTGTCGCAGCGACAATCGGATCGTATTTTGGAAATTTCTCAACCACGACACCGTGACTCGCATAGGAAGCTGCCGCACCTAAAATTAACAGAATACCAAATACCGTATTCTTGCCATCCCCAATTGACGGGGCTAAAATAAATAGCACACCAGAGATACCAAGTATGAATCCTAGAATTTTGTAACGATTCAGCGCATTATTTGGCAGGAATATATGTGCTAATACCATAGTTACCAAAGGGACAAATGCCATTAGTAGGCCTGTCATACCAGATGTGATATGCATTTGACCACGAGAAATTAGCAAGAAGGGGACAATATTACCAATGATGGCATATATAAAGAAATGAACCCATGGCGTTAATGTTTTAGGGAAGCTTTTTCGGCAAAAAATACAGGCTATCAACAACACAATTGATCCTATCGCCAATCTGTATCCAACGGTTTGTTCAGGTGAAAAATGCCCACCTACCAAACACTCATGCATCATCGCAAAGGATGATCCCCATATAATAATAATTAGAAACAGATATTGGTAATTTCTTAGTGTACTTTGCATGTTTTCCTTTGCAGTCTTAATTAACTAACTAGTAATTGACGAATAAATATTAAAAAGTTCATAAGAATATTTATACCAATTAGGAATACTAGGATGACTAGTAATTTATTTGTTGTTTTTGTTTGGTTCATGTCGAGGCCAAACATAAGTATATCCTTAGAAGAGTAGACCTATATTTAACCACACTTTACATACTGATATGTATCTAAATAATTCATTTAACATAATATACATTATACGAAGTAATAAATACTTATTAGTGTTCTGCTTTATCTAAATCATCACTGATATCGTCGTCTAAGCTTGCAGTAAGATAATCAATGCTGTGAGGAAGATCTAATGTAAGTTGTTCTATAGGTTGTATTTTAATTTCAACGTTTTTTGATAAGAACTCAAGCAAATGACCTCCTCTTTGTTTATCATCTGATATGAAGTGAAGGTGATAATCTGGTACCGTCACTGAATGCATAAAATCTGGGGTCCAAAACCCAACCAAAGTTCCTTCCTCTTCTTTAAAAAAAAACTCCTTCTGGTCACCTGCAACTTCGACTAAAGGTCTATACGCCTCCTGCTTAGGAACAGATCGCGCTTTAATTGACTTGAAATAACCAGTTACCTGAATTGCATAGATTAAATTTTTCGACAAAATTAAAGAATCAATTTTCTTTTTTAAAGAATCAAAGGTAAGTTCTTCGTTAATAAATGTAGATGTTTTAGGTCTGAAATGAGTTACACAAGCATAGGGTGTTTCAAGGCTAGTATCCGCTACATTTGTTTTACCATTGGAGTGAAGGTCATAAAAAACACCATCTAAAAGCACCATCTCACCATCTAGATCATTAAAGGTACCTAAACCAAAGTCTCCATGCTCAAGTACTTCTTTAAGTGTTTTATCTTCACGCAAGATACCTTTAACAAGAGCATTCACAGGCGATGAAACGTAAAGGGAGTTTGTTTTTTTCATTTTATATACACCATTTAAAATATAATTAATTTCATATGAAGAAAGTACCTAAAACCATTTTTGGGTAAAAACAAGCACCCCTCTTCTGAAATAAGAAACTATAAATAGAAAAAGCAAGCTGCCTAAAAAATCTCCTGTAAACATCAGTATGGAGTCTATCTGATATTTTTCAAAAGCTATGCCCTCACTTAAAAAGGAATAAGTGTTGTGCATGAAAGAATTTATGATCGAATAAACTAAAGCAATTATTAAAATCTTTTGGATATTAAGATTTTCTAATTGCTCACCTAATGGCATGAAATTATTAATAAGCCACATTGTAAAAATAGGAGACCCGGCTGATATTAAAGCATACACAACGGCGCTATTATCAAAGTAGATTTTTAAGGCATCATCAGTTAGAAATACAAGTGCCGTTATTAGTGATCCAAAAAATAATCCCCAAAAAATTCTTTTTCCAAATAAACAAGCTATCGCAATTTTATATCCTGCCGGAAGGAAAATAATGAAGATATAGGAATGATCGTATAGAAGGCTATTAAATGCTCCGTTGAACACAAAAAGTAGTATCCAAATAACAATTATAATTAATTGTAATTTAACGAAGTTGAGCATGATTGTTTGGAGCTATAAAGTCTATTTCATCCAAATAATCTGAGTAATTCAATCCTTTTTTTATAAATCTTACACGTTCATCAGTCGGGCTTGCCACGAAAGAGAGAATTTTCTTTTCTCTAAGCTTCCTTAGCTTTCGGTTAAGACTTGCTGAGGAGAAATTTTTAACTCCATGCAACACATCATTAACATGTATATGTTTATCTTGAGCCCAAGCACTCTCAACGAAGGAAATGATTAACAATTCACCAAGATCTGTGTCAGATTGAGTTAATGGCGCTATAGAATTTAGAAAATTTACCATTTTGTAGTTCATACTTCATTCTAACAAAATAAGCTACGGTGTTAAACAATTTGACAAAAAATAAAGTAAGATATTTTTAATTTGAAAAACAATCCTACATATACACTGGGCAAACACCAAGGTATGGAGTCTTGTTTGCCACTGAGAGGCATACACGATTGACCTATAGCTAATGCTAATCATTAGCCACTATATAAATCCTAACTAGTAGTATTCAGAGAACACAGTTTGTGTAAAAATTAATAGGCAAAATAATAGTACGCATACCACCGCACTTGCAATAAGCACAGGTTTTAGTTGTTTTAGAACTGAGTCTTCCATAACCACCCCCTTTTATTAACATGGTTTAATCTTAACTTTCGAGCTCGGGGTCATTCTTGATATAAATCAAGAAACTAATAGATTTTAATCAAGGCATATCGCTTGTATAATTTTTAAAATATGAAAATTTTTTCAATTTTAATCTTATGTCTTTTTAATTTTATGATGACATTTAACACGCCTGTATCTGCAAATGATAACAAGGTAGCAGTTATGTTCGATGAAAGATTCCTCTTACATGATACGGGACCCAATCATCCTGAAAATCCAGAAAGATTGATTACTGTCATACGAGACTTAAAAAACTCTCCCCAAATTTCAACAAAAATCGTTTGGCCTAAATTTGAGGCCGCTACATTTGAGGAGCTAAACTTGGTGCACACTAAGGCATATATTGAATTAGTGGATCGCCAAGTTTCTCAATTAAATAACCATAGGGCATACTTAAGTACAGGCGACACCCCTATTTCTAAGCATAGCAATGATGTCGCAAAATTAGCGGTGGGAGCAGGTTTGGAGGCCGTTGATCAAATAATGGCTAGTGATTTAACCTCTGCATTTGCCTTAGTAAGACCTCCAGGACATCATGCATCATCTTCAATGGGGATGGGTTTTTGTATCTATAATAGCGTTGCTGTTGTCGCAAGATACTTACAAAAGAGATTTGGTTTAAAACGAATTCTAATTGTCGATTTTGATGTACATCATGGGAATGGAACACAAGATATATTTTATGAAGACAATAGCGTGTTTTACTTCAGTGTACATCAACATCCACTTTTCCCTGGAACTGGTCGGCCAAACGAAATAGGCAAAGATAAGGGTGAAGGTTATACATTAAATGTAGAGCTTCCTAAAGGAAGTGGAGATAATGAGGTGATTAAAGCATTTAATTCAAAATTAAGGCCTGCAATGAATCAATTTAGACCAGAATTTGTATTAGTCTCCGCAGGCTTTGATGCTCATCAGGGTGATCCTCTGGGGCAGTTAAATTATACGGATGAGGGATATGGGGTTGTTGCAGAGATCTTACAAGACATCTCTCAAAAATACGCTGACGGAAGAATTCTTTATATGCTTGAAGGTGGTTACAATGCAGATAATGTATCTCGATCAGTTCAAAAAATTCTCAATGTTTTAATAACAAATCAAGACATAAAATAAGAGGTTATCAGTAATAATTGACTTCAATATCTCACTAATATAGCTTAATAAACTGATGCACCTAAATTTTTTATCGGGGGGGGATTAGCTCAGTTGGTAGAGCAGTTGACTCTTAATCAATTTGTCGCGAGTTCGATCCTCGCATCCCCTACCAATAATAAGCATAAATATTAAATGAATAAACCAATCAAAATCACAGACATCTTAACCTCTAAGCTCAAAAGTCGTCTAAGGAGAAAGCCTTATGAGCATAAAGGACACTCAGGAAAGGTTTTACTCATTGGGGGAGATAAAGGAAAATCAGGGGCTTTGTTGTTAGCGGGTAAAGCTTCACTTTATGGTGGTGCTGGTTGGACGACACTAATAATGTTTGATGAAGCATCTGCTCACCTAGCTGAAGAACAACCTGAGTTGATGGTTAATTTTGAAGGTGACTTGGATAGCTCTAATTTTCTTGATGAAATGAATCCAGATGTTATAGCCATCGGACCCGGTTTAGGTATGTCCTCAAAAGCATCTAAGTGGGTTAAGCAATCCCTCCTTTCGAATAAACCAGTCATTTTAGACGCGGATGCATTAAATATTATTGCCAAAAATAAAGCGTTATTATCAATTTTACAAAAAAGAGATAGCGAGTCTATTATCACACCGCACCCTGGTGAGGCTGGAAGTTTATTGGGTTTGAATAGTAAAACAATTCAAGAGGATCGTGTTAAGGCAACCGGTTTATTAATTAACCTGACCTCCTCAATAGTTATTCTTAAAGGAATGGGTACTTTAATTGGATCAAAGAAAAATCCTTTACAACAATGCGTTTATGGTAACCCAGGGATGGCAACAGGAGGAATGGGAGACGTATTGACAGGCTTTATAGCTGCGATAGCAGCGCAAGGGGTAAGGCATAGTTTAGATTTGTGGGAGTCGGCATTGTTAAGTGTTCAATTACATGCCATGGCAAGCGATACGCTTAAAGACCATGGGACTGGGCCTATAGGAATGACTCCAAGTGAATTAATTCAGAGTATGAGACAAACACTTAATACTTAGTCAACATCTTCTTCGAGCCCTAAGTATTCTGGCTCTAAAATGCCGATAATCTCATGTTCTCCGCACAACAGGCCAGGATCAAAAACGATCTTAAAATAATAGTTTTTTTCAGTAAACTTAAAATCGCCTTCATATTTACAAGCACCGCCTAATCCTGTGACTGGAGCACTAAAACTCCATCCTACCTTTGTTGCTAACTCATAAGTCCCTGGTTTATCTACTGTGGTTTGGATTTTGGTGTTATAGGTTAGCTCCCCGATCTCATTATCGTCAACATATAGCTCAACATCTTGACCAATGGTTAGAGGGTCGGCAGGCCTTACAAAATAAAGATTTATTTGTTCAATATTAACTTCACTGGTATCACTTGAAATATCATTTGATTTCTCGTTATCGTCATCAAGTGGATCGGTAATATCTTTTACAGTCTCACATCCTGTTAAAAATAAACTAAAAGCAAGTAAGAATAAAATAGTAATTTTTGATATTTTCATAGTGTGGCCAAGGATAAACAATTTTTTTATCCTACACCTTATAATTTAGAACAACAATTTATACCTTAAATAAAAGCAATAAAAGAATAATTATTAGAACCGTACCCCATACGAGCTTGGTCATATGCTGTCTAATTAAAGTATCTGCCTTTTGCCCAAACATAATGACAAACAAGGCAACTAAATAAAATCGTGCTCCTCTTCCTATAACTGAGGCAAGAACAAATGGCAACAGTGGCATGGCAAGTGCACCACCAGCTATCGTAAAGACCTTATATGGGATAGGTGAAAAACCCGCAATAAATACCGCCCAAAATCCCCACTCCTCAAACCACAGTACCGCCCTTTCGTAGGCTGGCATATACCCCCAATCATATAAATAAGGCTCAATAAATCCAAACGCATAAACACCTATGAGGTAACCAAAAATCCCCCCAAGCACTGAACCAACCGTTGTAATAAAGGCAAATTGCCATGCTTTTGTTGGATTCGATAGGCACATGGGTAACAACATCACATCGGGTGGAATTGGAAAAAAAGACGACTCTGAAACACTTAAGAGAAATAAATAATATTTAGCCCTCGCATGGCCCGCCAGCTTTAAAACATACTCATATAACTCAAGAAATTTATGCATAAAACCTACTTAGCCTTTGATGAAAAATATGTAGCTATTAGAGATATTATAGCGGCAAGTGCAAGGTAATAGCCTACGTATTCCACACCAAAATTGCTCGAGAGCCAGAGTGCGATAAATGGAGCAAATGAAGCCCCCACAATGCCCGCAAAATTAAAAGATAAAGATGAGCCTGTATACCTTACATTCGTTGGATAAAGTTCTGACAGGATTGTTCCTAGTGGACCATAGGTAAATCCCATTAGAGCCATCCCAATAGAAAGAGTCAAAAGAAGGCTAGCATTAAGTAATGGGCCAAGCACCAATCCGAATAAAACAATGCCTAGTGATGCTAAAATTAAAATTAACTTTCTTCCGTAGCGGTCGGCAAGAGCTGCTGAAATAGGAATAAATATAGTAAATAGTAGAACAGATTCAATTTGATTAGCTAAAAAATCTTCACGGTTAATATTTAAGTCTGTAATCGCCCAACTCGCGATATAAACAGTCATTAAGTAGAACAGAACAAAGGTCGCTAATGCTATAAATGTGCCGAGGATCATGGGGGTTCTGTAATTCTTAAACACCTCAAAAAATGGAACGGCTAAGGTTTTTTTATTCTTTTGATTCTTTAAAAATTCAGGTGTTTCTAGAATGGTTAGCCTCACATACAGACCAATTAAGATGAGTATAGAGCTTAAGAGAAAAGGTATTCTCCAGCCATAATCAAAGAATTCAGCTTCCGTCATTGAGCTCGATAAGTATAAAAAAATTCCACCTGAGAGGATCAAGCCAATTGGAGCCCCTAGCTGAGGAAACATACCATACCATGCTTTTTTCTCTGGAGGCGCATTCTCAACAGCCAATAAAACGGCACCACCCCACTCCCCACCAAGACCGAAGCCTTGGCCAAAACGGCAAATAACCAAAAGAATCGGGGCGAAAATACCTATGGATTGATATGTTGGGAGTAAGCCAATTGCAACGGTTGAAACACCCATGGTGAGTAATGCAGCTACTAGGGTTGTTTTTCTACCAATACGGTCACCAAAGTGACCAAAGAATGCTGAGCCTAATGGTCTAGCAAAGAAGGCAACAGCAAAGGTGGCAAGCGATTGAAGCATTTCTGTTGACTGAGTTGATGCAGCAAAAAAAAGTGAGGGAAATACTAAAACAGCGGCATTTGCATAAATGTAAAAATCAAAGAATTCAATAGTGGTACCCGCCAAACTTGCGAACAAAACTTTAGCGGGTGAATTTTTTTTCATAATATTCTTGACCTATATATGATGACGGCTTGTCCAATTTTGATTGATTCTTTATCAACGATATTCCAAATAGTGGCATCTTCAATCCGAAATAACGCACCATCTGATGCTACGCGAATGCCCTTATAGTTCTCTATAAAGCCATGAGAGTTTACTTGATTTAATAGTTCATTTCTTTCTTTTTGTTCAGATTCAGGAGCCGTCATAGTCGTAGGCTGACCTATCACTTGGTCTAAGTTCACCTTAAAAAGAGATAGCGCTGCTCTATTTAAATAATTGAAAAAACCATTTAAGTCATGACTTGCTATCGGAAAAGGACATTTGTTAAAGGACTCAACCAGATTACCTGCATCCACTAACGGTAATGTTTTATTTGAATACTTTTCGAAAGAGCTATTGATTAACTCTAATTGATTAGCAATACTTGTCTTAGCGTCTATAATAAAACTCTTTAAAATTATAAGCTTGCTAACATTTCTTTGACAGTAACAAACTTTTCTCTTGGTTTTCCTAATAATAACCCATTATCAATTTCTTTTTTATCAATCACTTTCCAGTCTTCAAACGTTGTATAGCGTATATTTTTTTTATTTAGTACTTTTAACAAGCCAGCGTTACCTTCAGCATTAGATTGAAGCAATATGGGAATATCTTTAAGAATGCTATCAACAGTATTTTGAGCGCACTCTCGATTGGTACCTATAACACCATGTGGGCCGCGTTTAACCCAGCCAGCTGCATACAAGCCTTTAATAATTTTTCCATCGCCACCTATCAGGTTTGAATTTTGATTAGATAGAGTTCTTTTAGGTTCATTTATGGGTAGGTTTTCTAATATAGTGCCTCTAAAACCGACGCTAGTAAAAGCCAGCCCACATCTTATTTCTATTAAGCGATCTGTAGTCTTACATGTCTGATTAAATGCAGCTCCTTCTAAATAAGTCTCTTCAAAGAAAGCACTTGATAACTGTTTTTTTCCTGCGAAATATTTCGGATTCATCATAAAATCAATGCTTATTTGAGTTTTATTGTTATCATTTATTGCTGAAAAATTCTCAGCATATGATTGCATCACTTTATAATTTTTATGGACTATAGTATTTGATATATCATCAAGCTCTAGTTGGGAAGCTGCATTAAGATTAAGGTATTTTGGGTCTAGTGAAACATTACAATTACTTAATTTACCAAGCTCATGGAATTCTTTAGTCGTGAATTTAGATTGAATTGGCCCACGTCTTCCAATCATATGTACATGCTTTAATGTTTTCTTAGATAATGTCTCCAGTGCATTCTCAGGAATATCAGATGTTCGTAAATCATCTATAGATTTACTTAAAATACGTGAGATATCAATTGCAACATTCCCATGTCCAATAACGATCGCAGTATCATGGTCAAAGTTAAATTCCAGATCCTGATAATCAGGGTGTCCATTGTACCAACCTATCAAATCATTGCATGGATAAACCCCAGTTAAATGCTCACCGTCGATTCCAAGAGAAATGCTGTCAGACATACCATTGCAAAAAACTATAACTTGGTAGTTTGATTTGATTTCTTCAAGACTGATATCCTTGCCTAATTCAACGTTGCCAAGAAAGTTAACAGAAGGCTGCTCAGCTATGGTGTCTAGAGTATTAGCGATACGTTTTAGTTTTTGGTGATCTGGAGCAACACCATAACGAATTAAACCATAGGGGCATGGTAATTTTTCTAAAATTGTAATCTCAGCAGATATACCAGAATTTATTATTGAATCAGCAACATAAAAACCGCTTGGGCCACTTCCAATGATTGCTACCTTGAGCTGGTTTTTTGTTTTTAAGCTTGTCGTCACTAAAAACCTAAAGTTTTTTTACGATCTTCAGCACCTTCGTAAGCAGATTCTTTTTTGGTAATTATTGGAAACTTTTTTGCCCGTGTTTCATTTATGTCAATCCACTCCTCTAACTTATCTGGTAGGTCTATATCTTCATAGATCGCCTGAACTGGGCACTTGGGAATGCATGCACCACAATCTACGCAGACATCTGGATTAATATACAACATGTCTTCGCCAGCATGAAATGCAGAAACTGGACATGCCGTTACACACTCTGTAAAACGACATCGTTGGCAATTATCAGTGACTAATGTTGTCATAGTTTTTATACCTTCAAAAGGTTAATGAGTTATCTATCCGCTGGATGGGAGAGTGTCATATTTTGGAAAAATACTGTATTGATTGGATTATCCTGAAACTCATATTCAATATTTCCGCAATCACAACGGCCAAAATATGTACTCATAAACCTTATTCCTTATAAAGCTATGCCGCTAAGCTAACATCAACTAAATTATCAGAGAATGTTGGGGAATGGCCCATGTCCCCAAATTCAGCAAAGCTAATGCAATTAACTGTGCCATCATTAAGTTGGCGCCAATAACCCAATGTAGCAACTACAATACCAGCATTCACATCTTCAGAAATTTTTGCTACTCCTTTAAAAGAACCACGGTCATTAAAGACTTTAATAACTGACCCGTCTTTAATATTACGTGTTTCTGCATCTAATTTATTTAGTAAAATAGACTGTTCACCTTGTCCTTTTTGTTTCCTTGTATCATTGGCATAACAAGAATTCAAAAAGCCATGACTCTTAGGTGAAATAATATTAAGTGGAAAATTAGCTGCTAAGTCTGGATTCGTTGCTGGAGTTTCACGTGACTCAACATAATCGGGCAATGAGTCCAAATCTTCTCCTGGTTGGAAACCTTCGTACATTTGACGGAACGGACCTGCTACAAAGTTCTTAGCACCTTCCACCTTAAAGTGGCATTTTCCAGTTTCGGTTGCGAATTCACCCTTAGCATGACGTGCACGCATATCTTTATCACCAAAATCTTTTAAGCGCGCGTAACCATGTTCACGAAGATAATCTAAATCAATGCCCTCACAAGTCGGTGCATCCCAATCTACAAAATTTTCTAAACACTCATGATCACTCCATTTAAAGTTTTCTTCTTCATAACCCATTAATTTGGCTAAACGTCTAAAGATTTCCATATTTGATATTGCTTCGCCTGGTGCCTCAATGCATTTTTCGTTGTAGGTAAGATAGAGATGGCCCCATGAGAGAATCATGTCTTCCATCTCTGCACCCATGGCAGCTGGCAAAACAATGTCTGCGTAAGCAGCTGTATCTGTAATAAAATGGTCAGCTACAACAGTGAATAAGTCTTCACGCTCTAGACCTTTTGCAATTTTATCAGTTTCAGGTGCTTGCGTCAGAGGATTAGTATTCCATATCATCATCGATTTAATAGGTGTCTTTAAATCTATCTCTCCTAAAAGTACGCGGCCTAACTGTAGGTTATTTACGACTTGTGTCCCTTCAGGAATTAAATCTGGACGACACATCACATCAAACTTATAAGGGTGCTCCCATACTGGGAATTGCAATGCTCCTCCGCCAACGTGCCGCCAAGCCCCAGTCAAAGCCGGTAAACATGTTACTGCGCGAATGGCTTGACTACCACCGTAGTTTCTCTCTAATGCAACTCCGATGCGAATTGCAGAAGGCTGTGACGTTGCATACTCACGTGCGAACTTTCGAATATCTTCAGCAGGTATGCCAGTAATTTTTTCTGCCCATTCAGGTGTGCGTGTTTTAGCGCGTTCTGATAACTCTGTAAAGCCTTCTGTGTAGTTATCAATGTAATCTTGGTCTTGCAAATTTTCTTCAATAATCACCTGCATCATAGCCATTGCTAGAGCACTATCTGTCCCTGGTTTAGGAGCAATATGCCAATCAGATTGTTTTGCTGTCCTAGATGCGAATGAGTCAACAACTACAATTTTTGCACCTTTTGCTTGAGCTTTTTTAATAATAGCCCAGTGATGTAAATTAGTGCTAGCAGAGTTGCATGCCCAAACAACAATATATTTAGAATGTATGAAACTTTCAGGATCTACCCCAGCAGTTGGCCCTACAGTCATTAACCATGCAGTACAAGAACCTTCTCCACAGAAAGTACGTTCAGTAACAGTTGCGCCCATGCGATTAAAGAAGGCATCGCCGCCATTTAAGCCATGCACTAAACCTTGATGACCTAAATAACTATTTGGCATGATTGCTTGCGGACCATCTTCTGCAATAATTTTTTTCCATTTAGTCGTAATCGTATCCAAAGCTTCATCCCACGTAATACGTTCAAACTGTTTAGTACCTTTAGGGCCTGTACGCTTCATTGGATACAATAAACGATCAGGATGATAATGCCGTTGTTCGTAATCTTTAAGTTTGACGCAAAGACCTCCCTGCGTCATTGGGTGATCAGGGTTTCCTGTCACGCTTATTAATTTTTTATCTTTTACCGTGAATACCATAGAGCAAGTATCCGGGCAATCATGCGGACAGCCGCCGTGAAAAGTTTCTACATCAAAATCTGCAGGTTTATTCATTACTCATCTCCTATATTCAAATTTATAATTAAACAAAAATTTTGATATTCTTAACTGATACCCTATGGATGTAAGTAAAAAACCTTGTTCATCACTTTCCATTTTCCATCAACTTTAAGCATATTAAAAAAATCAGTAAAACGAGACCCCTTCCAGTTATCAAGTTCAATTCTCACACTTGCTGCCGTACCTACTATTTCTATTTTTGATATGTTGAAAACTAAATCTGTCGCCGCACCATTACCGTCATGCCAATCATATAAAGTCTGGATTGGCCCAGCGACTAGATCGGGGCCTACATAGCCATACCAAGCCGCATCATCATGAAATGAAGGTTTCATTTCAGACCCCTTTCCTGAAACTGCCCCTTTTAAATAATGGCTCGTTAGTAAATTAGTTATAGCTTTATAATCATTAATATCTGTGGTTGTAGTCATCACAATCTCCAAAGTTAGAATTGCTTTGTTTAAAATTTAAAATTGTTAAATCTTTAAATTAAAATATTTGCTCAGTTATTTTCAAATAATGCAACCTTTAATTTAACTTTATGCCTATTAAATATTTTGTCAAATTATAAAGTATCTTAACTATAGATTCATGAAGTCTTCTTAGACAATAAAATCTAGAGTTTCAATCAAACACGTACCTTTGACCTTAAAGTAGGCAACAATAGCCAATAGTGGTTTTACTTTTAAAGCAAATCTATTTTGTTATTTGACAACCTCAATTCGATGTGTAGTATCTAGGATAGTTATTTAAATTTACAAATAAATTTTTATAATTGATTTTAATTTATTAGCTTTTAAATAAATTTATAATTAAGTAAATTTTACTTTTAAATTCAACAGGAGGAATTTAATTATGAAAAATGCACTAGGAGTTAGTATTGCTTTAGTTGCTGTTCTGTGGACTTGGTTAGTATTGGCAGGCCCATTAAATGGTTTGGCATTAGTTTGGGCAGGCTTTATCGCTTGGGGTGCTTATTTTACTGTTGGTAAAGATGCACTTGGTAAAACTATTATGGCAACGATCTTTGGATCATTTATGGCCATTGTTGCTGTTTTCATTTTAGCTTTGATCGATGATTACTTAGGTCAATTTGCTGCACCAGTTGCTGTAGGTATTACTGTTTATATCCTTACAGCTGTTCCGAAACTCAATAACATACCGGCAAACGTATTTGGTTATGCTGCCACTTTTGGTTGGCTTCTAACAGAGCTAATTGCACTTGAAGCTGCTCTGGCATCAGATGGTGGAAGCGTTCTTGAAATTGGTATGGGTCACCCATTTATATTAATGGTAATTTCATTTGTAGGTGGTGCGATTATGGCTAAGCTTTCAGAAATGTTGGCTTCAAAGTTAGGCTAAAAATTATTTAGATATAAAAAACCACCGCAAGGTGGTTTTTTTATACTTACAAATTTTATTGATTAAAAAAACTAATACTTCGGCATCGGTCATTAATGAAAGTTATTTCTGTTTTTAAATAAGTTTTGCCTGGTGAATACTCGACTACATGGTTGTAGTACCACATCTCCATCTTATCTTTCTTTTTATTCTTATTATCAGTTGGTCTAGCTATTACTTTGCCTGCATCCTTTGGCTTAATTGCAATTTCTTTTTCATCTGGATCGCCAAGATACTTTAAAAATCGCGTCTTTGGTTTCCCACTAAAAATATTTATGAAATCATTTTCTGAGTAAACACGTTTATCTTCAGCTTGAATGCTAAAAGTAAAAGCAAAGAGAGCAAAAAATACTGTAAAGCGCTGCATATTTTCTAACATAATTAAAATCCTTTCAATCTAGTTAACATTAATTTTTAAGCCATCATAACCAACATAAATGGATTCAGGCAATATTTTCGATAGTGCATCATACTCGAGATCGTGTGTCATGTGTATTAGAAATGTTTTCTTAGCTTTTAGCTCACTAGCAATCTCTAGACTTTCCTTAACAGAAAGATGAGTTGGATGAGGTTCATTTCTCAAACAATCAAGTAGTAGGACATCTAAATTTTGAAGTTGTTCAATAGAAGAATCAGGTATTTTAGAAACATCAGTAAGGTAAGCCATATCTCCAAGTCTATAGCCATTTATTAAAGATCTTCCGTGGAAGACAGGGATAGGATTAATGTTTTGACCAAATAACTCAATGGGTTCATTGATGACATTTGGCTTAAGAATTGGAACCTCCCAAAAACCGTTAGGTTCAGTCATGGCATATTGAAATTTTTTATTCAATTCATCAATTGAAAATCTATTTCCATAGAGTGGAATTTGCTTTTTATTAATTTGACAAAATGCCCTTAAATCGTCAATGCCATGACAGTGATCGGCATGATGATGAGTAAATAGAACTGCATCAATAGAGGTAAGACCCTCCCTAAGTGATTGCAAACGAAGATCTGGGCTTGTATCAATTAGGATGTTTTTTCCATTTTTAAGAGAAAGCAGGCTTGAGCATCGCGTCCGATAGTTTTTTTTATTAGTTGATCGGCAGGTGCTACACTCGCAACCAACAACAGGGGTACCAGCGCTTGCACCTACCCCTAATAGTGTTAACTGACCTGACATCTCGAAAACAATGAAAAGAAATTCTCAGTTGTTGTTTCAGCAACCTCCTCAACACTGATATTTTTTATTTCAGCTATCTTTTCAGCAACATAAACGACATTTGATGGCTCATTAAGTTTTCCTCTGTTTGGGACGGGAGCAAGGTAAGGAGAATCTGTTTCAATTAACATTCTATCTAATGGAATTTTTTTTACAGTTTCTCTTAATGACTCTGCATTTTTGAAGGTAATAATACCTGAGAAGGAAATATAAAAATCCTGATCAATGGCCTGCTTTGCCATTTCATAAGTTTCAGTAAAGCAATGCATTACCCCTTTTGCACTCGAAGCATTTTCTTCTTTCATTATTTGGATCGTATCTTCTCGAGCATTCCTTGTATGAATAATGAGTGGTAATTTTGATTCAACAGCAGCTCTAATATGTGTCCTAAAGCGTTCCTTCTGCCATAAAAGCTCGCCTGTTAGGCGAAAATAATCTAGACCGGTCTCTCCTATTGCGACAACCTTATCATTTTTGGCAAGTGAAGAAAGAGTTTTGACATCAGGCTCAGTAATATCTTCATAATCAGGATGAACCCCAACTGATGCAAAAATATTTTTATGTTCATTTGCGAGCTTAAGAACGCTCTCAAAGTTATCTAGTGTGACACTCACACATAAGGCATGAGTGATTGACTTTTCCTTCATGTTAGACAAAACATTACCAATATTTTTGCTTAGCTCCGGAAAATTAATATGGCAGTGTGAATCTATGTACATAGTTTATTTAAAGACATTTCTATATTCGACCATGAGGTTATCAAAAGAAATATCCTTATTAATTGGTTTATTTGATATATATTTAATGTTATTCACGCTTTTCAGTAGATTTATTAATTTTGTGATGTCTGCGGCGTCAGAAAGTTTCTTTATATTTTCTTTTTTTGATTCAAAAAAATGATATTTTCTTGTCATTTTAAATAAGAAAATATCGTAAAGCCACTTTTGAAATAGGCTGATAGTTTCTTTAAAGTCTCCATTTAACCACTTAGGCTCAATTGCCATCAACTCAAAATCCCCTCCTTTGTTAAATTCATTGATCATCTTTGTAAATAAGTCACTGTCACTTTGATGGGCAATAACATCTAAAGGTAGATTACTAAATAATGGCAGTTGTGAAGATAGATTTTCATAACCCTCAGACTTTAAAAATGATTTTGCATCATCAGCCGATGGTGTTGGCGCTTTAAACATTACACACCGACTTAGGATGGTTGGTAATAGGCTTGAAATATTCTGAGCGGTTAATATCAGATATGAGTTTTCCGGTGGTTCCTCAAGAATTTTTAATAGTGCATTGGCAGCATTAAGAGTGAGACTCTCGGCATTGTTAATCAAAATTACCTTTTTACCTCCAATTGAATGGGAGCTTAGCTCAAAAAAAGTTTTTAAATTCCTTATAGATTCAATTGATATATTTTTTGATGTACCTTCCTCAGATTCGTTATTAATGACTTTCAGATTTGGATGTTCAGTTGATAACCACTGGCAGTCTTGGCATTTACCACAAGCTTGCATGGAATCTGTTAAATTTTTACATATTAACGAGGTAGCAAATACATTTGCGAATCTTTCTAAACCGGCTCCTAAAGGCCCAATTAGCAAATAAGCGTGGTGCAGTTTACTAGCGCTCGTGTTTAATTCTAACCAAGCTTTCTCTTGCCATGGATAAAGACTCATCCCACGACCTTATCAAGCTTTAATTTAATCTGATTTTGAATTTCTTCGATAGACTCTTCGCTATTTAATATACAAAATCTTTCTGGAGATGCTTTAGCGAGCAATAAGTATTTTTGCCTTATATTTTCATGAAAACTTTTCTCCTCCCTTTCGAACTTATCCAGCTCCCTGGTTTTATTGAGTCTCTCGATACTTATCTCTACAGATAGATCAAAAAGAAAAGTGAGATCGGGCCGGAGACTTCCTTGAACCCATTCTTTAAGGATATCCACTTTTTTCTCTTTTACACCCTTACCTCCTGACTGATATGCATAAGTTGCGTCAGTAAATCGATCACTAATCACAACCTTTCCCTCTCTAAGATTTGGGCGGATTACTTTCTCAATATGTTCATTCCTTGCTGCAAACATCAATAGAGTTTCAGTTTCAGGGCTCATCTCATCGTGAAGCAATAATTCTCTTAGCTGCTCACCAAGTAAGGTTCCACCTGGCTCTCTTGTCATTACGAAATTAATATCAATTGCAGAAAGGTGTTTTTTTATAAATTCAACATGAGTAGTTTTGCCAGCACCATCAACCCCCTCAAGCGTAATAAATTTACCTAAATTATTCATCTTTGATATTTTCTCACAGCCTTATTATGCTCTTTTAAAGTTTTTGAAAAATGATGTGTTTTATTATCACCTTTTGCAACAAAATAAAAAGCATTAGTTTCTGCTGGGTTGAGAGCAGCTTCGATTACATCAAAGCCTGGCAGACAAATTGGAGATGGTGGTAACCCGTTACGTGTATAAGTATTGTAAGGAGTATCTCTTACAAGGTCTTGCTTTGTGAGATTACCATTAAATTTTTCCTGCATGCCATATATGACTGTGGGGTCACTCTGAAGTGGCATACCAATCTCCATACGGTTTACAAAAACTCCTGCTATAAGGTTTGCTTCATCTCTATTTCCAAGCTCTTTTTCAATAATAGATGCCACAATTAAAGCTTCGTACTTATTTTTATATGGAAGGTTAGGTGTCTTATTCCCCCATGCAAGATCAAGCTTTTGCATCATCATTGCATGAGACTCTTTAAGAATATCTATGCCAGACGTTCCTTTAAAAAAGTAATACGTATCAGGAAAAAATAGCCCCTCAAGTGACCTTTCCTGTATGTCCAAATTTGTTTTTAAGCTTTTAATTGAATTAATAAAATCATTATTTGTAAGTAGCTTATTATTTTTTAATTTTTTGAGGTTTTCATTCAGTGTCGACCCCTCAATAAATGTGATTGGATAAAGAATTCCATTGCCACTTTCAAGGAGAGATAATATTTCATTGGGGCTAATATTATTTTTTAAAAAATAATGTCCGCTTTTTATACTTTGTGACCTATTACTCAGTTTAGCTAATAATTTAAACCTAAAAATATCAGGTAAAACATTTTGCCTTACAAGTTTATTAGCGATTTGAGTGATATTTTCACCTTTCTTTACCTCAAGGAATGAATTTTTTTGATCAACATTTAGTGATACGAAAGGATAACTAATTACCCAGAAAAAAAATATAACCGCTATAGATTTTATAGTTAACAGATTTTTTTCTGATAGAAACTTTTTATTATTTGAAAGAATATTATTTACTCCATTTACAACAACTAGTTTATTTTTTTTGAAAAAAACAAATGAAGCATTCAAGGTATTTACTAGTACGAGTTTTAATTTAAGCAGATTCATTTAGTAGATTTGTAATTGAATTTGCTAAGGTTCCCTTTTCCCATTTAGTGTTTTTAAAACCTACAACTTGAAGAGCCCCGACAATAGAATTGGACACAATCACTTCATCTGCTTTTTCTAATTGATTTAGTGCTAGGGGTGAATAATCAACAGTTAACTTAAGTTTTTCTACATTTTCACATATAATTTTTTTTGTGACTCCATGAATTCCAAAGCTTCTATTGCTTGCCGTATATAAAGTATTGCCGTACCTAATAAATAAACTTGATCTAGCGCAATCACAAATATTTTCATTGCTATCAACCATTATTGCATCAAAAAAATTTCTACTTATACCCTTTCTAGCTAATACATTTTCTAATCTATTTAAATCTTTAATACCGGAATTGGCTGATTTTGTAGCCCTAATGTTAGATGCTGTTAACTGAACACCTTTTTTAAAAAATTCGTATTTATTAATATTAAAATCAATTTTTAATAAAATTCTTGTGGGTTTTATTCCTTTATTAAAGTCATAACCCGTCTGTGACTTACCACGTGTGACAATTATTTTTGAAATAAAAATACCTTTAGCTGGGAATAGCTTTTGAATCTCTGTTAGAAGTATTTTTTGGCTTGGTGGTTTAATATCAATAGCTTCTAAATCCATGGATAGTTTTTGATATTGATTTTCCCAATATATAGGATTACGATCTTTGATAAGAAAGGTTCTAAATACTCCATCACCAAATGCAAGACCACGATCAAAGGGGCTTAAAGAGTTTTTAGCATCGCCATTGATTAAAAAATTTTTTGCCAATTTAAATTCTATTTAGCTTTTTTTAAATACGAGACTTCCATTGGTTCCACCAAATCCAAAGTTGTTTTTAAGTGCCGCCTTAATTTCAATTTCTCTGGCTTCATTTGCACAATAGTCTAAGTCACACACAGGATCTTGATTAAAAATATTTATTGTTGGTGGAGAGATTTGATGATTTACTGCCAACGCAGTAAATACAGATTCAATTCCACCTGCACCTCCTAGTAAATGACCTGTCATTGATTTTGTTGAGTTAACCACCAATTTTTTTGCATGCTCATTAAAGGTTTCTTTTATGGCGTTAGTTTCATTTATGTCACCCAGTGGTGTAGATGTTCCATGGGCATTAATATACCCTATCTCATTTTTATTAATTCCTGCATGGTTTAAAGCGCTGAGCATTGATCTTTTTGGTCCATCAACTGTTGGAGCTGTAATATGATGCGCATCAGCACTCATTCCATAGCCAGCTAATTCACAATAAATTTTTGCTCCTCTTTTCTTCGCATGTTCGATTTCCTCTAAAACCATAATGCCTGCACCTTCACCAATTACAAAGCCATCTCTGTCTGCATCCCATGGTCTTGATGCAGTTTTAGGATCATCATTTCTTGAACTCAATGCTTTTGCAGAACAAAATCCAGCGACGGTAAGGGGGGTAATTGCTGCTTCTGCCCCACCAGCTACCATAACGTCTGCATCACCATATTCAATCATACGGCTAGCATCGCCTATCGAATGTGTTCCTGAGGTACAAGCGGTTACAATAGATATATTTGGACCCTTAAGGCCCAACGCAATTGAAAGATTACCAGCTACCATGTTTATAATGGTCCCTGGAACAAAGAATGGTGAAATCTTCCTTGGACCTCCTGTTCTTAGTGTCTCAACTTGATTTTCAATTAGATTAACGCCACCAATACCTGAACCTATAGAGGTACCTATCCTATCTGCATTTTTATCGTTTACTTCAATACCTGAATCTTTAAAAGCTTCAAGTGCTGCGACTAAGCCATATTGAATAAAGGTATCCATTCTTCTGGCATCTTTTGGATTTAAGTATTCTTTTGGATCAAAGTTTTTAACTTCACCTGCGATAGTAGATGAGAAGGGAGTGGTGAAGCCATTAGTATCAAAGTTAGTAATGTTTGAAATACCTGATTGGCCTTCAATGATATTCTTCCAAGACTCATTAACACCGATACCAACTGGTGTAACCAAGCCAAGCCCTGTAACTACTACTCTTCTTTTATTCATGAATGAACCCAGCTAAGAATGAAGTGGGCTCCAAGATTTTTATTTAAGGTTAGCGTTAATATAATCTATAGCTTGCTGAACCGTTGTAATTTTCTCTGCCTCTTCATCAGGGATTTCAGTATTAAACTCCTCTTCTAAAGCCATTACCAATTCAACTGTATCAAGTGAATCTGCACCTAAATCATTAATGAAGGATGATTCGTTTTTTAAGCTTGCCTCTTCTGTTCCTAATTGCTCTGAAACTATTTTCTTCACTCTTTGTTCGATATCTGACATTAAAATTACCCCTTTTTTTTAAAATAACAAATTAGTGTTGCGACATTTTATCAAATGAATTCAATTTTTCTAAACTTTTTTTAATATTAAAAAAAATACCTTTACTTTTCTCTTTTTACCTTTATGCCATTAGCATGCCACCATTGATATGAATCGTTTCTCCAGTTATGTAATCAGCATCATCTGAAGCCAAAAATACAACAGCCTTTGCAATATCTAATGGATTCCCGAGCCTAGACAATGGAATGTGCGACAAAAGCTTTTCCTTCTGCTCATCTGAAAGAGATTTTGTCATATCAGTGTCGATAAATCCTGGAGCTACACAATTTACCGTAATTCCTCTATTACCTACCTCTTGGGCTAACGACTTTGTAAATCCAGTAATTCCTGCTTTAGACGCGACATAGTTTGTCTGGCCTGCATTGCCCATGTGCCCTACTACAGATGAAATATTGATAATTTTCCCATACCTACTTTTCATCATGCTTCTCAAGACAGACTTGCTCAGCCTGTAAATAGAGGTTAAATTAGTATTCAAAACACTGTTCCACTCTTCATCCTTCATTCTTACGAGCAAATTATCCTGTGTTATTCCAGCATTATTAACCAAAATTTGAATCTCACCATACTTATCATTAATTGCTTTAATTAAGCTTGTAATAGAATCGTTATTATTAACGTCTAGGACCATTCCCTTACCTTTTCTATCTTGCACAGATAAAGTTTTTGAAATATTAGAGGCTCCATCAATAGATGTAGCAGTGCCTATAACAATAGCGCCTTTATCAGATAGCTCTGTTGCTATTGCCATACCAATACCTCTGCTGGCTCCTGTCACTAAAATGACTTTATTTTGAATATCCATTTTTCCTAACCTCTTGTGTGTAATTAACTAATCACTTTAAAATTTTCAATTGACTCTAATGAATCAATTGAAATATTCTTTGAGTCTCTATTTATCCTCTTACTAAGGCTAGTAAGAACTTTGCCAGGACCAATCTCGAGAAATGTGTTCAGTTTTTTTTCGCTCATAAACTCTATAGTCTGTGTCCATCTTACAGGATTGAATAACTGATGAAAAAGTCCTTCTTTGATTTTTTCTTCATCATCGTAAGGGATTGCCTCAAAATTTTGAACTACAGGAAATATTGGTTTTGCAAAGTTAATAGTAGATAAAAATTCTTTGAATTCAATCGCTGCTTCCTTCATTAAGCTACAATGTGATGGAACACTTACGGGTAAAATAATTGCTCTTTTTGCGCCTGCCTCTTTAAAAACATTAAGTGAGGTGTTAATTATTATTTTTTCTCCAGCCACTACAACCTGACCAGGAGAGTTAAAATTTACTGCCTCTATAACACCTTTTTCTTTTAAGTTATTACAGATATTAATAACTTCGCTATCTTTTAACCCTAAAATTGCAGCCATTGCACCTTCATCACTTGGGACAGCGTTTTGCATTAGCTCGGCCCTTTTTTTAACGATATGAAGTCCACTCTCAAATGAAAATGCTTTTGCCGCCACTAAGGCTGTGAACTCACCTAGGCTATGGCCTGCTGAAAAAGATGGATGATTAATATTACTCTCCTCAAGTACTCGCCAGGTTGCGATACCGGCAGCAAGCATTAAGGGTTGCGTGTTAATTGTTTGATTGATATCCGTATTTTCAACATTTACCATATCCCAAAAATTGGTATTTAGGATGTCTGAAGCTTCATCAAAAGTTTTTTTAACTAGGGGATTTGAAGCTAAATTTTGCATCATACCTATTGATTGTGAACCTTGTCCTGGAAATAAAGCTACAAAATCAGTCATATCAAATCCTTATAAGTGCTGAGCCCCAGGTAAAACCACCCCCAAATGCTTCCATTAAAATTAAATGTCCTGGTTTTATTTTCTTTTGCTTAATCCCAAAGTCAAGTGCCAAAGGTATTGAGGCAGCTGAAGTATTGCCTTGTTCATCGATAGTCACAATTAATTTATCCATACTCATATTTAATTTTTTAGCAGTGGCTTCAAGAATGCGGATGTTGGCTTGGTGAGGAACAACCCAATCAATATCTTCTTTAGCAAGATTATTCGCACTTAATGTTTCATCTACAATCATATCGAGGGTATTTACCGCCATCTTAAAAACCTGGTTGCCTTTCATATCAATGGTGTCTTTCACGCCCTGTTGATCATTTCTTGGAACATGAAGAAGCTCTTCATATTCTCCTTTGGCATGAATATGAGTAGAAAGAATTCCTTCTTCATTTGAGCTTGAAAGAATAATCGCACCTGAACCATCACCCCATAAAATTGCATTACTTCTATCTGAATAATCAGTAATTGTGGACATAGCGTCCGCACCTACAACCAATACATTTTTTGCCGATCCTGTCTTAATATATTTATCAGCCACTGAAAGCGCATAAATAAAACCACTACAAACAGCTTGGATATCGAATGCTGCACATTCATCAATGCCTAATTTTTTTTGTAAGATACAGGCTGTACTTGGAAAAACTTTATCGGGTGTGGTGGTCGCAACAACAATTAAATCAATTTCACTTGATTGCAAATTTGCATCACTAATTGCGATTTTAGCTGCTTCATATGCTAGATCACTTGTAAATTCATCTTCACCAACAATATGCCTTTTTTTGATTCCAGTTCTGGTGGTGATCCATTCGTCTGTTGTGTCAAGCGTTGACTCGAGGTCCGCATTAGTTAAAACCTTCTTAGGAAGGTAGCTTCCGCATCCTTTTATTTTTGAATAGATCATTAGATTGCTTTATGTTATTGACTCAACTTTAAGTTGATCTTTAATTTTAGATATTACATCATTTTCTGATTCTGAAATCGTAGTTTCTAATGCATGTATGAAAGCAAATTCATCTGCTCCTCCATGGCTTTTTACAACAATTCCATTAAGCCCAAGAAACGATGCTCCATTATATCGACGAGGATCTAATCTTTTTTTAAATCGCTTCAAAACAGGAAGCGCAATAAGTGCTGAAATTTTTGTTAAAAAATTACGTTTAAATTCTAGCGTTAAAAAATTAGCCATCATCTGAGCAAGGCCTTCAGTTGTCTTTAATGAAATATTTCCTGTGAAGCCATCACACACAACCACATCAGTAGTTCCTTTAAATATATCATCCCCCTCGACGTTTCCATGGAAGTTTAAATGGCTATTTCTAAATAACTCTGCAGATTTTTTAACCACCTCACTTCCTTTCATCGACTCACTTCCGTTACTTAACAATCCAATTGATGGATTATTTTTTTTATGCAAAACATTTGTCAAAATAGACCCCATAATGCCGAACTGAAGGAGCTGTTCGGGAGTGCAGTCTGCATTAGCTCCTAGATCCAGCATACATGTTGTACCGTTAGCATTAGGTAATTCACTTGATATGGCGGGTCTATCGATACCCGGCAGCATTCTTAAAACAAAACGGGCAGTTGCCATAAGGGCGCCTGTATTACCTGCACTCACACAAGCATCAACAACACCTTCTTTGACTAAATTAATACTGACTCGCATTGATGAATCTTTCTTATTTTTTAATGCACTTTGAGGAAGCTCATCCATACCAACAATTTGAGTGGCGTTATGAATAGTAATTCTAGGATGGTTTAATGATTTTTTCTTCTTAAGAATTTTGGTAATTTCATCAGCAATACCCACTAAAACTATAGATATATTCTCATACTTTTTTAAAATCTTTAATGATGCTGGAATTGTGACAGAAGGACCAAAATCACCGCCCATCGCATCAACTGAAATTTTATGTTGCATCAGCTAATCGTAGACTGATGCCTACTCGCCTTTTGTCTCGATTACTTTTTTACCTTTATAAAAACCTGATGCGCTGACATGATGTCTTAGGTGAGTTTCACCCGTTGTTTTTTCAATCGCTATTGCGGCATTTGATAAACCATCATGAGATCTTCTCATATTTCTTCTTGATGGTGATTTTTTACTTTTTTGAACAGCCATAAAGTACTCCTAATTAAAATAAGCTAATTTTCAAAGCTAAAAAAGTGTTAATAACTTTAAACAAAGCTTTTACTCATAATTAAGCCGAGATTTTATCATAAATTCTTTTTTTTTTGAATAATACCTATTCCCAATTTATTAAGAAAAGTAGCATTACTAAAGAAGCTTTTTAATCTATCGATCTTAACTCTTATATAAGAGATATATGAATTTTTATATAAATATAAGATCGATTAACGTAGAGTTGATAAAATATTATTTTCAACATGTTATAATCTGCCTCTAAGATTATGCTATTCAATATTCGAATTTCATAAATTTATTAAAAAATCTACCATCAAAGGACTTAATTTTTGATATCAAAAATCCTCATTGCTAACCGTGGCGAAATTGCTGTTCGAATCATTAGGGCTTGTAAAGAAATGGGTATCACAAGTGTAGCGATATACTCCAATGCGGATAGACATGCATTGCATGTTAAGAAAGCTGATGAATCATATTTTATTGGATCTGACCCCTTATCTGGTTATTTAAATGCTCATTGGATCGCAAATGTTGCCGTTACTGCTGGGTGTGATGGGGTGCATCCTGGATATGGTTTTTTATCAGAGAATTCAAATTTTGCGGCTATTTGTAAAAAAAGAGGGTTACATTTTATTGGCCCAAGCTCAGAAGTCATCCAAAAAATGGGAGACAAAATTGAAGCTAGAAAAGCAATGATTAAGGCTGGAGTCCCCGTGATTCCAGGTAGCGAAGGAAATGTAAAAGATCTTGCTGAAGCTGTAATGATTTCAAAAGATATTGGATTTCCTGTAATGATCAAGGCAACAAACGGTGGTGGTGGCAGAGGTATCCGAAGATGTGATAA
>ENA-OREN01001040-OREN01001040.1-marine-metagenome-genome-assembly--contig:-NODE-1040-length-34724-cov-5.623719_pt1 | contig 34724 bp, 33 predicted proteins | sample MGYA00248624_ERZ508555 | MGnify/ENA primary metagenome ERZ508555 (study PRJEB26222, sample SAMN06267773) | marine metagenome | isolation source: Saanich Inlet, British Columbia, Canada | place...
TACCACTTAATGTAACCTATTTCACTGTATAGACGAAAGTTAATAGACAGGTGAAAATACTTTCACCACTTTTGTTAACTAACTAAGGAAAAATATAATGTCCAACATAATGTTTAAAAAATCTCCTATTATTCTAGCCGCAGCCATGGCAGCAGCTCTTTCTTTTTCACCTATTGCTGTCACACAAGCTGCCGATATGGAAAAATGCTATGGCGTATCAAAAGCAGGTGTTAATGATTGTAAAACTGCAAACTCTTCATGCGCTGGTACATCTAAAACAGATGCTCAAAAAGATGCTTTTCTTGCTCTTCCTAAAGGTACTTGCGCCAAAATCGTTGGTGGTTCTTTAATTTTAGCAGCAAAATAAGATAATTGACAGCACCTCCCCTGGCTGTTGATAGTTATCTTAAGGGCCCGATTTTGGATAATGTCGGAATCGGGCTTAAGTACCAACATATTGTAGAAATATCATCTACTCAACCTCCAGTGTTAGGGTGGATAGAAGTACACAGTGAAAATTACTTAAGTCCTGGCGGCAAAGCCTTCGACTGCCTTTTGTCCTTACGACATGATTACCCACTTTCCCTTCACGGGGTCGGATTATCTTTAGGCAGTTCGGGACCCATAGACGAAGCTCATTTATACCTCTTGAAAACCTTATCCGACCGAATTGAACCTGGCTTGATCAGCGAACATCTGTCATGGTCTACAAATCAAGGAGATTACTTAAACGATTTAATACCCTTGCCTTATACAGAAGAGGCACTCAATGTCTTTTGTCTTCATGTGGATCAAATGCAAGACGTCTTAGGGCGTCAAGTCTTGATCGAAAACCCATCTTCCTACCTGCGCTATTCACATTCCAGTATTGGTGAACCCGAATTTTTATGTGCCGTTACTCAACGCACAGGATGTGGCATTTTGTTGGATATAAATAACGTTTTTGTTAGTGCTCATAATTTAGGTTTTGATGCAATACAGTATCTGAATTCTATACCTAGCGAGCGGGTTGGAGAAATTCATTTAGGTGGGCACCATGATGCTCATGTTAAAGATGAAATAATAAAAATTGATGACCATGGGTCCCAGGTCCGCCCAAAAGTCTGGAATTTATACGAGCAAGTTATCAAACGCATGGGTCCTAAACCTACATTAATCGAATGGGATTCTGACGTTCCTGCTTTATCTGTTCTATTGGATGAAGCAAAACATGCTGATCATTACCTATCAAAAACCTTACAACCTTTGGAGGGACAGTATGTTAGCACTGGATGAACTTCAAGATGCCATGCGCAATACGATTTTAGGAGCACCCTCCACCTCCTTGCATGGTGTCATTTCTGATGATCGTTTAGGCATGGATGCACGACTTCAAATTTATCGCAACAACACTCATATTCTGTTGTCCGATGCTCTTGCTGCCAATTTTCCAACCGTATTATCATTAGTTGGTAGTGATTTTTTTAAGGGTTTAACCACCGCTTTTATCCGAAGCCATCCGCCTAAATCACCATGTTTGTATGCATATGGCAACACCTTTGCAACTTACATTGCAAGCTTTTCACCTGCCCAAGAATTGCCTTATCTGTCCCATGTAGCACGACTAGATTATGCCATCAATCAAGTTCACCATAGCTCCAATGCTCTTCCCATCACCTCCGATACCATTTCTGCCATTGAAACAGAAAAACATGGACAAATTATCTTTACTCCCCATCCTGCTATGGCCCTAATTTCATCTCCCTATCCCCTGCACGACATTTGGTCCATGCATCAACTTAAGGTTGCCCCAGATTACACAATCAACCTTAACATAGGTGCGCAAGATATTTTAATCACCCGTCCGGAATTTGAACTTAAGATGACGCTAATTCCATCTGAAGAACTTCAGTTTGTTCAACTCTTACTGATAGGAAAATCTTTAGAAACTGCATTTCCTTTAGCCCACAATTTTGTCACAATTTTTAATCTATTATTATCGAACGGAACATTTTCGAATGTCATGTTACCTCCAAAATAAAGGAACAATCATATGCTTACTTACACCACCTTTTTACAAAAAATTCAAACCCTTCCAGATAGGTTTTTAGTTCTAACCGCACGCTTAGGCTTAGCGGCATTCTTCATTAGGGCGGGACAAACAAAACTGGACGGGTTTAATTTAAGCTCAGGGGCACAATATTTATTTCAAGAAGAATACAAACTCCCTTTATTACCGTGGGATGTTGCAGCATGGATGGCAATTAGTGCTGAACATATCTTTCCTATCTTATTAATTTTAGGTCTATTCACTCGCTTGTCAGCCTTAGGCTTATTGGGAATGGCGTTAATTATTCAATTCTTTGTTTATCCCGGTAGTTGGCCTGATCACTTAATGTGGGCAACTTTATTGGTGCTTATTATAGCCCGCGGACCTGGTGCATATTCTTTAGATAACGTTTTTAACAAGAAAATTAAGTTATAATAAATATAAATACCCACGACCTTAGTTTTGTGATGATAGGGTTACAAATAATCTCAAAAACGAAAATACTTTTTGTCTTTGTTTACTTTGTTAACGTCTATTCTAATATTTTTAATTATATAGTTTTTCTTACTTTCTCTTTCTAACTTCCTTCTATACTTCATCATATTATTCACTAATAAATTCTTATAATATACTCTATTCCTTCTACTTCTTATCCCCCTATCCTTGAGGTTACTTACAATCTCTGGGTAGGTATATCTCTTCTCTCTTAATCTCAATACTTCACTTATTATAAACTTACTATACTCATCATAACTATCCCCATTTCTAAGATTTCTTTTGATAATTATATCTAACTTTAATTCAATGTTATGGATTGTTTTAGGTGTTGACTTTAATAGGTTTTGTAGTATTCTATTATAAATGGGCGATACAAAACTACTCCACAGTAGCAGAGTAAAGTTGAAGTAGAATTTTATTCATTTAATAAATTAGTCATAATATTCTCAGAAATTTCACTATATTACCAATAACTTAACCAATCTACTCATTAACTGTCACTGTTGGTAATTTTTTATTGCTTGACTCGCAATTTAAATTTTATTTTACAGCCTCCCCCCGACCATTGCATTCTAAAGTTTATGGCCCAATCGTTTCCTTCCTGAACAGCATTGAATCTTTTCATTTTTTCCCTATTAGGAGTTTCTGCTTCACCTATACTTTCTATCAGTATTTTTTATTCTATATCTTCTACTACTATCCCCACATGTATTGGTTGTATTGTGCATTATAGCCTCCTTAATTATTAATAGTTATAACAATATATGGCGACTACATATCAATTAAATGCCATATATTGTTGTTGTGAGTATACGCCACTTTTTTTCAATGAATGTGATAAAGATCACAATAAGTTGTGTCTTTATAAAAAAAATAAATCTAGAATTACTAAAATTGGTGAGTTTGCAGACTGCAAAAAAAATTGAAATTCCTTAGGTTTATTGATCTAGATCAACCTTTTCATCTAATGTTGTGTCATATTTACACTGTGCTATGATTTTAAGAAAATAGGGTATAGAGCAAGCTTATGAGTCTAACTAAGGTCACTTCTGTACAACAAACTTACGCACTAACAACAAGTACCTTGGCATTTACAGTTTGTTTTGCTGTATGGACAATTTTTTCCATTATTGGCATTAGAATAAAGGAAGAACTTGGGTTAAATGATACCCAATTTGGTATCTTGGTGGCAACTCCAATTCTAACAGGCTCTCTTAGCCGTTTATTCTTAGGGATTTGGGCGGATCAATATGGTGGACGGCTTATTTTTACCATCCAAATGTTGGTAACTGCAGTCGCTACATTCCTACTTACTAAAGTTACTACCTACCCTATGTTTCTACTTGCTGCACTTGGCGTTGGACTTGCAGGGGGTGGCTTTGCCGTTGGCATCACTTATGTGTCATCATGGTATCCTAACAACAAAAAAGGAACTGCTCTTGGCATATTTGGTATGGGGAATGTTGGTGCTGCTGTAACTAACTTTGGCGCGCCGATGTTGCTAATTGCACTTGGTGGTGCTTGGCAAAATGTTGCTCAGGTTTATGCAGTTGTAATTGCCATAGCTGCGGTATTATTTTGGTTGTTATCGAAAGATGATCCGGCAATAGAAGAAAGAAAAAAGAAAGGCATAGAGGCTCCGTCCCTAAAAGAACAAATGGCACCTCTGGCCAATCTACAAGTATGGCGTTTTTCTTTGTACTATTTCTTTGTATTTGGTGCATTTGTAGCATTAGCTTTATGGTTGCCTCGTTATTATATCGGTGTTTATGGCTTGGAGCTAAAAACAGCCGGTTTACTTGCTGCGGCATATGCTTTGCCAGGAAGTATATTCCGTGCTTTAGGTGGCTGGATGTCTGATAAGTATGGTGCTCGAGGAGTTATGTACTGGACCTTTATTGCCAGCGTTATATGTACATTCTTCCTGTCCTACCCATCAACACAGTATATTGTTTCAGGAATAGAAGGTGATATTTCATTTAACCTTACGACTCCGTTGTGGTTATTTGTATCTATAACGATTGTTCTTGGTTTCTTTATGTCGTTTGGTAAGGCTGCAGTATATAAGCATATACCAGTTTATTATCCCAATCATGTTGGTGCTGTTGGTGGTATTGTAGGTTTGATCGGTGGTCTTGGCGGATTCATTCTTCCAATATCTTTTGGAATTATGAACGACCTTACAGGGATTTGGACAAGCTGCTTTATGTTGCTTACCGTTTTGGTCGGAATAGCATTAATATGGATGCATTTTACAATTCTTTTATCACTTAAAAAGAATCATCCGGAACTACAAGGACCCAAATTTTTGCCTGAGCTAGAAATGATGCATAATGAGAACATTGCTACTTATGCTGAGGGTGTAGAGAAGCGTGCTAAAAGTGAAGTTTTAAAAGCAAGAAGTGATGCGCTACAAAATGAAAGTGAACAATTACATTATCAAAGCAACCTTTTACAAAAAGAAAGTGAGAAACTATTAAAGAAAAGCAGTAATTTGTTGCAACAAACATCTTAAATAATACGAGGTATATATAATATGGCACAAGATTTAAAACCATGGGATCCAGAAGATGAGCATTTTTGGGAGAATCATGGCAAGAAAGTAGCCAATCGTAATCTATGGATATCAATACCTAGTTTATTATGTGGTTTTGCTATATGGCTCTATTGGGGAATTATAACAGTACAAATGCTTAATCTTGGTTTCCTATATGAAAAATCAGAGCTTTTCACGCTTATGGCTATAGCGGGATTATCCGGTGCCACATTGCGTATCTCCAGCACATTTTTCATACGGCTGGCGGGTGGTAGAAATACAATATTTCTTACAACATCTTTGTTGATAATACCAGCAGTGGGAACTGGGTTTGCCCTGCAAAACATGGATACCCCTTTATGGGTTTTTCAATTGTTAGCACTGCTATCTGGTTTTGGTGGCGGAAATTTTGCATCATCGATGTCAAATATTAGCTTTTTCTTTCCAAAGAAGGTACAGGGATATTCGCTGGGAATGAATGCTGGGTTGGGTAATTTCGGTGTAACCACCATGCAAATTTTGATTCCATTAGTTATGACTTTCGGCTTGTTTGGTGGTGATTCAATGACACTACTAAATGGTAGCGGAACATTGATAGGTAAAATTCCAGCTGGAACTGAAACATTTATTCACAATGCGGGTTTTGTATGGTTGTTCATCTTAGTGCCATTGGCATTTGTTACTTGGTTTGGCATGAATAATATTACTGAAGTCCATGTATCGCCAAAAATTGGTTCAACTTTTGGTGCCTTTATAAAGATCCTTAGCATGTTGGCCATTAGCCTTATAACCGCATCAGTTGGTTTATGGTTAATGTTGCCTGCAAGCGCGGGTGGTGCTGGGTGGATGCTCAGTAAATGGCTTGTTTTACCATTGGTGATCGCAGCAACAGTATTTTTGCTAAAACACATGCCTGCCGGGACTGAGTTTAAAAAAAATATCAAGCGCCAATATCTTATTTTTGGCAACAAACACACATGGGCAATGACGGTTATATATACAATGACATTCGGTTCGTTTATTGGATATGCAGCATGTTTTGCTCTCGCCATTAAGGTGATTTTTGGTTACCAGCATATTATGGTTGATGGTATTATGACACATGATCTTGCTAACCCTAACGGCCCTAGCGCTTTAATGTTTGCGTGGACCGGGCCGTTTATTGGAGCATTGATACGTCCTATTGGTGGTATGATTGCTGATAAAATGGGTGGCGCGAAGGTAACTCAAATTATTTCTGCTATTATGGTGGTAAGTGCTATCGGTGTTGCTTACTTTATGAAGCAGGCTTATACATCAGCCACACCCGAAGAATTCTTTGTACCATTCTTAATATTATTTCTAATATTATTTACTGCAACCGGTGTTGGTAATGGTTCAACATTCCGTACAATTGCTATGGTTTTCAATAAGGAGCAGGCTGGACCAGTACTTGGATGGACTTCTGCGGTGGCTGCATATGGAGCTTTCATTATTCCAAAAGTATTAGGTGAGCAAATTAAACTGACAACACCTGAATATGCCCTGTATGGCTTTGCAGTATTTTACATCGTATGCATGGTTCTTAACTGGTGGTTTTATTTACGTAAAAACGCTTACGTACAAAACCCGTAAAAGAGGAAAAATATTATGAGTCATTTTTTAGATAAGATTACATTCTTTACTCAAAAGAAGCCGGAGCCATTTGCTGATGGTCATGGCATAAAAACCGACGAAAATCGTGCTTGGGAGAAAGCTTACAGAGGTCGCTGGTCGCATGATAAAATCGTGCGCTCAACACATGGTGTTAACTGTACTGGCTCGTGCAGTTGGAAAATATATGTAAAAAATGGCCTTGTAACTTGGGAAACTCAGCAAACTGATTATCCAAGAACGCGTCCTGATTTGCCGAACCATGAACCTCGTGGATGTTCGCGTGGAGCAAGTTATAGCTGGTATCTATATAGCGCCGCTCGTTTAAAATACCCAATGATTCGAAGTCGCTTATTAAAACTTTGGCGTATTGCTAAGAAAACACATTCCGACCCCGTAAAGGCATGGGAATCTATAGTTAGCAATCCTGAAAAAGCAAAAGAATACAAACAAGTCCGAGGGTTAGGTGGCTTTGTTCGTGCTGATTGGGAAGAGGTAAATGAGATAATTGCCTCAGCAAATGTCTATACGGCAAAAGAATTTGGTCCTGACCGCGTATTAGGATTCTCGCCAATTCCAGCTATGTCGATGGTATCTTATGCTGCTGGTAGTCGCTATTTGTCACTAATCGGCGGAACTTGCATGAGTTTCTACGATTGGTACTGTGACTTGCCGCCAAGCTCTCCGCAAGTTTGGGGTGAGCAAACTGACGTTCCTGAAAGTGCTGACTGGTATAATTCGGGTTATATTATTGCCTGGGGTTCTAACGTTCCGCAAACTCGTACGCCTGATGCGCATTTCTTTACTGAAGTTCGTTATAAAGGAACTAAAACTGTTTCTGTTACCCCTGACTATAGTGAAGTGGCGAAGCTTACAGACATTTGGCTAAACCCACGTCAAGGCACTGACGCTGCAATGGCGATGGCGATGGGCCACGTTATTTTAAAAGAATTCCACCTAGCAGGCAAAAGTGATTATTTCGATGATTATTGTCGCATGTATACCGATATGCCATTCCTGGTGGAACTAGAAGAAAAAAACGGACACTATGTTCCAGGCAGAACTTTGCGTGCATCTGACTTTAAAGGAAGCTTAAAACAAAAGAATAATCCTGATTGGAAGCCGGTAGTAATTGATGGAAAAAGCGGCGAGATTGTTGTTCCAAATGGAACAATAGGTTCACGCTGGGGTGAAGATGGAAATTGGAATCTGGAATCCAAGAACTTAGAAAACAGCAATGAAATTTGGTCAGAAGTTACTCTTAAAGATAAGAGCGATGAAGTTGTATCTACTGCATTTCCATATTTTGCGAATAAGGAACACGATCAGGAAATTTTCAAACATACAGATCACAAAGATATATTACTGCGGAATGTTCCGGCTAAAAAAGTGAAGCTAGAGAAAGGCGAAGTTTTGGTTGCTACGGTATTTGACTTGATGATTGCAAATTATGGTATTGACCGTGGCTTAGGCGGAAAGAATGTAGCAAGTTCATTTGATGATGATGAGCCATATACACCTGCTTGGCAGGAAAAGATAACAGGCGTTCCACGCGCAAATGTTATCCAAGTTGCGCGTGAGTTTGCAGATAACGCAGATAAAACACATGGACGCTCAATGGTTATTTTAGGTGCAGCGATTAATCACTGGTATCACATGGATATGACTTACCGTGGCATTATTAATATGCTTGTGATGTGTGGCTGTATCGGTAAATCCGGCGGTGGCTGGGCGCATTATGTAGGGCAGGAAAAACTTCGTCCGCAAACTGGCTGGCAGCCGCTTGCATTTGCGACAGACTGGCATCGCCCACCACGTCATATGAATAGCACGTCATTCTTCTATGCTCATTCAAATCAGTGGCGTTATGAAAAGTTAGATGTTGATGAAATCCTATCGCCAACGGCTGATAAAGAAAAATGGAAAGACTACTCACTTATTGACTGCAACGTGAAATCGGAACGTTTGGGCTGGCTTCCATCTGCACCTCAACTGGAAGAAAACCCACTTGAGTTAAGCAAAAAAGCTAAAAAAGCTAAGAAGAAATCGGTGGACTATATTGTTGATCGCTTGAAAAAAGACGATCTCAAAATGTCCTGTGAAGAGCCTGATAATCCGCGTAACTTCCCACGTAACTTGTTTATCTGGCGCTCCAACTTGCTTGGTTCATCCGGTAAAGGGCATGAGTATATGCTTAAGCATTTATTAGGCACACAAAATGGTGTCCTTGGTAAAGACTTAGGTGATTTCAACGGACAAAAACCATCGGAAGTAAAATGGGAAGATGAATCTCCAGAAGGTAAGCTTGACTTGGTTGTCACTCTTGATTTCCGTATGTCTACAACTTGTGTTTATTCAGATATCGTGTTGCCATCATGCACATGGTATGAAAAAAATGACCTTAACACTTCGGACATGCATCCGTTTATTCATCCACTATCACGCGCTGTTGACCCTGCTTGGGAGTCGCGCAGTGACTGGGATATTTATAAAGGGTTGGCCAAGAAATTCTCTGAAGTATGTGTAGGGCATTTAGGCGAGGAAACAGATATTGTTGCGCTTCCTATTTTACATGATACTCCGGCAGAATTAGCACAAGGTCTGGATGTAAAAGACTGGAAGAAAGGCGAATGCGATCCGATTCCTGGCAAAACTATGCCTAACTATATTGAGGTTGTGCGTAATTACCCCGATACTTATAAGAAGTTTACATCTGTTGGACCATTACTAAAGAAAATTAATAATGGTGGCAAAGGCATTGCATGGAATACAGATCAGGAAGTAGATTTCTTAGGCGAACTAAACCGCACAGTAACAGAAGAAGGCGTTTCAAAAGGTCTTCCTAAGATCGAGACGGATATTGACGCAACTGAGGTGATTTTATCCCTTGCACCTGAAACTAACGGACAAGTTGCCGTTAAAGCATGGGATGCCTTAAGTAAAATTACTGGTCGCGATCACGCTCATTTAGCAAAACCTAAAGAAGATGAAAAAATCCGCTTCCGTGATGTGCAAGCGCAGCCACGTAAGATTATTTCATCACCGACTTGGAGTGGCTTAGAAGATGAGCATGTAAGCTATAATGCTGGCTATACCAACGTGCATGAGCTAATTCCTTGGAGAACTTTGACAGGTCGTCAGCAATTTTATCAAGACCACGAATGGATGCGTGACTTTGGTGAGGGGCTTTGTGTTTATAAGCCGCCAATTAATACAAAAACGATTGCTCCGGTAATTGATGAGCATGATGACGGTGGCAAGCAAGTGGTGCTTAACTGGATCACGCCACATCAAAAATGGGGAATTCATAGTACCTATTCTGAAAATTTGCTGATGTTAACATTGAGCCGTGGCGGCCCTATCGTTTGGATGAGTGAGATTGACGCTCGAAAAATCGATGTAGAAGATAATGACTGGATCGAACTTTACAATGTAAATGGTGCGATTTCCGCTCGTGCTGTTGTGAGTCAGAGAGTGCCAGAAGGCATGAGCATGATGTACCACGCACAGGAAAAAATCATTAATACTCCGGGAAGCAAGGTAACTGGAAAACGTGGAGGAATTCATAATTCTGTTACTCGTACCGTTGTTAAGCCAACGCATATGATTGGTGGCTACGCCCAGCTTTCTTACGGCTTCAACTACTACGGAACGGTTGGCTCTAACCGCGATGAATTTGTGGTCGTCCGCAAGATGAAAGAAGTCGACTGGTTAGATGAACCTGCTGGCAAGTCTTCTAAAAACATGAATCATGATGAGGTAGCATAATGCAAATTCGCGCACAAATAGGTATGGTACTTAACCTCGATAAATGTATCGGCTGCCACACATGTTCTGTTACTTGTAAGAACGTCTGGACATCACGTCAGGGTGTGGAATATGCATGGTTTAACAATGTAGAAACCAAGCCGGGCGTTGGATACCCTAATGATTGGGAAAACCAAAAACGTTGGAATGGCGGTTGGGAGCGTAAAAATAATGACAAAATCCAACCTAAAATGGGTGGGAAAATTCGCCTGCTTTCAAAGATTTTTGCTAACCCGGATTTACCGGAAATTGACGATTATTACGAGCCGTTTACTTTCGATTATGAACGCTTGCAAAAAGCTCCTGAAATGAAGAACCCACCAACGGCTCGTATGCATTCGGTTCTTACCGGTGAGAAGATGGAGAAAGCTAAATGGGGGCCAAACTGGGAGGAAATTCTAGGTGGTGAGTTTGAGAAGCGCAAGAAAGATTACAACTTCAAAGATATCGAAAAAGATATTTACGGCGAGTTTGAAAACACTTTCATGATGTATCTACCGCGCCTTTGTGAGCATTGCCTGAACCCAGCATGTGTTGCGGTTTGCCCATCTGGGGCTATATATAAGCGTGAGGAAGACGGAATTGTTCTGATCGATCAGGATAAATGTCGTGGCTGGAGAATGTGTGTAAGTGGCTGCCCGTACAAAAAGATTTACTATAACTGGCAATCTGGGAAATCAGAAAAATGTACTTTCTGCTATCCAAGGATTGAAGCTGGCGAGCCGACTGTATGTTCTGAAACATGTGTTGGACGTATCCGTTATTTGGGTGTGCTTTTATATGATGCCGATGAAATTCAAAAAGCGGCAAGTGTAGAAGACGAGCAAGATTTGTATCAAGCACAATTGGATACATTCTTAGACCCGAATCATCCCGAAGTTATAAAGCAGGCTCTAAAGGATGGTGTTCCGCAAAGCTGGTTAGATGCTGCACAAAAATCACCTGTCTATAAAATGGCAATTGATTGGAAAATAGCATTCCCGCTGCATCCTGAATATAGAACATTGCCGATGGTTTGGTATATCCCCCCACTTTCGCCAATTCAAAATGCTGCTGAAAAAGGCGCTATTGCAACAAAAGGTGTTATCCCTGATGTGAAAAGTTTGCGTATTCCAGTGAAATATCTGGCCAATATGCTAACTGCAGGAAAAGAAGAACCAGTAATCCATGCACTGGAGCGCATGCTTGCAATGCGTGAATATATGCGCGGCAAAACTGTTGATGGCTCTGCTGATAAGTCTGTTTTAGACCAAGTGGGTATGTCCGAGCAAATGCTTGATGACATGTATTACACAATGGCTATTGCAAATTATGAGGATCGTTTTGTTATTCCTACTAATCATAAGGAATATTCAGGCGATACTCCGTTTGATAATGAAATCGCATTTGATATGCGTGCATCTTGCGGATTTACCTTTGGTAATGGCTGCTCAGATGGGCAAACAAAAACAAGTATGTTTGGCGGTAAAACTCATAAGAATACTATGAGTGGTAAGGTCAAAGAAGGTTGCGGCAGCGACAGCTGCGGTTGCTAAATAATAAAGGAAAATAGATATGAAAACTTTTAAAATATTAGGTTTGCTACTTACCTATCCTAGATCAGAAACCATAGAGCATTTCGATGAAATGAGTAGTGCCCTAGAAGCGGAAAAAATACTTCCCTCAAAGAACCTAAAGCTTGTTAGTGGCTTTCTTGATAAACTAAAGACGGCTGATTTGCTTGATCTGCAGGAAGAGTATGTAGAAACTTTTGATCGTAGCCGTTCATGCTGTTTGAATCTGTTTGAGCATGTGCATGGCGAGTCGCGTGACCGTGGGCAGGCTATGGTAGATTTGGCAGAGATGTATCATGAAAAAAAATTATTTATAGACTCGAAAGAATTACCTGATTTCTTGCCAGTTTTTCTTGAGTATCTGTCACTATGCACCGCCTCCGAGGCTACAGAGCTGCTTGATGATATGGCTCATATCGTGGCAACTATTGGAGCTAAATTAAAAAAAAGCAAAAATGATTATCATATTATTTTTGCTGCGATAGAGAAACTGTCTACTGTTAAAATTGATAGCAAGATAATTGAAAATGCTTTAGCCGAACTTGCGGCGGAAGATAACAGTCTAGAGGCTCTTGATAAGGAATGGGAAGAGGCTGCGGCTTTCACGGGCGATGCGGCGGAAGATTGCAAAACCTGTAATGCATTCCCTAATGCTACTGAATCACTTCAACAAATGACAGAAGGATCGCAATAATGGATGAGTATATAAACACATTACTATTTGGATATTATCCATATTTTGTTTTAACAGTTATGATTGTAGGGACAATATTGCGCTATGATCGCGATCAATATACCTGGAAAGCAGGCTCAAGCCAGTTGCTTCGCAGCAAAGGAATGCGCGTTGGTAACAATTTATTCCATATTGGAATCATCTTATTATTTTTTGGACACTTAGTTGGATTGCTAACCCCTGAGTCCGTTTATCATCATGTTATGACTGCCGCATTTAAGCAGAAAATGGCTATGATTGCCGGTGGAATCTTCGGAACTATGTGTTTTATTGGAATGACTATGCTAGTAAAGCGTCGCTTGTTTGATCCACGTATCCGCGCGACTAGTACTAAGTCAGACATTGCTATATTGCTAATTCTCTATGTTCAGTTGATTTTGGGACTAATAACTATTCCATTTTCAGCACAACATTTAGATGGAAGTTCAATGGTAGCTTTAGCAAATTGGGCGCAGCATGTAGTTACATTCCGTTCTGGTGCTGCTGATTTTATTATTGATGAGGCAATAATATTTAAACTGCATTTATTACTTGGCATGACTATTATGCTGATGTTCCCATTCACAAGGCTGGTTCATGTCTTAAGTGCACCGGTTAAATATCTGTTTAGAACCGGTTATCAGATTGTAAGGAACCGTGGATAATGCCTGTACTTGTTAACAAAGTTGAAATAACTGATGATGAGGTGCATGCTGAAATGCAGCATCATCCTGCATCATCAGTCGATGGTGCTAGAGATTTAGCGGCTCAGGCCTTAATAATTCGTGAATTATTATTCCAAGAAGCCGTAAAATTAAACCTTTCTGAGATAAAATCCACTATAGATGCTACAGAAGAAGAAATATCTTTAGCTATAGAAAAACTTTTAGAACAAGAGATATCTATACCTGAGGCTGATCAAGATACTTGTCGACGATATTACAGTCAGCATTTGGAGTCATTTAAAGATAAAAAACTAGGAAAAATTTTATCATTTGGCATAGTGGAAAAACACATACAAGATTACCTAGCAGATAAAGCAATGCGAATAGCGATGCGGCAATATATTGAGAAACTAGCCAATGCTGCAAAAATAGCAGGGTTTAATATGTTACCAGAGTAAACTATGCCTAGTTCAGATATACATCATTGTGACCCCAAGCTTGTGAGTCAGGTAAGGGACAGCTATACCCGTTGCCAGAAGGATGAAAAGTTTTTTGATACTTTTTATAAAAATTTATTAGGAAAATCCGAGCAAATAGAACAAAAATTTGAGCATACTGATTGGATTAGGCAGCATAATTTAATAAAGCTCGCCATTAAATCAGCAATTCTTTATGCAGAAAATCCTGACATGAAATTGACGCAAAAAAAATATCATTGATATTGGAACTACTCACGCAAAATCTCAGTGGGATATTAACCCGGAGTTTTATCCTTTATGGTTGGATAGTCTGGTTGAAACAGTCAAAGAGTATGATTCAGGGTGCTCTCAAGAATTGTTAAATGCTTGGAGGGCGTTATGGCTTCATCTATAGAATTAATTATATCTAAATATTAATCATGAGTACGCAGTATGCTGAGGCTAAATCTAATAGATAACTATTGTAAAAGTTATCAAACTACCCCACTCGTGTACACGCTCAACAAACTACGAACTTTTTAGTGTACATTGAATGTGAGGTAGAGTAAGGGTTGTAGAGGGCGAGAGAGGTTCGGTAAAGGGGTGACTTACACCACCATAAAGTTAAAATATATTTATGTCATATTAATTTTACTGCCTATATTTTAACCCATTATAACAACCATTATTTAAGGTATAGGGTGAAGTGGATGTATATTAATGGGTAATTATTCTTGATACATATCAAAATATACCATTTTTAAAAAGATAGATTTAGCAGATTAAATTTTGTTGAAATAATTAGTTATAAAGGAATTATGGTGATTAATTATATAAGGACTCATTTGGGAGCATTAGATAATACTAGAAATATTGCTAAGGGGAGTGTTTCTAAAGTAAAATAATAGGTGCATTTTATGTATTTTATATTCAGTTAACTAATAGTGATAAAAGAGAATATTCATTTACTAATTCTGATAGAGCTTTTTATATGAGACAAATAATGATAGAATATCTTGTAGTAAAATATAGTAAAGAGCTCAAAATTTATAAATAAAATTTAAATTATTAAATTAGTATATAAACATTTATTAAGGCTTAAAAAATTCTTTTTCACTAATGATTTTATTTTTTTCTAGCATATTAAAATAAGGCGATTTTAATTCTTCGAAAGCTTCATCCCATGATCCTTTAGTAGCAGCTTTTGAGTATTCAGTAGAACGTCCTTCAAAAAAATTCATATGCTCTACTGCGTTCAACATTGAATCTAGCCAAACTAAAGGGTTACTTTTTATATTATAAATTTTATTTAAACCAATTTGTAACAATCTTTTATCAGCTATCCATCTAATATATTCTTTTACGTCTTTAGCATTCAAATTTTCAAGTGGTCCCATTTCAAACGCTAAATCTATAAATGCATCTTCTTGAGAGACTGAGATCTGACATGCTTCATAAATTTCTTGCTTTAGTTTAGTGGTCCAAACTTCGGGGTTTTCATTAAGGAATTCTTTCAATAGAAGAATCATAGAATTGCAGTGTAATGTTTCGTCTCTAACAGACCAAGTAATTATTTGTCCCATTCCTTTCATTTTATTATGTCTGGGAAAATTTAATAAAATAGCAAAACTTGCAAATAACTGTAACCCTTCTGTGAAGGCACTAAAAATAGCTACTGTTTTAGCAATATTATGTAAAGAATTTACATTACATGTTTGCAAATAATCGTATTTATCTTTCATAACTTTAATTTTAAGAAACTCTGAATATTCTGTTTCAGGCAAACCTATTGTGTCTAATAAATGAGCATAAGCAGCTACATGTACTGTTTCCATAGCGGAAAAAACAGATAGCATCATTTTTACTTCAGTGGGCTTAAAAACATTCATACAATGATCAGTGTAATAATTATTAACTTCTACATCTGCTTGAGTAAAAAATCTAAAAATCTGAGTTAATAGGTTTTTTTCTGACTTAGTAAGTTTAACTGCCCAATCTTGAACATCTTCTGACATTGGAACTTCTTCAGGCAACCAATGGATTCTTTGTTGTGTTAGCCAAGCATCATAACACCAAGGATATCTAAATGGTTTATATACTAAATTTCCTGTTAGCAAACCATGTTTTTTAATAGATGGCATTATATGTTTTCCTTATTTACTCTTACTATTTTATAAATGAATAGTGAGTTTTCATGTATAGAAAATTTTTTTAAATTAATATCATGCTGCTTATTAAATTTAATATAAAAGTCTTTGTTATTTAATTGAGTTTTAATATATTTCAAAATAGAATTTTTTATATAGGCGTTGCCAGGAACTATAACTTCAATTCCCATAGCAGTTTTAATTTTATACAAATAATTTACTTTATCTTCATCTATTTCACCTTTTATAAAAATTCCTAATTGAGAAAACTGATCTTTATTTATTGCATTTTCTGGGTTAAATATTCTTAAATCATTCATTTTAAAATACTCTTTAATATAATTGAATAATTATATATATAAATTATTTAGATAAATGATTTTGATTCAGGTCAATATTTTATTTAAATATTAAAAATCTTAATAATAAAATGTTTTTTTATAAATAATCCACAAATCACCGTTTAAATATTTATCAGCAGCACTTTGAATAATTTATAATTTTTTATATTATGTAACCTTTATTCTAATTCATGAATATCAGCATCGATGTCTTCTAAAATAGTTTGAGTATAAGAAAAATTTTTATCTATTTTATTTAGGATTATATTAGACAAAATTAATAACAAACACAGAAGGCATATTATTATAATACTTAATGCATAATTTATTATATATTTAATCAGTTTACTTTCTATTATGTAATAGATCAGAAGAATAAAGCATTTTAAAGCTATGTATTTTTTGATATAGATCAATTATTTTAAAAATAGTTTAATTTAAAAAAAACCCTAAAACATAAAATTTTAGGGTTTTAACTTAGGTTCTACCTGCTAAAGGCTTTTATAAAAAAGTCTATAAGTTGATTTTTTTTAATTAGTTGTGGACACTACCCTATATTTTTTGGTGGCTTCATTTTTTATCCTCTCAATTTAATATAATAAATATAGAATAGATAAAAATATGATTATTGATTAAAATCAAATAAATAAAAATAATTATTTCTAATTTAATCTTAGAATTTTTTATAAAGTTATCGTATGAAAATTAAAATTATTGGCAACGGGATTATAGTTATTAATACTGCCTACTATACTTAGCTAAAAAACCACCAAGTAACTGTAGAAGATGAAGGAAGATATATTTAATTTATAAAGTTTTCGCTAATTGACGTTTTAATATATTAACTCGTTGTATTATAGCTAAATAAAATCATGATGAATTATAATATCTTTAAAACAAGTCTTTTAATAAAAAGTTTTTCATATTGAATCATCCATCAATTTTTTTATAATATAATTTTTTGCTGGCTTAAAATTGCCCAATCTAAGAATTAACCTGCGTGCATACTTTGCAGTTATAGAATTATTTGTATATAATTTAACTAAAATATTTGTAGCATGATATAAAGGAAAAGATATTTTATGATGAGATTTATCATACTCCTCTAATAATTTTCTTGAAGAGAAATTATTATTTAAATAGAAAGACTTATTGATTAAATCAGATAAAATATTAATACTGCGTATACCTAAATTAAAACCGTGTGCTGTTACCGGATGCATACCAACTGCTGCGTCTCCAATAAAAGCAACCCTATTTGAAGTAAACTTTTTTGCATAGGTTGAAATAAGAGGATAAGAAAACAAACGACTTATCAGTTTCATTTTGCCAAAACGCAAAGCTAGTCTATTTTCAAGATCAGCTTCAAATTTATTAGCACTCATATTTAAAATATTATTACTTTCTACGGAATTTACAGTCATTACAACTGAAACCTGATAATTATTTAAGGGTATTACTGCAATCGTTTTATCAAACTTAAAAATCTCATATGCTACATTCTTATGGTCTAATTCTATACTCATATTACAAACAATACATGTGCATCCAAAATCAAGCATAGATGTGGAAATACCTATCATTTTTCTAGAAGGAGAAAAACGTGAATCTGCGGCAATGACCAAAGATGCCTGTATATTATTTCCTTTTAATAACCCTACCGATGCATTCTTTTTATTAGTTACTATAGAAACAACCTCTTGATTATTTAAAATTTTAATATTTTTATACTGTTTAATACTATTGTAACCAGCTTTAAGTATTCTTGCATTAGATATAACGAACCCAATACTATCTTTTTTATTCTTCGATGTATCAAAAAATAAGGAATAAGAAGATTCTTCATTAAGAACTTTAGCTTTTTTAATCTTAGATATGTATTTTTTTGGAATAAAATCTAATATTTGTAATTTTTTAAGAATTTTATATGAAAAATGTGTTAATGCTATCTCTCTTCCATCATATTCTGGTTTTGATAATTTATTTATAGGTTTTTTTTCAATAACAACTATTTTTAAACCTGTTTCTGCTAAACTTTTCGCAAATATTAAACCAACAGGCCCTGCTCCTATAATTATTATATCATATTTCATTTACTAAACTTTTTAATATACATTTCTTTTTTTTTCTCTCTTTGCAATAAAAAGAATTTTTTAAACCTTAATAAATATTTATATCTTAATTAAATTATTTGAGTTTTATTTATAAATTTTTAATTCTTTACTATATTTCACTACTAGATGCTCTATCATTATTTTTCTCATATAGAATGCCCTATCTGAATTAGTAAATGAATATTCTCTTCGGTCATGATCAGCTAAATTAATATAAAAAATATAAAATGCGCCTACTTTTTTTATTTTAGAGACACTTCCCTCAGCAATATTTCTTGGATTTGCTAACGCTCCCAAATGAGTTCTGATAGTACTTGTCATAGTTACATTCCAGTAAATAATAGTAAATTGAATTTACGTTGCTTAATCTAAATTATAAAAAAAAAGATTATTTTGATCTGCATCAAAATATTTTTAATCTAATAAACATTTAGTATTAAGTAGTTATTTGTATTTTTTACATAGGTTGAGAAAAACGACCAGATTTAGAAGATAAATAAGTATCAAAAACAGACGTAATAAATCTTAATAAATTTCTAGATTTTGGATTAAGGTATAAAATTGTACCATCATATTTTAAGTCATTAGATATTATATAAGGCTTCAATTTATTGATCTCTTCTTTAAACTTAAATTTATTCACTTTAGCTTCGAAAAAACACATAAGGGACATAATAATATTTCGTCGTTCTATATCTTCAACAGTTAATTGAAAACCTCTAGCTATGGGGTATTTTTTTTCCTTTATCATTTCATTATATTTAGAATTATCAATAACATTTTGTATGTAACCTTCTTTGAAACTAGAAATAGAAGATAATCCAAATCCTAATATCGTATCAGATTTATCAGTACTGTATCCTTGGAAATTACGTTTAAGAGTTTTATTATTAAAAGCCTTGAATAATTTATTTTTAGGATGTGAAAAATGATCTAGTCCAATTGGTATATATCCAGCTTTTTCTAAAATTTTATTAGCTGAAGAAAACATTAATATTCTTAAATCTTTACTTGGAAGTTGTTTATCTTTTATCATTTTTTGGTTTTTTTTCATCCATGGAACATGAGCATATCCAAAATATGAAATGGTGCCTGGTGATAGGCTTATAGTTTGTTTTATAGTTTTATTAATAGACTTCTTCGTTTGAAAAGGAAGTCCATATATAAGGTCAATATTTATATCTTTAATATTTTTCTTATGAAGTATTTCTACTAATTTAGAAACCTGTTTAAAAGGCTGTATTCGATTTATTGCTTTTTGAACTTCTGTATTAAAATCTTGTACACCTATACTTACCCTATTAATATTCATTTTTTTGTAAGCATTAATTTTATGTATATCCACTGTTCTAGGGTCAATTTCAATTGCTATTTCTGCATTTGAGGACACATTGAAATTATTATTTATGAATTTCATAAAGCTAATAAAATTAGAGGCTGGTACTAGCGATGGCGACCCTCCGCCAAAGTGAATATGTTTTACAGGGACATCTTTTACAAAAATAGAAACATTTTTAATTTCTTTTTTAAGTAAGTCTAAATACTTTATAAGCGGAGTATTTTTATTTATTATTTTTGTAGTACATCCACAAAACCAGCATAGTTTTGTGCAAAAAGGAATGTGAAAATATAAAGATATGCTATTATCTTTGTTTATTTTATAAAGCCACTTTTTATATTCCTTTTCTCCAATTTTTTCACTAAATTGTGGTGCAGTTGGATAGCTTGTATATCTCGGAAGTCCGTTTACCATAATCTTATTTTCAATTTTTATTATAGAAAATTAAATTATTAATCTATTAAATGTTATAATTACTTGATCTATATCAATATTTAATTTTTTAAACATAATAAAAATTTTATTAAAAGTAGGGTTTTTATTGTGGATAAATATAACTATGAAATAGTTAAGAAATTTACTCTAGCGTCAATTTTTTGGGGCGTAGCTGGTTTTATAATAGGATTAATTCTAGCATTACAGCTAGCATTTCCGAATCTTAATGTTGAGCCTTTTTTAACTTTTGGTCGCTTGAGACCATTACACACATCTGCTGTAATATTTGCATTTGGAGGAAATATTCTTTTTGCCTCGAGTTACTTTGTCGTGCAACGTACCTCAGTTACTAGACTATGGGGTGGGAGCTTAGCTAATTTTACTTTTTGGGGATATCAAGTATTTATTTTAATGGCCGGTATAGGATATTTAGCTGGAATTACTCAGGCTAAAGAATACGCAGAACCCGAATGGTATGCAGATTTATGGTTAACGATTGTTTGGATAGTTTATTTAATCATTTTTATGATGACTCTCAAAAATAGAAAAGAACCACATATTTATGTAGCTAATTGGTTTTTTTTAGGCTTTATAGTAACTGTTGCTGTCTTACATTTGGTAAATAATATTTCTATTCCTATATCTATATTTAGTACTAAAAGTTATCCATTATGGGGAGGTGTTCAAAGTGCACTTATACAATGGTGGTATGGACATAATGCTGTTGGATTTTTTCTTACAGCTGGCTTTTTAGGAATGATGTATTACTTTATTCCTAAAAGGGCTCAAAGGCCTATATATTCATATAGACTTTCGGTAATTCATTTTTGGTCATTAGTATTTCTCTATATATGGGCGGGTCCTCATCATTTGCACTATACGTCTTTACCTGATTGGGCCCAAACACTAGGTATGACATTTTCAATTATGTTATGGATGCCTAGTTGGGGAGGGATGATAAATGGAATTATGACTTTGTCTGGTGCTTGGGATAAATTACGTGATGACCCCGTTTTAAAGTTCATGATTATTTCTTTAGCTTTTTATGGAATGAGTACATTTGAAGGACCTTTAATGGCTATAAAACAAGTTAATGCATTGAGTCATTATACTGACTGGACTATAGGTCATGTTCATTCAGGAGCTCTTGGTTGGGTTGCTTTTATAAGTTTTGGAGTTATTTACTATCTAGTTCCTGTTTTATGGAATAAGAAAGAAGTTTATTCTCTTCGATTAGTTAATGTTCATCTTTGGATAGCAACTATAGGTGTAGTTTTTTATATATCTTCAATGTGGGTCTCAGGAATTATGCAAGGTTTGATGTGGCGCACATACGACTCTATGGGATTTTTACAATATTCATTTGTAGAAACAGTTATGGCAATGCATCCATATTATATTATTAGAGCTATGGGGGGAGCTTTATTTTTATTGGGGGCCATTATTATGGTTTATAATATATATAAAACAATCACTTTAAATACTATCTCTTCTAGTACTGAAATTAGAGGAGTAAAATAGTATGAATTTAGGTACTCAGAAATTTGAAAAAAATTCTATTCTTTTTCTTATTGCAATAATTATTACTATATCTATAGGTGGTTTGGTTGAGATTCTTCCCTTATTTAGACTAGAAACTACTATTGAACCAGTTAAAGGTGTACGTCCCTATACGCCATTAGAATTGATTGGATATAATGTTTATTTAAAAGAGGGCTGTTATAATTGTCATAGTCAACAAATTAGACCACTTAGAGATGAAGTTGAAAGATACGGTCATTATTCTTTAGCTGCAGAAAGTATGTATGACCATCCATTTCAGTGGGGGTCAAAACGCACTGGTCCTGATTTAGCTAGAGTAGGAAAAAAATTTTCTGATGTATGGCATGTAGAACATATGAATAAACCGCAAAATGTTGTGCCAGAATCAATTATGCCTTCTTATAGCCATTTAGCTAAAAATATAGCAAATACTAAAAATATTTATAAAGATATGAAAGTTCTCAAACTTATAGGTGTTCCTTATTCAGATAATATGATTGAAAATGCAGAAAGAGATGCCATATCACAGGCTAATTATGACAATCAGGGTTATGATGAAGAGTTAGAGAAAAGATATGGAAACAATATAAATATAAGGGATTTTGATGGAAAACCGGAAATAGTTTCTGATTTAGATGCACTCATTTCATATCTACAAGTTTTAGGAACTATGGCTGATTTAAGGGATTATGATCTTTATATTGAAAAGGAAAATAAATAATAATGAACTTAATTTTTCAAAATGCAGGTTTATTAGGATTAATATTATTTTTTATTTTGTTCATAGGGATAATATTATGGACCTTTTTATTAAATGATAAAAATAAATTAGAATCTTATAAATTTACTATTTTAGAAGAAGAAAAAGATGAATATTAAAGATAAAAATAAAGATATTGATACAACGACAGGAATAGAGACGACTGGACTAGAATGGGATGGATTAAAAGAATTAAATAATCCTTTACCTAAATGGTGGGTGATAATTTTTTTAATTTGTTGTATCTGGGCAATTTTTTATTGGATAATTTTTCCATCTTGGCCGATTTACTTTAGTGAAGGAGAACGGGGAGGAACAAGAGGAGTAATTGGGTGGACACAATATAATAAATTGGATGAAGAAATAAGTAAAATTAAAGAATTAAAAAAAGATTATCTAGAGGTTTTTAGAGAAAATTCATATGAAGAGATCTTTAAAAATGAAAAAATTTATGCTTTTTCAATAGCTGGAGGTAAATCTGCTTTTAAAAATTATTGTTCGACTTGTCATGGAATTGGTGGTGAAGGAAGAATTGGTTATCCAAATTTAAATGATGATGATTGGATTTGGGGTGGTAGCATAGAAAAAATTGAACAAACTATAAAGTTTGGAATTAGAGCAGATCATGAAAATACTCGTTATTCAGAAATGCCATCATTTATTGATATATTTACAGAAAAACAAATAGAAGAATTAGCAACATATATTGTTAAACTGAATAAAAATGAAAGCATAGAAAGTTCTACTGATGAATTGTTTAAAGAATCATGCGGAACATGTCATTTAGAAAATGGAAGAGGAAATCAAGAAATAGGAGGCCCTAATTTAGTTGATAGCATATGGTTATATAGTAATGGGGAAATTTTTGAGATTATGAACCAACTAAAAAACCCTAAGCATGGGAATATGCCTGCTTGGGTTGAAAGGCTAAATGAAGATACTATTCGTCAAATATCTATATATGTCTATTCACTAGGCGGTGGGGAATAGGTCTGTCCCAACTTACAAAAACACCTTTATTTTCTAAAAGAATAAATATTTATCAAAAAAGAGTTTGGGGTAGATATAGAAAAATAAAGTGGCTAGTAATGCTTTGTACTTTGGGTATTTACTATATATTTCCATGGATTAGGTGGGATAGAGGTGTTTATGCTCCTGATCAAGCAATATTAATTGATATGCCAAATAGACGTGCTTATTTTTTCTTTATAGATATATGGCCTCAGGAAGTTTATTATTTAGTAGGTATTTTAATATTTTCTGCAGTACTACTATTTTTTTTAACAAGCGTATTAGGAAGAGTCTGGTGTGGGTATTTTTGTCCTCAAACGGTTTGGACAGATTTATTTATTTGGGTAGAGCGTATTTTTCAGGGTGATCGAAATACACGAATGAGACGTTCTAGGTTACCATATAGTATTAATACAATATGGAGAAAAATATCTACACATTTAGTGTGGTTGTTTATCTCATTCTTAACTGGTGGAGCCTGGGTATTCTACTTTAATGATGCACCCACATTATTTGAACATCTAATAAATTTAGATGTTCCTATAACTATTTTGGGTTGGGTTTTAGCGTTAACATTTTCAACATATTTTATGGCAGCATTTGCAAGAGAACAAGTTTGTACTTACGTTTGCCCTTATTCAAGGTTTCAATCAGCCATGTTCGATAATGATACCTTAATTATAAACTATAATAAAAAAAGAGGAGAACCTAGAGGAAAACATAAGAAAGGAGATGCTTGGAAAAATAATGGTCATTGTGTTGATTGTTCTGCCTGTGTCCAAGTATGTCATATGGGCATAGATATTAGAAAAGGTTTACAAATGGAGTGCGTGGCTTGCGGCTTATGTATAGATGCTTGCAACAATGTAATGAAGAATCTTAACTTGCCTAAGGGGTTAATACATTACAGTACTTTCAATCAGATAAATAATCCCACAAAAGAAAATAATATTAACTTGTGGAGACCTCGAATATTATACTACTTAACTGTTCTTAGTTTAATAGGAATAGTAATTTTATACGGTCTTATAACAAGGTCGCCTCTAGAGTTACATGTTTTACATGATAGAAATCCACTTTTTGTTACCATGTCAAATGGAGTTATTCGTAATGGTTATGATATCAAGATTTTAAACAAAACTTATGTAGATAAAAAATATACTTTAGTAGTTTCAGGTATAAAAGATACTGAAATAAAGATTAAAGGATTAGGAAATATTGAAGCGGATAACATTTCTGTCTTTGCTAATAGTGTAGCTCACCTGCGAGTTTTTGCTTATGCTAATAAAACAGAGCTTTCAAGAAGAAAAATTACATTTCTTATTCAAGAACACAACACCTCTTTTTATGATGTTAGTAATAGTATTTTTATTAGTAGTAGGAATTAGTATAAGAATTCTAAATTTTAAGAAAAAATATGGAGAAAATTATTGTGAGAATTTTGAGCAAAAATAAAGATAATATAATACCTTATTATTTTGTTTTATTTTTTATTATTATAGCTTTTTTAGATTCAATTTTTGTTTTTATAGCTTTTTATTCTTTTAGAGGAGTAATTATAGAAAATTCTTATGAAAAAGGACTAAAATATAATCAAACAATTATTGCATCAGAAAAACAAGAATTATTAAACTGGAAAAGTAGAATTGAACTAAAAGATGAAACTATAATTTTCTATCTTCAAGATAAAAAAAATAAAAACCTTATAGAAGGAAACGTAAGAGCCTATTTTAAACTGGTTAGCCAGGTAGGTTATGATTTTTATATACCTTTATTTTTTGATGCAAATGCCAAAGTATATAAAAATAAGGTTAATTTTCCATTTAAAGGACAATGGGATATTAGAATTTTGGTTGAATTAAATAAAACAAAATATCAAAAAACAAAACGTATTATAGTAAACTAATTGGTGATAAATGATTGAGATAAATAATAAAAAAACAAAATTTTCTCATTTTGTAACTAAAGATGAAGAAAATTTTAGTTTAATTTTGAATGTTAAAGGAATTCATTGTTTTAATTGTATTAAGCAAATTGAAAAATCACTTTATTCGTATAAAGAGGTCGTTCTGGCAAGAGTAAATATGACTACAGAGCGTTTACAAATTACTTGGAAAGGCTCTAGAAAATTAGGAGATGTTTTTGCTTCTCATATAATAAAACTGGGCTATGAGCTTAAGCCATTCTCTCATGGTAATTACTCATTAATAAATGTGAAAGAACAAAATTCTTTAATTAAGTATATAGCAATTTCTGCATTTTCTTGGGGCAATCTTATGATGATATCAGTAAGTTTGTGGTCTTCAAATAACTTTGATATGGGGCCTGCTACGAAAGGTTTTTTTTATTGGTTGTCTAGTATCATTGCTATTCCTGCAATTTTATATTCTGGAATTCCATTTTTTAAGTCTGCTCTATATGCGTTAAAACAATTACGTACAAACATGGATGTCCCAATTTCATTAGCTATTATTTTAACCACTTTAATGAGCTTTACAGAGACAATACAGCGAGGTGAACATATTTATTTTGACTCAGCATTAATGTTGATATTTTTTTTACTTATAGGGCGCTATTTAGATATAAGAGCTAAGGATAAGGCGAAAGAATCTGCAAAGACTTTATTATCTCTGTTAGTAGGTACTGCTACTGTTTTAAAGGGTGGTAAACAACATTCAATAATGATTAATAAGCTTGATAAAGGAGATGAAGTTTTAATATCATTAGGTGAAAATGTACCAGCCGATGGAATTGTAAAATCAGGTACTTCGGATATAGATGTTAGTATAATAACTGGTGAAACTATACCTCAGTTTATTAAGGAAGGTGATAAAGTTATTGCTGGAACTTTAAATATGACAAGCCCAATAATAATTGTTGTTACAAAAAGAACGAAAGAAAATTTAATAAGTGAGATAGTGAAGTCTCTAGAAAATTCTGAAAGTGTAAAAAGCAAATATACAAAATTAGCTGATCAAGCTGCTCGCTTATATACTCCTATCGTTCATATATTGGGAGTAATAACATTTTTAATTTGGTACTTATTTTTAGATTATTCTTGGCAGAATGCTCTGCTTCATGCAGTAACTGTACTTATTATTACTTGTCCTTGTGCATTAGGTCTAGCTGTTCCCATAGTGCAAGTTTTAGCAAATGGATCATTAATGAGAGAGGGTATTTTGTTAAAAAGAGGAAGTGCTCTAGAAAAATTATCAAATATTGATACTGTAGTTTTTGATAAAACAGGTACAATTACTTTGGGAAAACCTAATTTAATAAATAAAATCTCAAAGAGAAATTTAAAATATGCTGCCTCATTAGCCGTATACAGTAAACATCCTCTTTCAAGAGCCATTTCTAGAATTTATAACGATAAATTATTTAAAGTAGAAAATTTAAAAGAAATACCTGGCCAAGGGTTACAAGGTATTATTAATAATAAAAAAGTTAGACTAGGAAAAAATGATTATAATGTAAATAAAGCAGTAAGTAATAGTAATGTACTCCAAATCTGGCTTTCAATTGAAGATTCAAAACCATTACTAATCTCATTTAAAGACCATATTAGAGAAGACGCAATTCAAGTTGTGAAGAATATTAAAGCATATGGTATAAAAATAATATTACTTTCAGGTGATAGGTATGATACCGTTAAAGAAGTAGCAAATATCCTAGATATTAAAGAATTCTATTTTTCGCATTCAATTGATATGAAAAGAAAATTTTTAGAAAATTTAGAAATTAAAGGGCACAAAGTTTTGATGGTTGGTGATGGATTGAATGATGCTCCTTCTTTGTCACAAGCTTATGTTTCAATGTCCCCCTCAACCGCCATAGATATAACACAGAATGCTGCAGATATAGTTTTTCAAGGTAATAAATTAAAACCAATTTTCAAAATATTTAAAATGTCACGTTATTCTTCTTTTTTAATAAAACAAAACTTTATTATGGCTGTTTTGTACAATTTTATAGCTATACCTTTAGCGATCATAGGTTATGTTACTCCTCTTATCGCTGCGATAGCTATGTCCTGCTCTTCTATAGTAGTAATAATAAACAGTTTTAGGATTAATTTTAAAAAGGATATTTAGAATGAGTATATTGTTATATATTCTTCCATTAGCTTTGTTTTTAGGTTTTATAGCACTTTTATCATTTTTATGGGCAATAAAGAATAATCAGTATGATGACTTGAAAGGAGCCGCAGAACGAATTTTAATAGATGAAGATGATCGTTGATTTCTTTTTATATTATGTTATTGGAATGTTTTCTGCTTTAGCCTTATATAGTTGATGATATAATTTTATTGCTAATATCCCATGTTCAAATTTTGCTTTAGTTACTATAATATTTTTTTCTAAGTAGAAGCATATTTTTATATTTTTCTGATGAAGGTTTGAATATATATTTACTTCATTTATTTTAGTGTTTATTTTTTTATCTAATTGAGGTTTAGTAGCATTTATTGTGAGAATATTATTATCTATTAGAATTTCTAGATCTTTTATATTATGACCAGGAAAAGCTAATTCAATTCTATAGTCATTATTACTAACTTTAATTATACTATATTTTGCTGAATTATTTTTTATTAAATCTAAATTACTATAACAATAATCTAATTTTTTAATAATATCATCAAAGCCTATAAAAAATGGTTTAATAGAGTCCAAAACAGATAAATTTAACATTTTAAAAATCCTTAAGTAATTTTTAAGAAATATATTAAAATGTATTTATGTTAGTTATTTTGATCTCAATCAATAAATATTTTAAACACTATTAAGTCTCTATTAAATCTATTATTTTATTTTTATCGTTTAAAAAGAAATTTTTATTTCCTACTTCTGAAATAATTTTTTCCTTTTTGAGTATTGCTAAATTTCTACTTACTGTTTCTATTGTAAGACCCAAATAATTTCCAACATCGGATATTGTCATGCTTAGTTTTACAGGGTTCTCTACCCATCCAATCTTTCTTCTTTGCTCCGAAATATTTAGTAAAAATTTTAAAATACGCTCTTTGGCAGAGTACTTACCCATTAGAAATATTTGATCTTGAGCAACAGATAATTCTTGGTTAGTAATTGCTAATATCTTTTTTTCTATTATAGGGTGTTGTATAAAAAAATTTTCAAGCTTAGTTTTAGAAAATGAACAAAGAATAGTATCTTCTATTGCTTCTGCACTGTAACTGTATTCTTCCTCTGAAGACATACCTAAAAAATCCCCAGGATATAAGAATCCTATGATTTGTTTTCTTCCATCAGCAGATATTTTATATATTTTCATACTGCCTTTTCTTAAGTTATAAAACCTATTTGCTTCATCTCCTTGGTTAAAAATATTTTCGCTTTTACTGATTTTTTTATCATTTGAAATAGATTCTAGTTTAGATATATCTTCATCTTCAAGCGCTCCACAAAAAGCAATTAATTTAACAGAGCATGATTTACATTTGTTAATAGTGTGTTTAGTTAGACAATATTTTGGAGCAATACTTACGTTCATATTAATTTCCTTAAAATTATATCTAAATATAAACTAATGAAATTTAATTGTACTTGATTTAAATCAAAATATCAATTTTATATTAGGCTACACTTTTAGTTTTGGCTGAATATTATAATGAATGAGAAAAACTACTCAGATATAGATATTGTTCCTATGAGAAATGGATTTATTGGGAAAACTTATGATATTTTTAAAAATTTTTCTCAATCAATAAAAATTGATGAATTTAGAGCTATTTATTATAAGAACAATCCTAAAGAAAGAATTAATTTATTACAGACTAATATTAATATTGCTTTATATAGAAATAAATATGTATATGGATACTATATATTTCATATTTCATTATGCGACTTTTATTATGTTGATCAGATAGTGATACCAGGCCCATTAGGACGTCAAACAATTTTAAAAAAATTTATAGAATACTTCGTTAAAGATGCACTAGAAAATGAAAGTAAAATTATATTTATAAATAATATATGTAATAAAGATTGGGAATATATCTTTTTTAAAGAGTTAGGAGCTAAAGATTTAGATAATAATAAATTAAGAATTGATCTATAAATATATATAGATAAATTTTTATTTATCTATTTTTTAAAAAGTAGCATTGGACTGTAAAAAAATAAAAATGAGCCAAATGCAATGCTCCAAAATATTCCTGCTAAATTTATTAATATTATATTGTTGTTATATAAAAGTGGTTCTATTGTTCTTAATATTGCAGCAATAGATATTGCAACATATATAACCGTTGTTCCTGAAGAGGCTTTTAATTTATTACCAGTATGGCCTAAAGATGCTCTTGTCATTACGGCTATTATCATTGTAGTAAAAGCACCAGTTGTAAAGGCATGAATAGAAACTGTGCTAGGTATCATATTCCACAGCATAGATAAACCAAATAGTATTAAAGCCATTACTAGCCAAGCATATCCCAAATGAAGTATCCATACTAGTGGCTCTGAAGTTACTGTCCAGCTTTTCCAATTTAATAATCTAAAAAAATGAAGAAATCCTGCAATTATACTAAAATAAGGAGTTAATATATAATTGGGATAAAACATATAAAAGAGGAGAAAAATTATTAATATTATAATTGCCAAATTATCAAATTTATCTTTTATAATTGGTAAAGCTTTATTATTCTGATTTTTTAGCCAATTAATAGTAAAGCTAGGTATAATCCTTCCACCTAAAATAGCGATTAGTAAAATTAAAATACAAATTGCTAGTTTTATACTTATAGTTGGATATAAATTATGTTGGATTAGTTCAATATGAAAAATCCAATTAGCAATAGTAAACAAAAAAAATAAAATAATTATCGGAAAATTTTTCCAATTTTTACTCGCGAAAACTTCTCTGCTAATAAAAAATAAAAGAATTGTTAAGAAAGGTAGGTCCAAAATAGCCATAAAAATATTATTTATTATATTAGAACTTAAAAATGCTATTCGTCCTGTAATCCATAAGAAAATTAGTAATAATAGTCTCCACCCATTTTTTGGTAATTTCCCTGTCCAGTTAGGAAGTGCCGTAAGGATAAAACCAGTCATAGCTGCACTTATAAATCCAAAAAACATTTCATGTTGATGCCATAATATTGCACTTATATTTTCTAAATTATTAAAAATATTAAAATAATTTAATAGCCATATTGGTATAGAAAAAAAAGCCCATAATCCACATAAGATAAAGAAAGGTCTGAAACTATTACTTAAAATAATTAATGACTTTTTTTTATACAATTTTTATTTAGATTTAAATGGTATTGCTAATAAATTTAAGAAGCTTTTATTTTTAATATCATTAAATTCTTCTAATCCTATAATTAATTGTTTTTCTTTTTCATGGGTAATATGACAATATTTTCCAAAAATTCTATCCCATATTGAAAGATTAAATCCAAAATTAGAATTAGTTTCTTTTTTAACAATTGAATGATGAATTCTATGCATATTAGGTGTGACTATTATTTTTCGTAAAATTAATTCAAATCTTTTTGGTATATAAATATTAGAATGGTTAAATATTGAAACAACATTTATAAGAATTTCAAATATTATTACTGCTACAACAGGAGGCCCAATTAAAATTACGTAAAAAGATTTTATAATTGTAGATAGAATAATTTCTATAGGGTGAAACCTTAATGCTGTAGAAAAATCCATTTTTTCATCACTATGATGTATTTTATGAAATACCCAAAACATACAATTATAATGAAAAATATAATGTTGTAGCCATATTCCTAAATCTAATAAAAGTAAGGCTATAATAATAGAAAGCCAAAGTGGTAAGGAAAAAAGGTTTAAAATTCCTATATCATATTTACTGCAAATTAATGCTGCGCCTACTACTAAAACAGGGAATACTAATCTTACTATAATTGTATCGAATACAATAAATAAAAAGTTTACAGCAAGCCTAGAATAGTTTTTTTTATATTTTTTATAATAAGGAAAATATATTTCGTAAATTGAAAATAATATTATAGCTAGTATAAAACACATAAACCTTATAGTTTCGCTATTTTGTTCTATAAAAAACATATTATTGAATTTTACTTTCTTAATTATCTTCTCTTTATTTTAATATATACAGCCCTTAGAGGCATAATAACTTCATGGGGGTGATAGTTATTATGCCTATAACCAATTAAGAGGTCTTTTCAGGCTAGTTTCTAAACTTTAATCCAAGGGTGAGTGTGTGAATGCATTATGTTTAAAAACTGTATATATTATGTATTAGACATAAATATTAATTTTGATTTATATCAAAATTTTCAAATATTTTTTTTTGAATTGTGACCAATACCAAATATACTTTTTTTTACTTTTATTTTTCTATATTTAAATTCTGGGATTATTTTTTTACCTACTGCAGATAAAGGTTTATCTAATACTTTTCTATATGGGGATTTCTCACAAGTTGGGTCGGTCGCATATGGATCTCCAGTTAATGCATAAGCTTGGCATCTACATCCACCCCAATCCACTTCTTTTCTATCACAAGATTTACATGGCTCAGACATCCAGGAACTTCCTCTGAACTCGTTAAAAGACTTAGAATTTTCCCATATCCATGCAAGCGATTTATCTTTGATATTATCAAATTCTAAATAATCTATAGATTCAGCTGCATGGCATGGGAGAACTCTTCCTGAAGGAGTGACGTTAATAAAACGTTTTGCCCATCCTCCTAAACACACTTTTGGCTTTTTAGCATAATAATCTGGAACTACATAATCAAATACCAGAATTCCTTTTAGTTTCTTTTTATATCTGTTAACTAGTTTCGTAGTTATATCAAGTTGTTTTCTAGTTGGTAAAAAAGCTTCTATATTTTTTAAAGCCCACCCATAGTATTGAACTTGAGCTACTTCTATTCTTTCTGCATCTAAATCAACAGCCATTTTAATTATATTTTCTAAATTATGTAAATTTTGTCTATGCATTACAGCATTTATAGTAAGGGGTAATCCAATTTTTCTAATTAATTTACAGATTTTTATTTTTTTTTCATGAGCTTTATACCCAGCAATCTTATCTCCACTTTTAGAATTATCATCTTGAAAAGAGACTTGAACATGATCTAGGCCTGAATCATATAATTTTTTAATTCTGTCTTCATTCAACAATACAGCGGATGTTATAAGGTTGGTATATAAATCAAGAGAATTTGCATGATTAATTAATTCTTCCAAATCTTTTCTAACTGTTGGTTCTCCCCCTGAAAAATGAATTTGTAAAACTCCCATATTAGATGCTTCTGTAATAAGTCTTTTCCAAGTATTAGTATCAATCTCATTAGACTTTTTTTCTAAATTTATAGGATTAGTACAGTACGGACACGAAAGTGGGCACCTATGAGTAAGTTCGCATAGAATGGCATAAGGTATTTCTATGTATTGATTTTTCATTTTATAACAAACCTTTTATCGGCTAATAATTGGAGCAATTTTATTATATCATTTAAAATTAAATCTTCTGGTGTATGAACATATTTGTTTTTAATTTTATTTGTAATAGTTTTTATCGAAATTTTTCCATTTATTAATTGTAGTATTTCTGCAGCACTTTCATTAAGTTCTATTACTCTTTCCGGTGCATTGATAATCCATTTATTACGTTGAACATCAAATTTAAATTTGACAGATTTTGAAAATTTGGGAATATCATTATTTTTTAATATTATTGGAGTTAGCATTTTAATCTAAATACCTATCTACCTATATTGATAGGGGTCAAAAGCTCCTGGAGGAATGTACCCTGGCTTTACATAAGAATAATATAAAGCATCTAATTGAGCCCACAGACAATCAGTTTTAAAATTCACCGCGTTAAGAACTGCTTCTTGTTCAGATCTAGTTCTTGCATTTTCTATTACCCACGCCCTTCCAAAATTAGCGTCTTTAGGTGCTTCATTAAGACGTTGCTTAAAATAAGATAAAGCGGACTCATCTGCCCATTCATAATGTTTTATAAATCCAGCTATTCTTTCCCGATGAATTGCTGGTGCATACATTTCGGTTAAAGAAGAAGCAATTGCCTCTAATAATGATCTTTCTCTTACAAAAATTACATAAGCATCAACGGCATATCTGGTAGCCGGTAAGATGCCTTCACATGATTTTACATAATCAATGTTTAATTTAAGTTTTTTACATAATTTTAAATATCTCTCAATTCCCCCACTTCCTTCCATATCTCCTTCATGATCAATTACTCTAGATCTCCATTCCAAGCGAAGTTTTACATCGTTTATACGTGACATTAAAGTAAGGTCTTTAATAGGAATAGAACATTGATAATAGTATCTATTTAGAGCCCAAGCTTGGACTTGTTCAAAAGATAATTTTCCTGAATGTAAGAGTGTATGAAAAGGATGAAGACTATGATATTTTCTTTTTCCAAGCTCAATTAATTTATCAGTAAAAGTTTTTTTAGTCATAGGTTCTTCATGATCAAATTTTCTTAACATTTCAGGGTGTAAAGGTGCAGTAGCTGTCATATTCATAATGATATCTCCATGTTATCGTAGGCAATTTCCCAATTAAATTTGCCTACTATTTTTCTTTCAATTGAATTTTCTAGAAGTGCAGGATTAGTAGTATTTATATGTATAAAAATTTTTCTTTTTATATTTAAATTTTTTAAAGTTTCTAGAGTCCCTTCTTCACCAGACATACTCATATGGCCCATTCGATTACCAGTTTTTGTGCCTATTTTTTCTTTAATCATTTCTTTGTCATGCCATAAAGTTCCGTCAAAAAATAATAGGTTACTATCACTAATTTTATTTTTTAACCAAGCAGGCATACTCGCACAGCCGGGAATATAAAAAAAACTTTTATTGGTATTTAAATCTATAATTTCAAGAGCTATTGTATCTTCGTCAACGGAACCAAAATTAGGCCCTTTAGATTCATCTTCTAACCATAATGCAACTTTTCCTGGAACAGAAAATGGAATAATTGATATGCCACTACTTTTTCCGTTAGGGTAATATAAAGTTTGATTTTTATTAAGGTTTAAGGGCCTTTTTTTTACAAATTTTGGGTTTAAAATATTAAAAATAGCATTTTTTTCTAATATATTTATAACTCTTTTTGTTGCATA
>ENA-OREN01001042-OREN01001042.1-marine-metagenome-genome-assembly--contig:-NODE-1042-length-34705-cov-4.082505_pt1 | contig 34705 bp, 32 predicted proteins | sample MGYA00248624_ERZ508555 | MGnify/ENA primary metagenome ERZ508555 (study PRJEB26222, sample SAMN06267773) | marine metagenome | isolation source: Saanich Inlet, British Columbia, Canada | place...
ACGATGAAAGAAAGAGCCCTAAATCCAAATTAAGCCAATTCTCAAATATAGCCGCGGTTACAAGAGTTACACCGGCTTGAATTGTAAACATTGTACCGAGAGTTAAAGCAATATATAAATATATAGCCCAATTTCCTATCTTCTTGTATCCATCGAGGACTGTCTCGTTTTTAACCACTGTGTATCTAGTAGCAAATTCAAAGAAAGGGTACTTTAGAACGTTTGCAAGAACAACAACTACGATTAAAGCATAGCCATAAGTTGCACCTGCTCTAGTTGACTGAACAATATGTGAGACCCCTATTGCAGCTGAAGCCCATAAAAGACTTGGACCTAGTAAACTTAATTTATTTCTGATTTTTTTAAACATTTAGTTATCATATATAATTAATTTTTAACAAGGTTAAATATATCACAAAATGAATAGTAAGAATTCAGTTTCAATTATTGGTTGTGGAATAAGCGGAATATTTGCAGCCCTAGAGCTAAAAAAAGCTGGAATAGAGAATGTTCAGTTATTTGATAAATCTAGAGGTGTTGGGGGCAGGTTGGCAACCAGAAGAGCAAACGATGGAAAATTTGATCATGGAATCCAATATATCAAAATTGATTCTTTATTACAACGTCCAGAGATAAGAACCTTGATTGACAATAAGACCCTTGCGGAAACAGAAGAACCTGGAATCTTTATTGGCTTAGATGGAATGACGAACATTGCCAAATTTTTAACAAAAGACCTGAACGTTAAAAAAGAATTCAAACTATTAGCTATTAATGAAATCAATGGATCCCTTGAAATGAATTTTGAAAATAACGAAAAGATTCTAACTGATTCAATAATTTTATCTTCCCCGATCAAACAATCCCTAGAGATTATAGAAAAAAGTAATATTAATTATAATAAAATTCATCTTGAGAGCTTGGAAAGGTTGGAATATTATTTAGCAATAATTTTAATGATCGAATCTACTGCGCCCTTAAATCTAGATAAAAAGTTCTATCAAGAAAACCCTGAAGGACCTATTAGTTTCATCGCTGATAATTTTAAGAAAAATGTTTCAAAAAAACAAAACTTCTATACATTAATATGTTCACCTGAATTTAGCGCTATAAATTTTGAAAAGGATTACGCTTCGATTAATCTAATGTTAGAAGATAATCTAAAATATATATTCGGTCCTGAATATGAAATTTTATCTAACCATAAATGGAAATATTCTATCCCTAAAAATTTCTACACAGAAGGTGATTCTATCAATATAGGAACTAATAATTTTATTGGTTTATGTGGCGATATATTTACTAATGGTAGGTTTGATGGAGCAATTAATTCAGGTATATCTATTGCTACTAAATATCTTAAAAATGAAATTTAATAATGCTAAATTATCAATTGGAATATTGTATATAGGCGTAATTGTACTTGCATCCATAATTGCTCTATATTTCCAAATAGAAAATCATATAATCTTACACTTTGGTAACACTATAAAAACAGTTTATGTCTACATATTTTTTATAATAATATTCACCTTACCATTTGATATTTTTTCTCATATAAAACTAAATCCTAAAGAAGAAAAAAAGATACTAGAAATAATCTCGGCCAATATAATTCTCTTTTTAATTTTTATATTATATGGGAGTATAATTTTTTATAGCTACCATAAACAAAGCCTCTCCCTTTGTATTCTATTATCAACAATAAGCCAATTAATGTTGTTACCACTTCAGGAATTATCAATAAAAACATTCATGAAAGGTAAGTCCGATAAAATAGATGGATTTTCATTAATCATTATTCCAGAAGCACCCTCATATATGACAATGAATATCTTAAGAACCTTTAAAGACACTATAATTGTGGTGCCTAAACATTGGACCAGGCAAAACTTCAAAAACTATAAATTCCATTTAGAGAGGTTTAAGTTAAACATCAAGAAAAAAAATCATATTAGGTCTTACATATTTAGCATCGTTATTAATACTATTTTATTCATAATTCTTTATTCATACTATTCAAATACTAATATCTCTGCTGTAGCTTTTACTATTAAAGTTTCACTAATATTCAATATAATTGGATTTGTATATATATTAATTTTGCCTACATTAAGCCAAAGAGGTATTTATAATATAGACAATATTATGAAAAAGAAAGATTTAAATTTATTTAAAGAAAATTTGAATATTTATGAAGAAAATCAAGACAAAAATTACAATAGAAGTAAAGCAGTTGAATCAATTTTTTATCCAATACCTTCAACCCAATCAAGATTAAATTCAAAAATTGAAAAAAATTTTGGACTGCCTAATATTTCCAGAATTATTATTTTCTTTGCTTCGTTTAGTTTATCAATCATATTTAAAGGGGTCCATGGTAATGCGGGTAAAATTGGAAACTGGATATTGCCGCCATCAGAATGAACAACTCATATGATAATATTATAATTGGAAGCGGTATAACAGGACTTACTATAGCTAAACTTTTATCTGCCAAGAACATTAGTTATTTAATCTTAGATAAAAACATTACTATGGGTGGAAAAATTTCAACAATAAGTCTATCTGAATATAATTTAGATAGAGGCTTTCAAATTCTACTAAGAGATTATCCGACACTAAAATTATTTCCGGAAATTAATAATATTCCATATAAAAAGTTTAAATCTGGCTTTGCTATAAAGAAAAAAGATAAGATATTCAAGGTATTAAATCCTCTAAAAAACTTTCAGGCTATATTTTTCAATAATACTTTCCCAGGCTTTACTATAAAAGATAAATATCTATTAATTAAGCTTTTCATGCTAAGCAATAGATATGAAAATCAAAACATTAAGGTGTTAAAATTTCTTAAAGATTTTGGATTCACAGAGTCGTTTATCAATGATTTCTTTATATCTTTTTTTCAAGGAGTATTTTTAGATAAAAAACTAAATGTTCCTCTAAGGTATTTTTTTTTCATATTCAATCTCTTTGCAACTAGTCAGGTCTGCATACCCCAATATGGAATAAACCAGATAATCCAAAAAATTGCAGAAAAGCTTGATTATAGAAAAATCAAACAAAATGTCAAAGTGGAGCAAATTTATAGTAATTATTTAACAACAAATAGTGGGGAAACTTTTTATTTTAAAAAACTATTATGTACTGACCCTCAAATCGAGGGTGCCATTGACCAAAAAATAAATAAAGGATTTTTTAAAAATCTAGAATATAACAGTACTAGGTGCTTCTACTTTAAAGTTAAAATTAAGGATATTGATGATTGCTTAATATACTTATTCCCTGAATCAAAGAATATTGCCAATATGTCATTCAACAGACTGGACAATGATCAACTAATTCTTTCCGCCTCCTCTTTATCAATTAATAGCGACAAAGACACTATAGAAAATGAAATTTTAAGTTATTTTAAGAATATGGATGAAATCAATTTCTTAAAAGATATCAAAGTTGTTAATGCACTTCCTTCAACAAAGGATTTATTTAACTTCAGAGATAAATGTTTTTATGAATATTCTAATCAAATATATTTTGCTGGTGACTATTTATCAGAACCTTCTTTAAATGGCTCTATTCAATCTGGCACTAACTTAGTGGTGTCATTATATTAATGGAATACGTACTTCTTTTTTACTCTAATTTAATTACCTCATCTGCATTACTTGGCCTTATATTAATAATTCACTTTGTACACTATAAGTCCTTCAAATTTATTAGTGATGCTAATTTTATAGAATTTCATAAATTTCATGTAAAAAATATTTCTTTCATTGTCCTTCCTTTGATGATTATTGAGGCCACTACATCAATATTAATATGCTATTTTTACTACTCCCTATTCTCATTAGCTAATTTACTAATAGTTTTTTTAATCTGGGTTACGACATTTATTTTACAAATCCCTAGCCATAACAAACTTTCTTCAGGTAAATCAATCCTAGAAATCAATAAATTAATTAATGGAAACATAATTAGAGTTTTCCTTTGGTTTCTCAAGGTTATCTGTATAACTTATATAATATTATAGTTGTATTGTAAGAATCTCGCTCCAATTAGTTGTATAGCTTTGAGATTTCTTCTCTCTTTTCATAAGCCAATCACGTGAAATCCCTGTACTAGCATATTTCAATGTATCTCTACCATAGAAAATATTTAGCCTATCCAGCACTCTCATAAGGTTCGTCTCCTTGGCTATAGAAGCAACATTATCTTCTAGCGAATATTGTTTTGAGGTAGATTTCTCCAGGCCGGAAAGAAAGATATGAGCCTTCTTATAGCCGAGTCCTTTCTTAAATATAGACTCTAAAATTTCTTTACCTACACTAATCAGCTTAGACGTTGAGTCTGTCGAAGAAATTAATGATTGGGTTTTAACAAGGAACTTATAATCTTCTCTTTGACTAAAACGATTTGTAGAAAGAGCTACAGTAATAGTAGAGCAACTTGAACCCTGAAATCTCAGCTTTTCGGCAGCGCGAGACATATACACTGAAACTGCCTCCTGAAGCAAATCTAAGGTATATATGGGGCTTCCAAAAGCCCTAGAAGTTGTAATCTGTCTTTTGTTCTCAGGTGCTGAATCAATACCCAGACATGAAAGCCCATTAAGCTCCAAAATGGTGCGAACAAGGTTTATACTACCAAGACTTCTGGCTTTTTTGTGATCAAAAAAACTTAACTGGTAAGCATTAGATATGCCCTTTAAAAGAATTCTTTTTTCTAACCTACGTCCTATCCCCCAGACTGATCCTACCGGTGTTTCTCTCAAAACATTGGTAAAATCTTTACGAGCACAAAGGCAGTAAACGCCTAAATTCTTTTTTGCTTTTCTTCCTGCTAATTTTGCCAAAGTCTTTGTTGTCGACACACCTATAGATACAGGTATCCCAGTCCATTTTAAGATTTTATTTCTTAAAGCTACAAGCTCTTTAGATAAATTATCAACTGAAATTGTCTCAATAAAAACAAATGCCTCATCTATAGAATAAATCTCTACGTCTTCAAAATGATTCTTAATGATGCTCATTACCCTATTAGACATGTCCGCATATAAAGTATAGTTAGATGAAAAAACTCTTACCGACTCTTTCTTAATAATATCTTTGCACCTGAACAATGGCTCTCCCATCTTTATTCCAACCATCTTAGCTTCGGCAGACCTCGCGATAACACATCCATCATTATTAGAGAGAACAACAACTGGCTTATCTTGTAATGATGGGTCAAATACGCGCTCACATGAGGCATAGAAATTATTACAATCAATTAAAGCTATATACTTACTCATATCAAACCTTATGTATTACGTAGGTCACGACTCCCCATATATCAAAATCTGTCTCTTCTGTAACTTCTATAGGGCTAAAATCTTCATTCTCAGGGTTTAAAAAAACCTTTCCCTTTCCAAGCCAAATCCTTTTAACTGTCAATTCTCCATTAATATAAGCAATTACCACACTCTTGTCTTTGGCCTCTACCGCTTTATCTACGACTAAAGTATCCCCCGAGTTTATTCCAGCGTTAACCATAGAATCTCCTTCAACTTTTACAAAAAAAGTTGCCGAGGGGTTCTTTATTAAAAGCTCATTTAAATCAAGATTCTTTTCAATATAGTCATCTCCTGGCGAAGGGAAGCCTGCCTGAACTCTTGCTATGAACATTGGATACTTCTCTTTGCTACCCGTATAAGAGCTAATCTCTGATATATTAGATTTTATCTTTGGGAATCCCATTAATCATATTATACCAAATATTTATTTACTCATTCTTGCTTTAATAAAAAATATTATTGAAGCAATAAAGTAAGGAAAAAGAACGATGAACATTGTTGACCTAAATAAAACTGCAACGGGTCTATTTACCGCATCACAAGTCAATATTCCACCACAAGATAACAATAGCGGAAGTTCTTTGATTCCGCTCCAGCACACAACCAGACCCACTACTGTTAACATTACAGCGATGTGTATAGCCATTCTTTTTCTGTTTAGATTATCTGCAACCAATCCTAAAATGAGAATTAACGAGCCCAAGATTATAGGAATTAATACAGTACGAGTTTCATATAAATAATATCCCAATCCTCCAAGAAAAATTAAAATTAATCCGGTAACTTTAGTGAATAAAACCATAAAAATCTCCTTTAGTTTACAAGATAGTAGTAAATATAAATAATAAATATGAAAAAATCACTTATATTTTTTTAATGATAACTCAACTAGAGCCAGCCCTAGTTTTCTATCATCTACACCTATTCCTAAACCTCTTTCTGAATTAGCTCCTTCTATATATATCTCCAACACATTGGGCTGGTCATAAATAATTAGATCCTTAGAGAGTTCAAATTCAACATCTTGTGGAAAAGAGTATTGGCTCTTAGGCATACCAAAAACTAGTGAGCCAATTAATTTTTTATTTAAATAAAACTTGGCGCTAAGCTGTGGATTTTTAAAGTTAACGAATATATCAGATATCCTTAAAGTTAATGCTCTATATTCTAACGGGCTTGGATTCTCTGGCACAAAGGCTAAGGTAACCTTGTCACTGTTTGTCCAGGATCCCCAATTTCGAGGAAGGTCTATTCCTTCAACGAATATCCAAGCTCTATTATTTTCAAGCTTCCCGTTCACAGTTGTGTAATAGAACTTAATATCTCTATATTCTTTTATATCTTTTGCATTCTTAAAGAAAGATTTTGCCGTTGTTTTACCTGTACTCTTTGGAACCAACGATAAAATACCCGAATTACCATCATAATCCGGAATCATAGTATGATAATTTGTTATTTGAGCATGATGCGAACTACCACCCATGTAATAAAAATAACGCTGTCTGTCTTGTATATCTTTATTGCTGAATAAATCTACGCCTTTAATGTTCTCTAGATTATTAACACCAATCTGTCCCATGATGGTTGGATACACATCTAGTAAATGTGTAGGAAGATTAGATATAACCATTTCACCAGTGGCGAATATAGGCTTAACCATTAACAATGCCCTAGCCTTGGATTCAAGCACTTTTAAGCTTTTACTCCCAATTACAGTGTCGAAAGGTGACATGTCCGCGTTATCCATGTTTGTTTGAAAGGAACTATCTTGGAAATCTAGCAGTTGACCCGCATAGGCAGACCCATGATCACCATGAATCACAATTAGTGAATCATTATAGCGATCTAGGCTTTTTAGTGTGTACACAAATTCTTCAATGAGCATCATTGCACACTCAAGCTGTCGGTAGTATCTTTGGGCTACCGGAAAATCAGGTCTTTTTTCTATCTTACAGCTTGGAGAACTAACATAGCTATCGTGTAGAATAGAATTAAGAGAGAATACGTACTGATTAGGACGCGAGTAATAATCAATATCTGACATCATGTCTTTAAATAATAGAATCCCAGATAGTGCCGCTGTCCCATCTTCCATGGTTAACGCAATGTCTGTGTCATGATTAGGATTGAGTATATAAAAAAAACGTTTACCAATTTCTTTTCCTAGGGATAAAGATTCATTTGTTAAGAAATTAGGAATTATTTTAGTCAGCCATATCCTGGTAAATTCTACTATAGATAGATGTTGAGCACCGTTATATCTTTTTAACAGTTCTGGAATCGCGATTATCTTATCAAAATAATTACTTCTATAAGGAGCGTTGCTATTATGGACTAATCTATAGCCTCGCTTTTTTAATTTTCTCAGTAGGCCCTGGTCATAACTCTTCAGCCATTTATCAAACCTACCTTCTAAATGTGTTGTACTGGTCATATAACTAGGTAAAGACAACATTGTACTATGATAATTAGCAATGTTCTTTTCAAATAGTGTAAAACCTTCAAGCTTCTTTTTAACTTCTGGATGATTATTTATATAACGTAAAAAATAGTCTGTTTGCATACCATCAATATGGAAGTGGTATATATTAGGCAACTCTCGAACTTGCAATTTATTCTTAGCCTCTTCTTTCTCTTGAAAGCCATCCTGAAGTACCAGGCTAAAGATAATCAGTCCTGCACTCACGAAATATATGGGTTTGATAATTATATATATCCACTGTTTATTTTTCTTAACCGAAAACCATACAAATCCTATAGCTATAAAAGTGATGATGGATTCAATTAATGTATAGAAGAATGGCTCATTGCTATGAATCCTACTTCCATCCAACAAGCCAAGCTGGACTGGGGACAATGTATCATTCAATAATGTAATTAAGCCTATAGAAAAGATAATATAGGCGAATATTTCTGCATACCTGTTAGAGAATTTATTAATCGCATAGTAAACAAGATATAGAGCAATAAAACTTATCGCACCAAATCCACAGAAATATATTAGAAGCCAATAATCATAGTTCCATTGATTATGGTTAAACAAATAGAGAGTGCCTGGTATAACTACAAAGATTACCAAGCTAAAGAAGGCTAATAAGTTTACTGCTTGTTTATATCTCATCGTCATACATTATTATTAATTAATTCTTCTAACGCTTGGACGCCAACACTGTCAGCAGACCCTAAATTATACACCGTATCATTAGAAAGCTGCATCAGCTTTTGATTATCATAACTCTTTAATAAAGCGTTAATACAAGTTGCTATATTAGGCAACTCATCTAAAGCAAGAATCCCGCCTATTTTTGAACGGATAGATACCTCAAGAGGTTCAATTTCTAGTTCATTATAATCATAATTATTCACTTTTTTTGGAAGATCGATAAATAATACAGGCTTATTGAGACCAAACGCATAGTCCAGCGCGGCGCCTGACCAATCACTAACCATCAAATCAGATTCACTTAGAGATACTTGGCTAGACATCTCAACCTCTAAATTAAATAAAGAATTTGCTTCATGCTTTTTTAATATTTGCTCTACTTTATGCCATGATAATTTGATAGTCTGAGGATGAGGGCGCAAAGTAACTTTGAACCCATCTGTTAACAATATGCTAACTAATTCCTCGCCAATCATATCAATAATAGTATTTTCCCCCCACGAAGGTGCAATCAATATATGCTTAATAGGTTTAAGAGATCTGGTAATTCTTAAATTTCTAGGGGTTTCTTTTATAATCTGATCTAAACGGCTATAACCATGCTGAACAAGATTCTTAGGCTTCAAATTCTGAATCTGTTCAATACGTCTCAGCTCCTTAACGTGATGTGCTCCAGCACAAAAAATAGTTTGAAAATAATCAAAGGCGCCTTTACGGTATGCCATATGAAGGCTAACTAACGAGTGCTGTAGATAAACATAGTGCACATTATAGCTAGATTGCTTCAGCTGAAAAGAGTTTAAGTCAGGCATTGTCATAACCATTATGTTTGTCTGAATATTAGAAAACAACCAATCCCTCATATATCCACTTCCTATACAAAAAGCTTTATATTTAGGATCTTTTAAGTTTAAACCAGGGTCATTCTCTTCAGAGCTTATATAGCAAATATGTATTTTAGAAGTTTTCAAAAATTCCTCTATAAGTCCTTTTAAATGTATCCAAGAATCTTTGCCTTCAGAATAAAAGACTATACTTTTCTCAGCTTTTGATAACTGAGTAAAGCTAATCAATTGACTTAGTTGTTTAAAAAAAGTTCTCACTTATCTAACCTACAATAAGAATCTAGCTCCTTACTTTTTGCTAATCCCTCATAAAGATTAAGATCTTTTAAAGAGTCTACCTCCAACCATCCTCCACTAATTAATATAGCCCTTATATCCCAGTCTGCATTGATTAACAATTGTATAAAATCTGTTAAAAACATATTATTAAGATCTTTAATATTAGATGATTTTTTTATCTTTAGATTATGATAAAAACTTATTAAAGCTTTCAACTTATCACGTCTTACTTTTATTAACCCAATATACTGACCTTGAATATCGTTATAGCTCTCTGTTTTTAAACCCAGCTCCTTTATTGTTCCATCATCATTTAATATTAGACTCTCTGCATCTGTTAAAGGATCTACAAATCTCATCTTCCAATATTTAAACCACTCCTTATCTACCATTACATTTACAGCTGCATCTGACGTAATTATTTTTTTTAAATTGTCTAACTCGTAAACAATATCACCATAAGATATTATTAAATCTCCTTCTCTTTCCAAAAACGGCAAAGCATTAAAAAGACTATAAACCATATTGCTAGTGGCATAATCAGGATTATGATAACAATTAAAACCCAACTCTTGTATTTGCTCTCCTTTGTAGCCGGTTGCTATCGCAATATCGGTAATACCAGCTTTTTGTAAGATTGAGACTTGTCTTTCAAGTAAAGTCTTATCACAAAGTTCTACTAAAGCTTTAGGTTTATCTTTAGTTAATGGCCTTAATCTTGAGCCTTCACCAGCGGCTAGAATTAGTGCCCTCATGATTGAACAAACTTTTTAATAAGATTTAAATCGTCCTGCACGTGTGGCTCCTCTCGTTCAGGGTGCCACATAATACCAAGAATTGGATACTTTTCATGATAAAAAGACTCGACTGTTCCGTCGTTCGCTATAGCTAATGGAACTAACGACCTTCCGAGACCTGGCTCCTGAATACACCATCTATGGTAACTATTAACTTCTCTAGATTCTTCTTCTAAATATTTACCTACAAAAGTAATCTCGTGTTTGACGCCTGTGTGATTCACAACCTGCGACATTGATCCATCAAAGAACAAGTTGATCATTTGCATCCCCCTACACACACCTATAATTGGGATATTTTTCTTTATTGCAATCTTGATTAATCTTTCTTCAAATTTATCTCGCTCAGTTGAAACATCTAAAGCTAATTTATCTACTTTGGCTATATTGTTTCCTCCACTTAAGATAATGGCTGAAGGGGTTATATTTTCTATAAACTCTGAGGGTGAAGCAAGATTAGATAAAGGAAGAGGCAAAAAACCAAGCCTATGAATCAGGCTGGTCCACCTTTGATCTAAGCAATCGCGTTTCTCAGAGTATTCATAAATATTTTCTACTCTTTGGCTTATAGCTAATATCTTCATAATTATAAATTGTACCTCAATTAATAATTATAATATTATGGTTACCACAATCTAATTTAATTTTATTACTTTTGGCTAATTTATTGAACAACTTGCTACCTATACCTATAGCGGCGGGTAATCCTAGTTCAGCTGCTCTAATCGCCATGTGAGAGTTAGCGCCACCATGTTCAGTTATCAATCCAACAATATTACGACTAAAAACCCAATCGTACCCAGGATCGGCCTGATGTGTCAAAATAATCTTGCCTTCTAAATTGTCGTGAACTCTTGTATTTAAATTCTTTAATTTACCAATAATCTTCTTATTGGTAATATAATTTATTTGAGCATCATAATGCTCAAAACAATAAAAATCTTCTTTACTTTTTATAAATGGCGGAATCTCAAACATATGATTCAGCTTGTCTTGAGTCATACGAGAACTAATAATTTGTTTAACTTCATTAAAATCTAAACCATCTAAACTAAGTTGTTCAAAATCCTTATATTCTAAATAAACAACCTCCTTACGACTTAACCCAATCTCTTTGCCAAATTCTACGAAACAGTCTAACGCCAGGCTTAAATTACGAGTAAATTCTAGCTTTGTTTCCTCTCGAGCTACAATTGCACTTTTCATATAATTAATTAGCTTATTGGGAGCAATACTTACACCAAGATCCTTCATAAATTCCACTATCGAGTTTTCCTGTTTTTTAGATAAATCAAAATTTGAGGACTTTATATTCATATTACTATTTTCTGCTTTTAAATAATACTGAGAGTCTTCCCAATAGGCAGGAGCCGTAGCGTCGTATGTACCTGGGCGCAGGTGGCCGTATTTTAGAATCATCTCATCCAAGGTAATTTTACGATCGAGTAAAGCAATTTGGTTCTTTCGCATACTAGTAGAAACACCCTCGATGGAAGATAATAGCAAGTCTACTTCGTCTTTAGTGAATATATCAATTTCTATAAAACTCTTAAGAAAACTTATGGCAACAAAGCTATGTCGTGCAGAATGTGCGAAGGCTAGCGTCCCATTCTTCTTACAATCAACAAGCAAAGAAAGTCCTTTGTTTAACAATCCCATTTTATTTTGTAAAATTTTGTCGCGATTTTTTGTCAAAGTTTCAATAGAAGTATTTTTCTCAAAATTTATTATGGCCCTTGAGGTTATTAGCTTTAATCCTTCTTCAAGTTTATTAATTTCTTTAGAATTTATACCCCAAGAAATCAATCTTTCCTCTGCATCCCTTCTAAAAGTTGGCGTCCATGAAGTCATCGCAATATCAAACTCAATTTTATCATGATACTGAGGTCTGGAAGATAGGTTGCCTAGATAGGCTGTAATTAACTTCTTTGCTAATGTGCTATCAATGTTGGCTGGGATAAAGGAATTGAAGCTAGCTCGTAAATCGACATAGGGCTGACCACAAAATGCAATGATTAATGGGCATTCCTTAATTTTACGATAACCAAACTCTGAACGTTGTTCAGCCCAAACATCATCAGTTATCAAAAACCTATAGAGGCTAAAAGCTAAAGGATTAGGATGAATTCCAATAATTTCCGCAGGATTCCAATCTGACATATTACTAAAAGATGTTGTGCTACCTAAGAGGACATCTGATTGATCTTGGAAAGAAACAAATAAAGCAGCTGCCTCATCTAGTTTGTCCTCAAATAAATTAGTTACATCGTCGTACTCTCTGTGGTCTACTGCAATTGGTCGAACCTGAAGAATATGAACTAGTCCTTTCTTGTCTATTGCAAACTCGATATCTAATTTATCAAAAGACAGCAAGTCTTTTAATTCGTCTATCGCCTTTCTGACTGGTTCAAGCTTTGGTTCCAACTTCTTTAATTCTGCAATTTCCCTTCTATGTAATACAATAGTTCTGTCATCTTGAGATGTGCCTGAGGTTATCGCTTCTATTGAACCTTCAGTATCTTGAAAATTAAAAGTATGATAAGGCGCACCTGTTTCTAACTGACATGTAAATACTACGCCAGAAATACTTATATCATCAAGAAATTCCTGAATTAAGACTTCGTCATTGCTATCATTTCTACTTCCACCATAAGACGATATAACTTCCTTAACGACTTTAATTATCGACTTAATTGAACCACTATCTACATTTGGGATACTTTTGTATTGGCCGGCAAGGGAGTTGCTCCATCCATCTTCATCTAACGCACTACTTCTTATGATTAATCTCTTCTCATGAAAAAATTCTTGAATCTCTGAAATAATTAAATCCTTCTTGTTGAACCACTCATTAACAGTAAAGCTAATCTGCTTTCCAATTTTACTCTTCCTAACCATAGGGGCTAATCTTGACAATGTCTGAGCTTTATTCCCCAATATAAACCTTGCTATATCTTGTGGCTCGTTCAATTCAGCCCAATTAGTTCCAACGTCAATATAATCAATATGTAATCCACTTTTCTCAAAATAAGAAAGAAGGTCCAAGAGGTTTACCCCTGGAATCTTACCCTTTATTGTCCTTACTATTTTGGCAACATGAGGTTGCATGCCAAAGAGACCAGTAAATTCAGAATTCTGACCTTTAAATTCTCCGTGATTAGGAATAATTATCTCTGCAATTCCTATATCAGCTTTCGAACGATTATCATAACGAGTTTCATAGTTAATATCTATCGCAACAGCAATATCTGCTTTGCTTTTTGATATTTTCTTTAAAATCTCCGGACGAAAAATCGTATCTGCATAAGTGAAAATAGCGGGAGAATCTTCCATAGGACATTGAAAAAAAGTATCTAGTAAAGAATTTGATTCCCAATTTTCAACTAAAATATAATTAACTTCTGGGTAATGTTTTATAATATCTTCTATATTGTAACCACCTAGAAAATTAATCTTCTTCCAATTAATCGACTTAAAACTATCAAGCTGCCAATCGAGCACTTTAGTTTTTTCAGTGATACTTTGAAGACTCGATGGTTGTTTCCCGGCTATTGGATAGGATGCACCAAGAATGAAGACATTAGGAGTATCCATTACAGGTTCTTATTGTTTTCAGTTGTCCTAACAGGTTTATTGTTTACATCTTTAATCCCAACTAACGATTTAAGCTTATACCAAAAAGTCTTCAGAAAGACTCCTATTAACACTGTGCCTCCAATAATAAGCGATATTATAGTACTTCCAGACGCTGGGTCTATATATGCAAAAGCGGTACGAGAGAAAAAGAACAGTATAAAGAAAGAGCAAAGAAAATTTCTCATAATTATAATGTAAATTATAACCAATTAATGATAGTTTACGATTACTATCGCTCCGGAGGAGGGATTTGAACCCCCGACAAAGTGATTAACAGTCACCTGCTCTGCCAGCTGAGCTACTCCGGAATGTTAAGCTATAAAACTAACAATTTAATGTAAATGCTTATAACAGTCAAGCATTATCACTTCTTATTGGCAAGATAAACCTATAAAAGTATAATGATTACTAAATATTAATGAGGAAAAATAATAATAAGCTAAAGAATAATAATAAGAATCTGCCAGTACCAGCAAATTCACTGGAGAAATATCTGACAGAAATAAGTAATTATAAAATCTTATCACGTGAAGAAGAAGCAAAATATGCTCAGGAATATAGGGACTCGGGTAACCTAGAATCCGCTAGGAAGCTAATAACTGCAAACCTTAAATTTGTAGTAAAAATTGCTATGGAATATAAAAACTATGGTCTCAATTTAATGGACGTTATACAAGAGGGAAACCTTGGCCTTATGCAAGCAGTTACTAAATTTGATCCGACAAAGAGATATAGATTAATTTCCTATGGAGTATGGTGGATAAGAGCATACATACAAAATTTTATAATGAAGAACTGGAGTCTTGTAAAGATAGGAACAACACAAGGACAAAGAAAACTATTCTACAAAATAAGGTCGGCTAAAAGTTTATACAACTCTGGAGATCTTTCCTTAGAGGAATACTATTCAAAATTATCTAGAGATCTTAAGGTCTCAATTAAAGAAATAAAAGAAATGGATCAAAGGATGGGTGGAAAAGACTACTCTCTAGACGACGAAATTAAGGCAAATGAAAAACAAACAAAGATTGACTTTTTGCCTTCTGGTTCACAAAGTCAGGAAGATATAATAATAGAGGATCAGCAAAAGAAAGAATTAGAGTCCAGCTTGAAGGAAGCTATAGAAACTCTTAATGAAAGAGAAGCTTACATAATAAAGAATAGATTATTATCTGACAAACAAGTTACTTTAGAAAAATTGGGAGAAAAATTTAAGATTTCTAGGGAGCGAGTGAGGCAAATTGAGAAATCTGCAATAAAAAAAATAAAAAAAATTCTTGTTAAAAATGGTATTACAGCTGATTTTTAATAAGCACTACAATCTCATCAAGACTATTAATGGTGTCACAACCAAATTGTGCTAGGTTGCTCTTGCCACCACCTTTTCCATTAATATTAGTAGCAATTTCATTTAGAAAAACCTTACAATCGAAATTCTTTATACCTTTACTAGCAGCACAAATTATTATCGAACTTTCTCTATTGTTTGAAGCTAAGAGGGCAATAACATTTTTATTTTTCTTTAAGTCGTCCCAAAGGTTCTTCAATTGAGATGAAGTCATATCTTTACCTAAATAAGAAACTATCTTGATATCATCAAAGGATTCACAATCTGACAAGACTTGGTCCGCTAGGCTCTTGGTTGCTTTTTTCTCAAACGAGGAAACCTTTAATCTTAGAGCGTCGTTCTCTTTCTGTATTCTTTCTATGCTATTAGGTACTTTCTCAATTGACGAATTAAGCAAAGAAGAAGAGGTTGTTAAAAAATCCTTGATATTACTTATATACTTAAAACCTGATTCTCCAACATGTGCCTCAATTCTCCTAATACCAGACGATATAGATGATTCAGATGAAATATATAGGGAACCTATTTGACCAGAACTATTTATATGTGTCCCACCACAAAGCTCCATACTAAAATCTCCTATTCTAACCACTCTAACAAAGTCACCATACTTATCTTCAAAAAAAGCGGTTGCCCCATTTTTAATAGCTTTTTTGTACTCAACATTTTCTTGAATCACAATTTCATTATTCATTCTGATTCTTTCATTTGATAAATTCTCGATTTCTTTGAGGGTGTCATTATCAATATTTGAAAAATGACTAAAATCAAATCTTAATCTATCGCTCTTTACCAATGAGCCTGCTTGCCTAATATGGGTACCAAGTATTTCTCTTAGAGAAGAATGAAGTATATGAGTGGCAGAATGATGCTCAGATATTCGGTCTCTGAAGATTTTATCAACTCTACCATTAGCTTTATCACCATTCCTAACTTCACCTCTCTTTACTATCCCACTATGAATAAAGAACCCTTCTTTTGTTTTCTGTGTATCAAATACATCAATTATGGATGAGGATGTTTCAATAACTCCTTTATCACCTATTTGACCACCAGATTCTGCATAGAACGGTGAAGACTTTAATACGACCCCTACTCTTTCTTTTTCAAAGGCAGAGCTAACAATTTCGTCATCTTTAATTATTGCTAAAATTTTAGACTCTAAATCAAGACTATTATATCCAACAAATTTTGTTATATTATCCAGATTGATAATCTTTGTTAAATCAATTGCCTCTCCCACTAAATTCTTAAATTTCGAAGCTTTCTTTGACGAATTCTTTTGATTAAGCATCTCTTCTTCGTATGCTTTCATATCCAATACATAGTCTGTTTCACTTACGATGTCTTCAATTAAATCTACTGGAAAACCATAGGTGTCATAAAGCTTAAATACATCCTTCCCTGAGAGAACCTTTGTTCTTGAAGACATACTCATAGCTTCCTTAAGCTGGTCAAATCCCCTATCTATGGTTGATAAGAACTTCTTTTCTTCGTTTATGACGATTGAAATAATGTTATCCTTTTGACTTCCCAACTCCGGATAAAAACTCTTCATCTCCTCAACAACTAAACCGACAAGGTTATGTAAGAAAGGATCTGAAATTCCCAACTTCTTATTGTGACGTACGGCTCTTCTTAGTATTCTTCTAGCTACATATCCTCTACCTTCGCTAGAAGGAATGACACCATCTGAGATTAAGAAAGTCACAGCTCTTGCATGATCGGATAAAACTCGAATTGATATATCTGTTTCGTTGTCTTTCCCATACTCTGTCCCCAAGAAAGTAGCAACATAATTAGTCAAATATTCAAATAGGTCGGTATCATAATTACTTTTAACATCTTGCAGAACTGATGCTAGTCTTTCTAAGCCCATGCCAGTATCGATGCTTGGCCTTGGTAAAGGTGTAAGCTGTCCATCCTCACCTCTATTAAATTGCATAAAAACTAGATTCCATATTTCAAGAAATCTTCCACACTCACATTCAACAGAACAATTCTCCGGGTTTAGGCAATTCGAATTTGCCTCTCCTATGTCATACATAATCTCAGAACAGGGTCCACATGGTCCTGTGTCGCCCATAGACCAGAAATTATCCTTATCACCTAATTTATATATTCTATCTTTGTTGATCTTTATTGAGTTAAGCCAAATCTCTCTAGCCTCATTGTCTCCATTGTGGACAGTTATATACAGCCTGTTCTTATCTATCTTTAGTTCTTTAGTTAGAAACTCCCAAGCAAAAGATATTGCGTCTTCTTTAAAATAGTCTCCAAATGAAAAATTTCCCAGCATTTCAAAAAAAGTATGGTGCCTACTAGTTCTTCCCACATTCTCTAAATCATTATGCTTTCCGCCTGCCCTTAGGGATTTTTGACAAGATGCAGCCCGAGCATGTTTAAACTTCTCTAAACCCAAGAAAACATTTTTAAATTGAACCATGCCAGCATTAGTAAATAATAAAGTTGGATCATTCTTAGGAATTAGACCAGAACTTGCAACTAAGCCATGACTTTTATCATTAAAAAAATCCAAAAACTTCTTTCTTATATCAGATGATTTCATTTTAGAATATTATAATCGGATATTAAGGAGATTAAACAATAAGTAATTTTAAAAACCTTAGTTTAGAGGTGCTACGCTGACAAATACTTTAGATTTACCTTTCTTTTTAAAAGTTACTAGCCCATTTTTTAAAGCAAAAAGTGTATGATCTCTTCCAATCCCAACATTTTCTCCAGGATAAAACTTTGTTCCTCTTTGTCTTACTATAATTCCACCCGTATTAACTGATTGACCACCAAAAAGTTTTACTCCGAGTCTTCTACCGGCACTATCTCTTCCGTTCTTGGAACTACCTGCTGCTTTTGTTTTTGACATAATTAACCTCTATTTGCTTATAGATAAAATTTCGACAGTCTGATAAGGCTGCCTATGACCATTTAGGGTCTTAGAATTCTTTCTCCTTCTAAACTTAAATACTTTGAGCTTTTTTCCTTTGTCGTCCGATACCACTTTCGCTTTAATTTTAAACGACTTTAATTGGGCCGCATCCACTAATACATCTTTTTCGTCAGATATATAAAGTATTTCATTAAATCCTATCTCAGCACCAACTTCATGGGCTGTCTTTTCTATCTGAATTTTATCACCTTCTTTGATGAGATACTGTTTACCACCAGTCTTAATTACGGCTTCCATTACGTCCTCCAAAAAGTATATATTTTTACTGTTTATTGGCCATTGTCAATACTTCTAAATTATTCTTCCAGTTCAACGTTCCAATATGATGTCTCAATAGAACTTAAAAAAGGTTTCCATTCATCAAATTTAATTGTCTGCATATAGAGATTTGATAATAACTCCCATGAAGGTTTGCTTGGTTTAACAGCCAAGCTCATATTAGTGGAACTTAGAATATTACTACCTTTATTCCTATTGCACGCGATACAACAACAGACAACATTTTCCCATATTGTTTTTCCACCCAATGATTTAGGATGGACATGGTCAATAGTTAGCTCATTCCTTGGGAACGGCTTTCTACAATACTGGCACTCTGACCTATCTCTCCTAAATATGTTATAGCGATTAAATTTAACCTCTTTATTTGGAACCTTGTCATATCTTAAGACTATAATAACTCTAGGTATCCTTATTACTTTCGAAACTGTCCTAATTGATTCCGACTTCTTTAAAATAGATATTTCACTCCATGTATCAAAATCAAATGTCTCATAGTTCATATCCACAGCTTTTGCCGCTCCTATGTAGAGCATTAAAAAAGCCCTTTTAACGCTTGTTGTGTCAACAGGAAAAAAAAAATTATTCAATACAAGAACTGGTGAATTAAGCATTAATATAATTTACCTGAAAATAAATAAATAAATTTACCTAATGTTAAGAAGTTCATATAATAGACATATGCAATCTTTGTTTCTAATATTCCTATCAATAGGATTATTCACTGCTCCTTTCCTAAATTTTAACTTATTCTTTCTTTCATGGTTCTTCTTTGTGCCAATATTATATTTAATCGAAAACAATAAAATCAGTCCTTCGAAGTTGGGCTTAACTTTTGGGACAATTTCACTTCTAATTGCAACATATTGGATGACAGCAACTCTACTAAGGCTAACAGGAGCTGGTTGGGGTATCTCAATTATAAGTCACTTATTATATTGCTTATACGAATCCTCATTTTATATAATAGTATTCTTATTCACTAGCTTGTCTATTAGGAAAGCAAGCAATATTTGGCTAAAATACCTGTGCGTAATATTTTTATATATTATATTTGAAGAAAACTTTCCTAGAATCTTTCCTTATAAGATAGGTAATACTCAAATACTCTTCTCTGAAATGTCTCAATTAATTTCGATTCTTGGGATTAATATAGTCTCAGCTTTGGTTTTAACAATAAATATTGCGAGTTATGAGTTGGCAATAAAAAACAACAATAAAGCAGCTTATATAATAATAACAATTTTTTTATTTGTATTAATGATGGGTTCATCAATAGAAAAAAATACAAACAAATATCATGCGCGGGGGGCTAATATTAGAGTTGCAATTTTACAACCTGTAAGTTCATTAAAGAAGCTAATTCATCTTCAAGATACAATTAATGAAAGTTCAAAGATCCAGGATCTAACAATATGGCCCGAAAGCTCTCTGGACAAAGTTATAGTAAAGAACAAAGAAGATTATATAAACTTTCAGAAGAAGTTTGCAAGAAAATTTAAAATTAACAGTGAAGCACTTCTCCTTGGTTCGATTACTCAAAACAAACAAGGGTATTATAACTCTGCTCTTTTGATCAATAAGGAATCGGAAATCACTGACATTTATTCAAAGAATAAATTAATGATCTTTGGCGAATATTACCCATTAAGAAATTTAGTTGCCAAGATAATTCCTATTTATGATTCATTTATTTCCCTCGATAAAGGTAAGATTAGGCCTTTAATCCTTAAGAAAAAAACTAATATAGGTGTAATTATATGTTATGAAGATCTCTTTGAAGAGAATTCGATGAAACTGACACAAATGGGCTCTGAAATCTTGATAAACTTAACCAATGATAAATGGTACGGGGACAGTTTAGCTCCATATCAACACTTAATGCTGGCTATTCCAAGGTCAATTGAAAATAAGAGATTTTTAATAAGATCTACATATAATGGCTTAAGTGCGATTATCTCACCTACAGGAAAGATATTGAATAAAGTCGAAACAAACGTAAGTGGTTACTTGCTGGACGAAGTCGTCTTAAGGAAAGACAAAAGCTTTTATACAATGAATTATGCGAATATTAAAATGATTTACTATTTAATATTTGTTTCGCTAGTCCTACTATTTATTAAGGAACTGAGAAACAAGTAGCATAAGTCTCTTGTTTTCTTTTGGTAAGCCAATAGTAATCCTTAAACAATCATGTAGCTTCTTATTGTTAGGGAAATTCTTTACAATCAAATCATTAGATCTCAAAAAATTAAAAAGTGCATTGGACCTCTTTAATCTGATGAGAATAAAATTAGAGTCTGAACTATAAACCTTAACATTTGAAATTTCTTTTAAAAAAGCTTCGACTTTACTTCTTTCAGCTTTAATAATATCAATATGTTTTCCTATGATAAATGGATTTTTAAAGAACTTATTCGCTACTGACTGTGAAAAAGATGAAATATTATATGGAAGTCTTAATTTGTTAATGCTATCAATAAGCCTCTTTTCTCCCAACAAGAAACCTAGCCTTAGAGAGGCAAAGCCTACTTTCGACATAGTTTTCATAATCAACATATTCTTATACTTTTTTAAAGATTTAATAAAAGAAAAATCAGAGTAATCTGAATACGCTTCATCAAGAACAACGATTCCCTTAGAAAAACTAACAATTTTAATTATGTCCTCTTTCTTAAAAGCATTTCCTGTAGGATTATTAGGGCTAGCTATAAAGACAATATCAGGATCATGTGACTTTATTTTTTTTAAGACTTTCTCAACATCTAACTTAAATCCTGAGGTTAGAGGAACACTTATTCCTTTTAATCCTAAGCCTTTGGTTAAAATTTCATACATAGAGAAACTTGGATCTAGATAAAGAACATTGGATGACTTTCCCGTTAAGGTTAAAAGAATATAAAGAATTAGTTCATCAGAACCATTCCCAAGCAAAACCTGACCTTTCTTAAGACCATAGAATTTTAAAATACTATCTTTGAGCTCCTCTTGCGTGGAATCAGGATACCTATTTATATCTTCTATCTTCATACTTTTTAGGAATTTCTTTTCTAACGCACTAGCATTAAATATATCTTGGTACTTAAAAGGCGATTCGTTAGCATTTAATCTATAATTAAAACTTGTTTTATCAGCAGAATACGAGTTGAAGCTCTGTAGAGACTTTTTAAGTCTAATTCTATTTGTCATTTTCTTTATCCTTCCGAAGCCGCAACGCGATAGAATTAGCATGGCCATCAAGACCTTCTTTCTTTGCTAGTAAAATTACGTCTCTCCCTAAGCGCCTTGCTCCAAGCTTAGAAATTTTTGTGTAACTAGAGTATTTAATGAAGTCTAATGCACTTAAGGGTGATGAAAAGGTTGCGCTTCCTCCGGTAGGTAGGACATGGCTTGGACCTGCTATGTAATCTCCGAATGCTTCTCCTGAATTTGCGCCAACAAAAATAGAGCCTGCATTGATAATTTTATTTTCTACTTGAGAAGATTTCTTTACAAAAATTTCAAGATGTTCAGGTGCAAAAATATTAGAAAAATTGATACAATCATCTAGGTTGTTCACAACAAAAATTGTACCATTTCGTTTAATTGAGGCATTTATTATATCTTTTCTTTTCAATAACAATGATTGCTTCTTAATTTGAGCCGAGATTAGTTTAGCTAATCTTATAGAAGTTGTTACACAGATAGCTGATGCCTGAACATCATGTTCTGCCTGAGCAATTAAATCCGCAGCAACATATTCAGGATTGGCACTTATGTCTGCAATAATTAAAACCTCACTAGGTCCTGCTATCATATCAATATCAACTTTACCAAAAACCTGCTTTTTTGCAGTTGCGACAAATATATTTCCAGGTCCTACAATCTTATCAACTGATTTCACGCTATTTGTACCATAAGCCAGAGCGGCTATCGCCTGTGCTCCCCCTACTTGTAAAACCTCTTTGATTCCAAGAAGGTCAGCTGTAAAAAGAATAGCAGGGTTAACCCCTTCGATTCCCGGGGGGGTTGAAACAACCAATTCTTTTGATCCTGCCACTTTTGCAAGCGTCGCTGTCATTATTAAACTAGATGGATAAGATGCAGTTCCCCCTGGTACATATATTCCAATCCTATTAATCGGATTAACATTCCATCCAAGTATATTTCCAAACTCATCTTTATATCTAAGCGACTTAGGCAATTTCTTTTTTTGGTAATCCTTAACTCTTTTAATAGATTTTTTAATAGCCGATTTAACATCAGAAGACAGATGCTTATATGAATTCGCAATTTGAGTTTGATTAATTCTTATATTCTTCTTAGTCAGTTCAAAGTCATCAAACTTTCTGGTTAGTTCAAAAAGAGATTTATCACCTCTGAGGCGAACCTCACTTAATATATCGTTGACTTTCTTTTCTATAATATTTAAATTGTTTTCCTGTCTTTTTCGAATCTTATAAATTTGAATTTTAATATCTGATGACTTTAGTTTAATAATTTTCATACTACAAACTATACAATAAATTTTTTAAATTATGATACAAATACTAATTATAAAAAAATTATGTCCACTGAGATAAAGATATTAATTAAGAGCATGTAAAGAATTGAGAACAAAAAAACGCTTTTATAATGTTTCTTTTCTTTAAATGAAAGGAATACTAAATATAAAAAAGATAGCCCCAAGATAATTGCCATAATTCCATAAAAATTGGAACAGATTCCGACAATCCAAAAATATAATGATATCGGCAATAAAGCTAGACTGTATATCATTATCAAGTAATTAGTAAACTCTTGACCATACACTATCGGCATGGTTGGGAAGCCTCCTTTTTTATAGTCATCCCTAAGATGCTGAGCTAAAGCCCAAAAGTGCGGTGGCTGCCAAACCATCATAAATAGGAACAAAACTATTATGTCCATGTACCCCATTGATACTTCTGGTTGAATTGAGGAATATCCGATAATAACTGGTAAAGCGCCGGGAATCCCTCCTAGAACTGTACCAAAAGGCGAAGACTTCTTTAAAAAAAGTGTGTAGTAAACAGTATATGAAAGTATCGCCAAAAGTATTAAGGCACAGTTTAAAAGATTTATATATATTGCTGAAAGTGCCAATGAAATAGTTATCAAAAAAGCAGCTATCATAGATAGATTCTTAATTCCAACCAACTTTAATGCTTTTACCCGATCTTCAAGTCTTTCCATTAGCTCATCATTTTTACGTTCAATTAGATTGTTAACCATAGCGGAACCCGCGGCTGACAAGATTAAGCATAGGAGCGACAATAAAGTAATCTGAAAAGAAGGTATTCCAGAATGAGCTAAAACAATTCCCGTAAATCCCGTTAGCCCTACACTCAAAATTATACTTGGCTTTGATAGTGATATTACTGCCTTTAAGTATTTCATGAATTAGCTTCTTTGTTTATAAACAATAGATTAAGAATAACTCCAACAATTAATAGAGCAATTAAAAGATGGACTGCTGTCATTGAAAAAGCTAGTTTTGAAACTACGACGAATACTCCCACGACAACTTGAGCAAGGACTAGCAAAGCAAGTCGTTTAAGATTTAATAAAATATCTGGATTCACCCTTAAATAATAAGCTTTAAAAAATAGCCAGAAAGAAATTATCAATATAGCTATACCACTAATTCTATGAAACAAATGGACAAAAACTGTCTTACTTAAGTAGGGTGGGAACCAATAACCTAAGCATCTTGGAAAATCAGGACAAGCTAATCCTGCATTCGAGTGCCTTACATAGGCACCAAGGACTAATTGCAAATAAACGAATAAGAAGAGAAGTAAATATGGAAGTTTTTTTTTGTCAAAAACATTAGCTAATTTTAATTTATCACTATCAATATATATGCACATGGTATAAATTAGAATAAAAATTACTATTGCATTTCCAAAATGGAAAGTGGTGATATTTGTTTCAAGCTGAAGTATAACTACTAGTCCTCCGGCAATAATCTGAACAGCAAGCAAAATAGAACAAAGAATGGGTATTAATTTATATCCCCCCTTGTAAAACTTCAATCTTTTTTTGACTAAGAAAGCAAAAGAAATAGTTACAAATAGCCCCAGAAGTCTATGTCCATGTTCCATCAAAATTGGGAAATTAATTTCTGGAAAGAAAGTACCAAAACATAAGGGCCAATCAGGGCAGGCCAAACCAGCACCTAAACCACTTACCATATTTCCCCAAACAAGAAGAAGAACAAGGGAATATAAAGTTAATTTCTCAATTCTGCCCATAATATCAATTAATTACGCGTGAGAACATATCGGTCAAAGTAAAAGAAATTAAAAGGAACAATAAGAAAATTGGGTAGCTTGCATAAATCCAAGTCAGTCCATCTTCATGTTTCAAATGCATAAAGTGATATGCAACTACTCCTGCTTTTATTGACGCGATAAAGATTGCAATTAGAACGTTTAAAGCTCCAAAATCAATTTGCGCAGCTCCAACAGTTACTACTGTTAGAAATATTAAAAAAAGCCAAATATTTATTAGTGACTTATAGGAAGCATGATTATCCATAAAAACTCCTTAACCTACCAGGTACAATAAAGGAAAAAGGTAAATCCATATTAAATCCACCAAATGCCAATATAACCCTCCAATTTCTATTGCTGTATAGTTATCTTTAGAGTACTTACCTTTATATACTTTACGTAAGAGAACCCCGAGCACTGCCATGCCTATAAAAACATGTAGCATATGAACGCCAGTGGCTGCAAAATAAATTGAATAAAAAATATCGGTTCCGGGGAAAATTCCTTTTCCGAACTTGTATGTATATTCAAAGTATTTATTAACAGCAAAAATTGCGGCACATATGATTGTCACCCAAAGCATTATTTTTACTAATTTAATCCTATTTTCTTGTATAGCTTTAACCGCAATAGCAACAGTCAAGCTGCTAAAAATCAAAATAACAGTGTTAACTGAACCTAAAACAACATCCAAACTCTTAGATCCCTGCATAAACATTTCGGGATATTTAGCCCGATAAATCGCGTACGCCGCAAAAAGCCCACCAAAAAGCAAGAGTTCAGTTGCAAGGAAAAGCCACATTCCTAGCTTGGCACCTTCATGTTCTGTTACAGCATCAAAATGATGGTGCCCATCATCCTCTTCTATTGACGGGACCATCTCAGATGGATAAGCAATTGACTTAATTAACTTGCTGGTTATTCCAAAAATTCCCATGCTAGGCCCCCTCCTCTATCTTTGTGCCATAATTATATACAGGCTCAGTAACAGTAGGAATATCATCAAAATTAAAAGTCCCAGGAGGTGAATCCATGCTCCATTCTAAAGACAAAGAGTTATAAGGATTGGCTGGTGCTTTTCCAGGCAAGGGCCTCATTAAATTCCAAAGCATCAAAATAAACCCTATTCCAATTATCCATGTACCATAAGTTGAAACTACATGTAGTGACTGGAATTCTGGAGCGTAATTAAAATACCTTCTTGGCATACCAAGTGTTCCCATAATAAATTGTGGAAAAAATGCAACATTAAAACCGATAAAGATAAGAACAAAAGCTATCTTGGCTTTAAATTCATCGAACATACGTCCCCACATTTTGGGATACCAAAAATGAAGAGCCGCAAAGAAACCAAACACTGTCCCTCCAATCATAACGTAGTGCATATGCGCGACAACAAAATAAGTATCATGCAAATGTACGTCTGCAGCAAGTGCACCTAAGAAGAGGCCGGTAAGCCCTCCGATTGTAAAAAGAAAAATAAAAGCTAATGAATATAACATTGCCGTACTCAACTCAATTGACCCCTTATAAAGAGTCCACAGCCAATTAAAAACTTTAATAGCGGTGGGAACTGCGACAGCGTAAGTTATAACTGAGAAAATTATATTTACTAATTTAGATTGACCACTAACAAACATATGGTGGCCCCAAACAAGGAAGCTAATTAGGGCGATTGCTAAACTTGCATATGCAATTGCCTTATAGCCAAAAATCGGCTTTCTTGCAAATACTGGCATAATTTCGGAGACAATTCCCATAGCAGGCAAAATCATAATGTAAACCGCAGGATGAGAATAGAACCAAAAGAAATGTTGGAACATGACTGGGTCGCCGCCTTTAGCAGGGTCAAAGAAGCCTAAACCAAAATATCTTTCTCCAATTAACAACAATAATGTGATACCAACAACTGGTGTTGCTAAAACTTGGAGTAATGATGTTGCATAAGCAGCCCAACAAAAGAGAGGAAGCCTATCCCAAGTCATACCTGGTGCTCTTAATTTATGCATAGTAACTATAAAATTTATTCCTGTTAAAATTGAAGAAAATCCTAAGACAAAGACTCCAAAAGTAATTAAAATTACATTTGCACCCGTCTCTATTGAGTAAGGAGTATAAAAAGTCCAACCTGTATCAGCTGGAGCAGCCAATGCTAACATAAAGATTAGGGCGCCTGCTAAATAGAGCCAAAAACTATATAAATTCAATTTTGGAAAAATAACATCTTTTGCTCCAATCATTAATGGAATTAAGAAGTTTCCAAAGCTAGCCGCAACTCCTGGGACAATAAATAAAAAAACCATCATTGACCCATGAAGAGTAAATAAAACATTATAAGTATCAGCGTTGACAATTGTTGGCCCTGGCGTTAAATGCTCTGCTCTAAGCAAGAAAGATGCAATGGCAGCTACAATGAAAAAAACACCTATTGCCCACAAATACATTACGCCTATTCTTTTATGGTCAACAGTGAAAAACCATGAGCGGAATCCTTCACCGTTGTCTAAATAATTTTTTTCCTGCTCTTCTGACATATAACGTTCTCCTTTTTAAACCATAGCTTTTTTAATTATACAATAAATTATTTTAATGTCTTTATATATTCAATGATAGCTGTTATCTCATCATCATCTAATAAGCCTTTATAGGAAGGCATAACTGGTCCATAACCCTCGACCATTTTCTCTCCCGGATACAATATAGATTCCTTGATATAATTTTCATCTGCTATAGCTGAAGCTCCATCCGTAAAAACCCTATTCTTTGCAAACAGTCCTTTCCATGAGGGTCCGACCCCGTTAGCTCCATCTATACTATGACAAGCTAGACAACCTTTGTTTGAATATAATTGCTTGCCCAATTCGGCAGGTGGGATGCTAGCTGCGGAAGCCTTTTTGACTTTATCGGCAGATCCATCTTGCCAAGATGCAAATTTTGCTTTGGATAACACATGAACTTTTCCTAACATATCTGAATGTGCTGTACCGCAATATTCCGTACAGTAAAGATCATAGACTCCTTCTTTTGTGGCAGTAAAGTTTATATAAGTATACCTATTTCCCATTACATCTTGCTTTACTCTAAATGCAGGAACAAAGAAACTGTGAAGAACATCATCAGACTGCATAACAAGCCTAATCGGCTGATCAACGGGCACATAAAGCTCGTTTAATGTTTTTTTACCATTTGAATAATCAAAGCTCCAAAGCCACTGTTTAGCAGTAACATTTACCTCAACAGCATTTTTTGGTGTAACTGTATATTGATCATAGTAAACATATCCGTATATAAATATCACAATACATAGAATCGTAGGTATTACGGTCCACAAAGTTTCCAAGAAACTATCATGGGTAATTGCCGGAGTCTGATCATTCTCCGTTTTCCTTCTATATTTAATTACAAAATAGATTAAGAGAAATGCAATTAGCACACAAGATATAACAGATATTATTGTTACTAACCATAATATAAGATCAACACCGGGTGCAAATGTCGAAGCTGATTCTGGTAACCATTTCATTTAGTTTCTCCTTCATTGTTTTTTTTAAACCACATAAAAAACATAAATATAGTCATGAATATTAAAGTTATCACGCCGCCAAGCTTTATAACGTTCAAAGCTTGTAGAGCAAACTTCTTTCCTACCGGGTCAAAACCATAACAATAGAGGAGAACTTTATCTGACAACGAAGACTTACCTATTACTCCATCGGATGCTTCAAGCAATGCTAACTTGAAATCTTTAGAATCAAAAAGCACCCCAGATAAGTATCTGGAAATCTTTCCCTCTTTTGTCAAAAATATTATACCAGCAGGATGAGCAAAATCATCCCCATCGGGCGTAAATTTAAATCCTACCGAACTTGTAATGGCTTCTATATTGGCACTATCGGCAGAATAAAAGCTCCATTGCTCATTTGAACCAATGTTTTTGTTGTATTTTTGTTGTTTAAGGTTTGAAGTTTCATGGTTGTCCTTCTTATCAAAACTTAATGTTACTAAATTATAATCAAGCCCAGGTCTAATCTTCTCTGTGGAATTAACCGCCTCTAGTACACCATTTAGTAAGAACGTACACATTTTAGGACAAGAATAATAAGCCAATACTAAGACTGTGGGTTTATCTTTGTCTAAAAAATCTTCAAACTTTTTTGTAATATTTTTGTTATCAGTGATATTAGCCTTAGAGTTAATGTTCTCTCCTAACTTTTCTATCCATCCAACATCGTTTTTTATAATAGACTCGTCTGATACAGCTAGGGCTGACATACAAGAAGTTAAAAATAATATAAATATAAGTAAATTTTTCATATATAATGCAAACGGGAATAAATATTATAAATTTATCTTAATCTCTGTCAATCATCGCTATAGCGTGTAGAATATTTCTGTTGGGTCTTTCAGATTGACAAAACATTTTTTATTAAATAGGATAAGGCTTTTATTGCATCCTAGGGCCCATAGCTCAGTTGGTTAGAGCTCCCGGCTCATAACCGGGCGGTCACTGGTTCGAATCCAGTTGGGCCCAGGAAAGAGATTGAAATGATAGAGAAAATTAAACCATTATTAGTAATTCAAAATTTAGATATCGAAATACTGAAGATTCAAAATAATTTTAGAGAACTTCCTAATAAGATTTTTTCTCTTAATAATAGAATTAATTCTGAGGAAACTAAAATTAAAAATTTATCACAAAAAATTTCTGAGCTAGAGTCAATATCGACGAATCTCCAAGATGATATCGCAGATATCGAAGATAAAGTTAGAGCTAATGCTGAGAAAGTTATGAGAGTTAAAACTAAAGAAGAACTTGAGGCTCTTGAAAAAGAAACTGGTGACTTAAAGAGAAGAAAAATCGAAATTGAAGATAACCAAATTAAAGCTATGGAAGAAATAGAATCTTGTAAAAAAGATTCTGAGGTCAGGAATGCAAACTTTCAAGAAGAAATACTGCCTATGAAAGATGAAATCTCTGAACTAGAAAAAGAGCTAAATGATTCGAAAGAAGAAGTTGGGCTTTTAGATGATGAAAGAGCAAAGCTAATAAAAGAAGTAGATAAAGATTTCCTAAAGATTTACGAAAGACTTAGTTCAAACAATAATCCCCCAATAATAGCCGAAACTCGTGGAGAAGTTTGTGGTCATTGCAATATGAAAATTCCCCCACAAGTTTACATTAAAGTTTTACAAAGTAAGGAAATTGTTCTTGCTCCTTGCTGTAAAAAAATTCTCATTCCGAAGATTACTTAGTTCAAATGAAACATAATCTAAAAGTTTTTATAGATGGAGCCTGTCAACCAAATCCCGGTTCTGGCGGTGTGGGCATTTATATGACTTACAATGATATAGAAGAAAAAATTTCCTCACCTTTAGAAGGAATCGTAACTAATAATATCGCAGAATATGAGGCTTTAATCTTTAGTCTAGAAACTATAATTAAAAAAAATGAGTCGTTTGAAAGAATAGATATTTTTTCAGATTCTCAACTTATTTGCATGCAATTTAATAAGAAATGGAAATGTAAAGAACAAAACCTTTCAATACTCCTGATAAAAGCTCAGGCACTGAGAAGTAAAATTAAATGCGGCTTTTCCCTAAGTTATATACCAAGGGAGCAAAATACGGTCGCAGATAAACTTGCAAAAGAGGCAATCTCGTAAATAATTATCCTAAGTGGGTTGAGTGATCGCTTGTATCTTGGCTTTGCACAGATACAAGAGGAAAGTCCGAACTCCTAAAGGAATTGGTGCTGGGTAACCCCCAGGTGTCGAAAGGCAATGGAAAGTGCCACAGAAAATAACCGCCATTAATAAACACGTGATATTGATGGTAAGGGTGAAAAGGTGGTGTAAGAGACCACCGCAGTTTCTGGTAACAGGGACTGGCAAGGCAAACCCCGCCAGGAGAAAGACCATGTATAGAAGCTGGTATCCTTTCCAAATGCTTCGGGGTGGGTCGCTTGAGGTAATAAGTAATTATTATCCTAGATAGATGATCACATAAAACAGAATTCGGCTTACTAACCCACTTACTTTATTTTGACTTTATAAAAATTCCTTTTACCTAGCTTAATCTTCCAGTAGCTTTCAAGGGAAGGTAAAGTGTCTAAGGAAGTGAACCTCTCCCCATTTACTTCAACTGCCTTATCTTTAATAAGCCTTTTTAATTCTGACCTTGAAAAAGATTGACCCGTGATTTCTGAGAGTACGTCTAAGAACTTTTTTTGTTTTATTTCAATTATAATTACATCTAAATCATCAGGAAAATCTTTCTTACTAAACTTACTTTCAAAATTACTCCTAGCCAACTCTGACAACTCTATACTATGGTATTCTTCAACAATTTTCATAGCCAGAGCCTTCTTCTTTTCTAGTGGGTTATCAATGCCCCCAAAGAAAAGGCTGTCATTTGCGAAGAGAAGTTCTATATATCTTGTCATCAATTCATCAGAAATTGACATAGTCTTACCAAAAATTTCATCACAAGAATCATTAAGTCCGATATAATTATTCAAGCTTTTTGACATCTTCATTGTACCATCTAGCCCCTCAAGTATAGGAAGAAAGACGCCCACCTGTTGAGAGACATTAAAAGCTTTTTGGATTTGTCTACCTAGTAAAATATTAAACCTCTGGTCTGTTCCACCTAGTTCTACATCGGAGGAAAGAACAACTGAATCGTAGGCTTGAAGTATTGGATAAAGAAACTCTGTAACAGTTATAGCCTCCCCTGCTTTGTACCTTTTTTTAAAATCATCTCTCTCGAGTAACCTTGCAACGTTCTCTAAAGAAGATAGGCCGATAAGGTCTTTTAAATCAAAGCTATTAAACCATTTAGAATTATAAAAAATTTGAACTCTTTCTTTATTTAAAACCTTAAACATCTGATCCTTATAGGTTGCAGCATTAACCTCAATCTCATCTGCGCTAAGTGGCTTTCTAGTCTTGTCTCTTCCAGTTGGATCACCAATCATAGCTGTGAAGTCACCAATTAAGAAATTAATCTCATGGCCCAGGTCTTGAAAAACCTTCAATTTTTTTAACAAAAGAGAGTGGCCCAAGTGTAAATCGGAAGATGTAGGATCAAAACCTGCCTTAATTTTAAGTGGCGCTTTTGTTTCAAATGATTTAGATAATTTCTCCAATAGTTCTGCTTCTGGAACTATGTCTATTACATTCTCAAGTATTATTTTAAGCTGCTTTTTTGGTTCAAGAAATTCCATTTTAATATATTATCTTATTTGATAAGATTTTATCAAGCTTCTTTAAAACCGTTAGTAATAGGATATCTTCTATCTCTCCCAAAAGCCTTTGATGTTATCTTTATTCCTGGCGGGCCTTGCTTCCTCTTAAATTCACTATCATTAATCTTATTAATTATTTTCCTAACTAATGATTTCTGAACTTTTAATAGTCTAGATATTTCACTGACTTCTTTACCTCCCTCAATATATGCTTCTAAGATTTTATCTAAGATCCTATAGGGTGGAAGTGAATCAGAATCTTTTTGATTCGCTCTTAACTCGGCAGATGGGTCTCTTGATATTATCTTATTTGGTATCAAGTTCGAGCTATTTTGAGAGTTATAGAACCTTGCAAGATCATAAACTAATATCTTGGGGATATCCTTCAAAATCGCAATGCCACCAGCGGCATCACCATAAAGCGTTGAATAACCCACACTTATCTCGCTTTTATTTCCTGTCGATAAAAGTAAGGATCCTATCTTATTCGAGGTAGCCATCAGTATATTAGCTCTAATTCTAGCTTGCAGGTTCTCTTCTGTTGCATCGAAGGATGTCTTTCCATATATCTTTTTACTTAACAATTCTAAATTTTTTTGAAAGATTTCTTGTATAGAAGAGACTTTTAATCTAAAGCCTAAATTTGCAGATAGCATTTGTGCAAGTTTTAGGCTAAGTTCTGAATTAAATTTGGATGGCATTGCAATTCCTAAAACATTCTTTGGACCTAAGGATTTAACAGCTATTGCGGATACCAAGGCAGAATCTATTCCTCCTGAGATTCCAATTACTACTTTTTTGAAGCCATTTTTAATCACATAATCTCTTAATCCAATTGATAAAGCAGAAAATATACTGGATAAATTATCCTGTTTATTTTTTCGCTTAAAAAAGGGTTTTTTATTTTCTTTCTTATAATTTAAGTCCTGTATCTTAAGCTCTTCTTGAAATTCCTGTGCTTTTGAAATCATTCTTCCTTCACAATCTAAAAAAAAGCTATTGCCATCAAAAACGACTTCATCTTGACCTCCAACTAGGTTCGAGTACACCACTTCTATGTTATTTTTTCTTGCAATATTACCAAGAAGCTTTAAACGTTCATTTTGCTTTCTAATATTAAAAGGAGAGGCTGAAAGATTAATCAATAAATCTGGTAAATATTCCTTTGATGAACCTTGAGATATTTTAAAATCATTCCAAATATCTTCACATATTGTTAAACATATATTTCTATTCTTAAATTTAAAGATAAGAGGCTCTTCACCGGTTTCAAAATATCTTTGTTCATCAAATACGCCATAATTAGGCAAACGAATCTTTTTATATTCATACTTTAGTTCGCCATGAATAAATACTCCTGCAACATTATAAAGTTTACCTCCTATAAGTTTGGGATAGCCTACTATATAAGAAATGTTTTTATCTATTCTTTGAATTTGTTTAACCGCTAATTCAGTTGCTTTTAGAAAGTTCTTGCTTAATAGCAAGTCTTCTGGTGGATAGCCAACGAGAGCAAGCTCAGGGAAACAAAGCAAATCAACTTTTCTATTTCTTCCTAACTTAATGAATTTGATTATTTTTTTTAAATTATAATCAATAGCTCCCACATGAGAATTCATTTGTACAACGCCAACTTTAATATTTCTATTCATATTATTAAATTATATAATGTATTAATGGTTTTAAGAAATTTACTTATAGCACTACTGCTATATTTTGGACTTATAGATCCTTCCTATGGTATCCCTAAACAAGAGACCTTCACTATACGAGATACGGCTGAATATATTCAAAAAAATTCATACTTCTACAATAAAGATCAGTATAAGGATATTCTTATAAAATCCGTCAATACGATAAATTCATCTGCGGATAATCTTTTAGTCAAAATAAAATGGGGTGACAGTCCTAAGTTTGAGATTCAAGGAAACGACATTGAAGGTAATCTTGTTATAAGTGAGTTTCCTTTTAAAGCTAAAAATATTAAAGACGTAGGAATAATACTGACAAGATTAATAGAATATCTTCGAGGATTTAACTGGGAGGATTTCGATAATGACAACAATGTTCACTACTTAGTCGCAAATGCAATGCTCAAAGATGTAGATGAATACTCTTCAGTAATACATCCAGACTTGTTCGATGAATTTTTAATTGAAAGCAAGGGAAGTTTTGGAGGATTGGGAATTGTAATAGGTATACGAGATGAGAAATTAACAATTATATCTCCTATTGAGGGTACGCCTGCTGATAAAGCGGGTGTAAAGGCAAATGATAAAATTAATAGAATAGAAGATTTTGAAACTGAAGGTTTTACCTTAGAACAAGCTATTAAACTATTAAGGGGGGAGAAGGGCACCCCCATAACAATTTATATCGAAAGAGACAATGTAGAAGACTTAATTGAGTTCAGAATAGTTAGAGACATAATTAAAATTAAGAGTATAGAATCAAAATCTTTAGATCAAAAAGTTGGATATATAAAGGTTAATACATTTCAATCTAATACATACCAGCAATTTGTCTCTGCGCTT
>ENA-OREN01001050-OREN01001050.1-marine-metagenome-genome-assembly--contig:-NODE-1050-length-34388-cov-10.737985_pt1 | contig 34388 bp, 39 predicted proteins | sample MGYA00248624_ERZ508555 | MGnify/ENA primary metagenome ERZ508555 (study PRJEB26222, sample SAMN06267773) | marine metagenome | isolation source: Saanich Inlet, British Columbia, Canada | place...
ATGTCGCTATGACCGAGCATTAATTGAACTGAACGTAAATCAGCTCCCTTCTGAACAAGGTGAGTTGCAAATGCATGCCTTAAAGAGTGGGGTGATATTGGCTTATCGATTCCTGCTGTTACAGCGTAACCTTTGATGATGTAAAAGAAATTTTGTCTCGACATCGCACTACCCCGATTAGACAGAAAGTAGCTATCACATTGACCGTTTTTCAACAGTATTGCTCTTGAATTTTTTTCATACTGATCAAGAAAGTCAATAGCCACTTCACCTAGTGGCAACATTCTCTCTTTGTTTCCTTTTCCATGGACACGAACAAACTCCTCTTTGAGGTTTAAATTGTGATAACTTAAACCGATTAACTCTGAGACTCTTAATCCACAAGAATAAAGAAGTTCAAGCATTGCTCGATCTCTTTGACCATATATTGAAGCTGCGTTAGGAGCCTCCATTAACTTCTCAACTTCTTGTATGTTTAAAAAAATAGGCAGTTTTTTTTCTAATTTTGGATAATCCATCTGCTCAGTTGGATCATGAGACATCTTTTGTTTATCTAACAAGTACTGAAAAAAAGAGTGCAGACAGGTAAGTATTCGAGATTGAGATGCAGCACTAAGATTTGATTTCTTTCTGTATGAGAAATACTCCTGTACTAATTTATGATCAACACTTGTGAATGGCGTTTGATTTAGCCATTTACTGAAGATATTAAGATCAGAGCGATAAGCGCTCAATGTATTTTTACTAGCGCCACTAGTTAGCCAGTAATAATCGATAAATTGATCAATGAGAATATTGTTCATTGACAATCATTCTACTTAAGAATCTATGGATTGGACAAAAAAAATGCCAGTAAAAACTGGCATTAATCTATGAAATGAATTATTTTTTTTTGAGTTTCTCTTTAATTCTCGCAGCCTTTCCAGTAAGTCCTCGTAAGTAATAAAGTTTAGCTTGACGAACTTTACCACTTCGCTTGACTGAAACGCTGTCAATCATTGACGAGTGAGTTTGAAAAACTCTCTCTACACCTTCACCGTGTGAAATTTTACGCACAGTAAAAGCTGAGTTTAATCCTCTATTTTTCTTTGCGATGACAACACCCTCAAAGGCCTGTAATCTTTCGCGAGTACCTTCACGAACCTTTACTTGAACAACAACTGTATCACCTGGAGAAAACTCAGGAATGTCTGACCTTAGTTGCTCACTCTCAATTTGATCAATTAAATTCACGATTGCACCTATTTGGGGTATTTGAAAAAAGCGCTAATTATACATATTTTTTCTTTCTTACACAAGATACTATGAGCTATTAAATAGATCTTATTGATTTTATTTTTTAAATGTTTTGACCATAATATGAGATAATCCCAGTCAAAAAAAATAAAAGCAGTAAATGGGAAAAGCAACAGGTTTTTTAGAGTTAGACAGACAAGTTGAGTCATACCGTGAAGTGGATATCCGCATCAAAGATTATGATGAGATTTTTTCTGGTTCTCACAACTTAGATCAGCTCCAAGAGCAAGGCTCAAGGTGCATGGACTGTGGCGTCCCTTTTTGTCAGTCGACTACTGGCTGCCCAATAGATAATTTAATACCTGAGTGGAACGACCTTGTCTACAACAACGAATGGCAAGAAGCCCTTGAGCGACTGGAAAAAACTAATAATTTCCCTGAGTTTACAGGAAGAGTTTGCCCTGCTCCATGCGAGGGGTCATGTGTACTGGGCCTTAACAACCCAGCTGTTACAATTAAAAATATTGAGTTAGCTATTGTTGACAAAGGTTTTGAGGAAGGATGGATCAAACCTAAACTCATTAAATCAAGAACGGATAAAAAAGTTGTGGTAGTTGGCTCTGGGCCAGCTGGCCTTGCGGCCGCAGATGAGCTCAACCAAATGGGCCACTCTGTCAAAGTCTATGAACGAAGTGATCGTATTGGTGGTCTTTTGATGTACGGTATTCCAAATATGAAATTGGGCAAGGATGTTGTTGATCGCCGTGTTGATTTATTAAAGCAAGAGGGTGTTGAATTTGTAACCAACATTGATGTTGGCAAAGACGTATCAACAGATGAACTGCAAAATAATTTTGATGCAGTTATATTTACTACTGGCGCGACAAAGGCAAGAGATCTTCCAGCTGAAAACAGAGATGCTAAGGGCATTTACCCTGCAATGGATTACCTAACTACAAATACTAAAAGCCTTCTTGATAATGGCATCCCTGATGAAAGTCAACTTTCAGCAAAAGGAAAAAATGTTATTGTCATCGGGGGAGGTGATACTGGAACAGACTGTATTGGCACTTCACTCAGACAAGGCGCTAAATCAATTATAAACTTTGAGCTAATGAGTCAGCCTCCTGAGCATCGATCAGACTCAAATCCATGGCCTGAATGGCCAGTGATTTTCCGTGTGGATTATGGCCATGAAGAGTCTAATAAGGTATTTGGTAAAGATCCAAGGAGATACCAGCTTCTAACAAAAGCATTTCTTAAGGATAGTGGCGGCCATGTTAAAGGCATTAAAACAATCAATGTTGATTTTGTAGATGGAAAATTAACAGAAGTTGAGGGTACTGAGAAAACTTGGGATGCTGAGTTAGTGCTTTTATCAATGGGCTTCCTTTCTCCAGAGCACTATCTTAGCGATGATGCTAATATTGAGCTAGACGAGAGAGGGAACTACCAATCTATGCACGGCGAGTTCAATACTTCAAGAAAAGGTGTTTTCTCTGCTGGAGATTGTCGAAGAGGTCAGTCACTAGTTGTATGGGCAATTAATGAAGGTCGTGGTGTGGCAAATAGTGTTAATAGTTTTCTTTTAAATTCTTAAAGGTTCAATAGTAATTATGGCTGAAATATTAGGGGCTGAAGTAGATGAAGAGGGTTACTTGCTTGAAGTATCTGACTGGACACCTGAGATAGCAAATGCTATGTCAGAAGAGGATGGTATTGAACTCTCACCAGAGCACTGGGAAGTGATTAATTTCCTCCAAGAGTATTATAAGGAGTATGAATTTGCTCCTGCTGTTAGAGTGCTTACAAAAGCTATTGCAAAAAAACTTGGTAATGATAAAGGTAATTCACGTTATCTATACTCACTTTTTCCTTATGGCCCGGCAAAGCAAGGTTGTCGATTCGCTGGCCTACCAAAACCAACTGGCTGCGTTTGAAGAAGACTTGGCTGCCTCAAGAGCCAATGACCTCCAATTTTTATAAGAGGTAAAGTCACATGTCGTTAACAAGTATTTTTTTTACGTTCTTTATTTATATTTCTTCACTTATTTTTATAGTAGGTGTTTCTTATAAGTTAGTGCAGTATTGGAATACTCCTGCACCTCTAAAAATACCTATTGCACCAGCCTCGTTAAATACATCTGGAGTCTTTCTAAGGTATTTAAGAGAAATTTTTTTATTTTCAAGTCTTTACAAATCAAACAAATGGACTTGGCTTTTTGGATGGAGTTTTCACTTTGCGCTTATCCTCCTTTTTTTTCGCCATTTACCTTATTTTTGGCCAGGTGAGGTTCCTCTCATACTTTATAAAACTGAAGTCTTTAAATATTCGTCCTATCTTCTCTTTTTTGGCTTGGTTGGATTATTGAGTCGAAGGTTGTTTGTTGATAGGGTTAGATATATCTCCTCTCCTTCTGACTATCTAATGCTTTTAGTTTTGATCTTTATAACCTCTACTGGAATGCTGATGACTTTTGGTAATAATCATCCAAATATGCTACTAGTGACTAATTTTGCCAGTGGCTTGATTACTTTTAATTGGTCTGAGCTCCCAAAAGAAATGATCTTCATGGCCCATATCTTTCCTGTCTTCTGTCTTATTGCGATTTTCCCTATTTCTAAACTTCTTCATGCTCCAGGAATATTTTTTTCACCTACATACAATCAGGTGGATAATGCACGTAAGAAAAGACATATATCAGATTGGGCATTAGACAAGGAGCAAGGCTCAAAAATAGATATTGAAAATAATAACGAAAAGAAATAACAATTTTGACTAAGGATAATCAAATAAAGTTGCCCACATACCTTGAAGTGCCATTAATTGAAAAAGATTCAATGGCAGGTAATGGACCATTTAAGGCAAGTAAAGAGATTCAACAAAGCCTCGGTTTTCCTGGAGAAAAGGTAGATAATTGGCAACAGGTAGCCATTGATAAAATGGCTGAGACTAAATCCAAATACCGATCAGTCCAAGTTTTTTTGGACGCCTGTGTGAAGTGCGGTGCTTGTACAGACAAGTGTCACTATTACCTAGGGACTGCAGATCCAAAAAACATGCCTGTTGCAAGACAAGATCTATTTCGAAGTGTTTACAGAAGACATTTTACTTTTGCAGGTAAGTATTTTCCAAGGTTAGTTGGCGCTAAAGATCTTGATGAAGATATGCTCGATGATTGGTACAACTACTTTCATCAATGCTCACAATGTCGAAGGTGCGCTGTTTATTGTCCCTACGGAATAGATACAGCTGAAATTTCTATGGCTGCTCGCGAAGTAATGAATGTCATTGGGGTCGGTCAAAAGTATCCTAATCAGATTTTAGGAAAAGTTCAAAAGATAGGAAATAATCTTGGGATGCCTGAGCCAGCTCTAAAAGATACACTTGAAGATCTTGAGGATGAGATAAAAGACGAGACTGGAGTAGATGTTAAACTTCCCTTAGATGTTAAAGATTCTGAAGTTTTAATGGTCACCCCTTCAGCAGATTTCTTTGCTGAGCCACATATCGATGGACTCATTGGTTATGCCAAGGTATTTCATGAAAGTGGCGTAAGTTGGACTCTAAGTTCTTACGCTTCGGAGGCAGCCAACTTTGGTATGTTTATTGGAAACTATGACATAATGAGGCAGGGTGCATTAAGGATTCGCAAAGCTGCGATTGATCTTAATGTAAGGCGGGTAATAGTTGGAGAGTGTGGCCATGCATGGCGAGTTGCTTATAGTTTTTGGAATACCCTTACAGGAATCGGGAGTGGAGGAAGTGATGATTACTCATTAAGACTTCAAAAACAACTGGATAGTAATTATCCACAGCCACAACATATGATTGAATTTACATATGACTTAATTCAAAAAAATAAACTATCCTTTGAGAAATCAAAAAATGATCATCGCATAGTCACCTTTCATGACTCCTGCAATGTTGCTCGAGGAAGCAATATGGGGGATATTAAAAATGGTCAATTTATCTTACCAAGAGAAGTCATTAAGGCGGCTTGTAATAATTTTGTAGAGATGCCTAAGAACACTATCAAATCTTCCACTTTTTGCTGTGGCGGCGGCGGCGGACTTTTAACTGATGATCTTATAAAGCTTCGTGTTAAAGGAGCTAAGCCCAGGATGCATGCTTTGAAAAAAACAGAGCAAGAAAGTGGAGTCAATACACTTGCTGCAATCTGTGCTATCTGTAAATCACAGTTTTCGAAGGTCCTTCCTAATTATGACTTTGATCCCTACATGATTGTTAGTGTTCATCAGCTTGTTAGTGAGGCTATTGTCTTAAGCGAAAGCTCAGATACTGAAGTCTAGATTTCTAAAGAGCGCTGTAATATTTCAAAATACCTTGATAGATAGACTGCGCAATTTTAGTTTGTTGCTTGCTGTTGGTTAATCGCTTTTCCTGAGTGGGATTCGATATAAAGGCAGTTTCAACCAATACAGAGGGAATTGAGGGGGACTTTAGTACAACAAAGTTAGCCTTTTGAGGAACCTTTTTATGAATAGGCCCGATTTTTTCAAGTTGGTTTATTATCTCGTTTGCAAGCTTAAATGATTGCATGTCACGATCCTTCCTAGAAAAGTCTTTCAAAATATTTTTGAGGAACTGATCGCTATCAATAACTGATTCGACCCCACCAAACTGATCTACTAAGTTTTGAGATGCTTCCAGCTGTTTTGCTAATTTACTATTATTCCCTTTTTCACTAAGAGTATAAACAGAAGCGCCTTTAGCAACAGGGCTTTCGACAGCATCTGCATGAATGGAAATAAACATTGTTGCCTTTTCTTTTTGGGCAATTGAAATTCTTTTTGTTAGTGGAATATAATAATCACCACTTCTGGTTAATATTGCTTTCAAATCCTTATTTTTATTAATTATTGTCACTAATTTTTTAGCAATAGCCAGATTGACATCTTTTTCTTTAGACCGATTTTTCCCAATTGCGCCTGAATCTTCACCACCATGACCCGCATCAACAAGAATAATTTTTTGATTACTAATAGGCTTGACAACTTTAGGCTTCGTAATTTTTTTTGTTGTTTTGAGCTCTGAATCAATCACATCGACAACCAATCGATGGTATTTATATTTTGTGTTTGGCTTTAATGTGAAATGCTTTGAGCTGAATTTGTTACTAATGTGAACAATTAATTTAATAGTCTCTTTGTCACGTTTGATTCTAACCTTTTTTATGCGAGAGTCCTTAAAAAAAATATTTGAAAAAGTTTCAGATAAAACCTCAGCATCATCAAAGCTAATAACGAGGTAATCATCAAAACTTTTTATGTTAAAAAGTGTATCCTCTTCTTTATCAATAACGATTCGAGTATGGTCTGGTGCAGACCAGTATCTGAAGTCATAAAGTGTCGTTTTATCATCTGCAACCGAGAAAGCAGTATAAACAATAAAAAATAAGCTTATCCAACAGCGCATTCTTTTATGGATTGACCTAATTCAGTTTGAAATGTTATTTTGGCATTTCTTGAATCTCCATTCCCACTTAGTTTAATTAAAATATCTGGTTTTGCCAGTGCACCCTTTCCCAGTTCTGGCCATTCGATAAGTTGGAGGCTTCTAGGCTTAAGATATTCACGTATTCCGATATACTCTAATTCTTCTGGGTCTGTCAATCGGTAGCAATCAAAGTGATGAATGTCAACATTTTCATTTTGATAACTCTCAACAAGTGTGTAAGTTGGACTCTTCACTTTTGCAAATCCAAAGTACTGAATAAAGTTTTGAGCTAAAGTCGTTTTTCCAACACCAAGATCACCAATCAAATATATGACAAAGGGGTATTGAAGATTTGAGCAACACTCAGCGATCTTCTCACCAAGCGCTTTTGTGTCATCGAGGTTTTTTAATGTTATATCCAAACTAATTGGTATAGGTAACTACCTAGAATCGTAAGTAAAATTAAACCTCCTAACCGGTTTATTCTCAACCTAAAAGAGAAGACAAGGATCAACACAGTAAATATAAGCATATAAATATAGTCTCTACTCATCACTTCTGAGGGGATTTGAAAAGGAAGAATTAAACCTGGAATGGCCAGAACGCCCAATGAGTTAAATAAATTTGAGCCAATAATATTACCAATAATCATTTGATGCTGTTTTTTTAGTGCGCTACTAATGGCAACTGCTAGCTCTGGTAAGCTTGTACCCAATGCAACGACTGTTAAGCCAATAATTAAATCGCTCACCCCAAAAGCTAATGCAAGATTGGTGCCGCCCCAAACAACAAGCCTTGCACTCGATACCAGTATCACTAAGGATACAAGAAGAAGAAGCCAAGTTTTACCTTTGGACTGTTCGTCGTCTATGTCTTCAGAGGCTTCGTTCTCAAGATTGTTTTCTTTTTTTGATTCGTTGAAAACATAGTATAGGAATATCAAAAGTAATATTAATAGGACTGATCCATCGATAAAACTTAAAAAGCCATCCATGAGTAAAAAACCAACGACTAGAGTTGATAAAAAAAGAAAGAGCCATTCTTTCTTTAAAACATTTTTCTCTACAATTACTGGATGGATAATTGCAGCGACTGCGAGAACAAGGCCAATATTAAAGATGTTTGAACCAAACGCATTTCCAATGCTTAATTCAGGATGACCGTCATAAGCAGCAAGTCCAGAGACTAACATCTCTGGTGCTGAAGTGCCAAAACCAAAAATTAATAATCCAATGATCAGTGGAGAAATGTTAAATATTCTGGCTATTTTAGCGCCATTATCGGTAAATGCATCCGCACTCCAAACAAGCAGGGCGAAACCAATTAAAAGAGATACGATTGATATAAGCATACTAATGTGAAAAATAATTTAATGCCTATTATAAAGTCATCGAACTTTGATTTTAATAAACACGTTTTTATTCATGATTTAACCTCATAGAACAATATTGATAAATACTAAATTTTTAAAGTCATATATCTATAATAATTAGATGATCCTTATTACAAGACCAGTCTCTCAAACTAAAAACTTAGAGTCACTTCTAGATAAAAATAATTTTGATTACGCTCTTTTTCCTGCATTTAAGATCATCCAAATTCAGACTAAAGCCCCATCTTATAAATACGACATTATAATTTTTATAAGTGCCAATGCAGTTAGCTATGCCGAAGAGCACTATGGTGAATTATTTTCTAACTCTCCTAAAGTTTTTGCAGTTGGTCCGGTCACAGCAAATCAATTATTTCAAAAAAATATTGCAGTTGACTGTTATCCGGATAAAAATGCATCCAGTCATGCGCTTTTGAAAATGAAAGAATGCTCAGATCTTTTGGGAAAAAAAATATTAATAGTTAGAGGGAAGGGTGGTTCAGAAACTTTAAAAAATTATTTGAGCGTATCCAATCAGGTAGATTATTTAGAAGTTTACGAGAGAATTCCAAGCGAAATGACAAAGGTTCATAGTGAATCATTAATGTCATTCATGAGCCATCCCTCAGGAATATCAATGGCAACAAGTAATGAGAGTCTTCTCAATATCATTCGGTTAGTTTCGAGTGTTTCACGAAACCATTTAGAGGTTTTAAAGTCAAGAAGAATTATTGTTTTTAGTGATCGAATTAAATCCACAGCAGAAAAGCTAGGATTTAAAAAAATTGAGGTCACCCAGAATCCATCTGATGAAGATTTTGTCGACATTTTATTTGATAAAAAGTTGTAAAAAAATGCACAAATATAAATTGTTTGGGTAACATATGTAAAACTGTATCAGGAGTTCAGGTGATTAGATTTGGAATTTCATGGGTGGCACGTCTGCTAGGTGTTAGCGGCTTCACCGTCCAACAACCCACAACCCGCGGCTCTCTTCAAGATCTAAATATTTCTGAACGTATCATTCCCTTTAACCCAAGTAATTTAGCTTTTGATGATTCTCATTTAAAAAGTGAATCTGAGGCTACTCAACACTTAAAGCGCTTTCAAGAAACTCAGGTAAAGTTGAAAAGAGACGCTGAGGTAACAGATGCAACTAATGATCAAGATTTAGTTTCTGTAATAGCTACTCTAAAATCTAAGTTATATCAAGAGTCTATCAAAAGTAAACACTATACAAATGCTTTTAATGAGCTCAATGAAAGACTCATTGAACTTGAAAAGATTGTTCAGCCAGAAAAGAAAACAGATTTTCAAAAACTTCAAGGCTGGGTTCACTCAAAAAGACATTTCCACTAAACCTTTATTTTAAGTCGTTCTCTGTAACCATAAATTACTTCAATTCGGTTTGAATTTTTTTATGAGCATCGATCTAAAATCAATATTACAATTGGCGTCAAATAAGTAATTAGGTATAATATTACTTGGTTTTTTAATTAATACAAATATGTCAAAAAGTGATTACATTGAGTTAGAGGGCGTCGTAAAGGAAAAGTTACCCAATACAACATTTAAAGTTGAGTTGGAAAATGGTCATAGCGTTCTTGCTCATATCTCAGGAAAGATTCGTAAGCACTATATACGCATATTACCTGGCGACAAGGTAACTGTAGAAATGACTCCTTATGATTTGACTAAAGGTAGGATTACTTTCAGACATAAATAAACCTAATAAGCCAGTGTGGTGGAATTGGTAGACACGCCGGATTCAAAATCCGGTTCCTTCACGGGAGTGACGGTTCGAGCCCGTCCACTGGTACCAATTATGAATTATTGAGTAATTCATATATAAAATATAACATTCTTTCACTAGGATTTTAAAATGGATAACAACCTGCTAAGTGATGCAATAACTTTGACCATGTTTGGTATGGGATTTGTTTTTGTATTTTTAGCATTGATGGTTGTTGTTACAAGCCTAATGTCAAGGTTCGTAACAAAAATCCACCCTTCAATTACTGTTTCTCCATCTATGAGTTCTGAATCTGTAATTGAGATTGATGAAAAGACAAGAGCCATCATAGAGGCAGCAATAAAAATGCATACACAGAGATAAATCATGGCAATAAAAGAAAATAATAAACCTGTTCAAATTACTGAGTTAGTTCTTAGAGATGGGCACCAATCACTCTTTGCAACAAGAATGCGAATTGACGATATGCTCCCTATAGCTGAAAAATTAGATCAGATCGGATACTGGTCTATGGAGTCATGGGGCGGAGCAACTTTTGATGCCTGTATTCGTTTTCTTGGAGAGGATCCATGGGAAAGAATTCGAGAAATTAAAAAAGTTATGCCTAATACGCCACAACAGATGCTATTAAGAGCTCAAAATTTGCTTGGATATAGGCACTACAGTGATGATGTGGTTAGAAAGTTTGTTGATCGCTGTGCAGAAAACGGGGTTGGAGTATTAAGAATTTTTGATGCGATGAATGATACGCGCAATCTTAAGACTGCTATTGATCAAACAGTTAAGACAGGCGCTCATGCCCAGGGAACAATATCGTATACAGTGAGTCCTGTCCACACTACTGAGCTTTGGATCGATATGGCAAAAGAAATTGAAGATATGGGTGCCCATTCTTTGTGTATCAAAGACATGGCAGGCCTGCTTCAGCCTTATGTGGCTTTTGAGCTAGTTACAAAACTTAAAAAAGCAATTGACATTCCAATTCAGCTTCATGCTCATGCAACTACAGGCCTATCTACGGCTTGTATTATTAAGGCTGTGGAGGCTGGTATTGATCGTGTAGATACGTGTATTGGCTCAATGAGTATGACCTATAGTCACTCTGCAACAAATTCTGTAGTGTCAATTCTTGAAGCAAGTCCAAGAAAAACGGGTTTAGATTTAAATAAGCTTGAGGAAATTGACCAGTACTTTAAGCCAATAAGGTCCAAGTATGCAAAGTTTGAAGGGTCTCTCAAAGGCGTTGACTCAAGAATTTTGACTTCTCAGGTGCCAGGAGGAATGCTGACCAATATGGAAGGTCAATTAAAAGAGCAGAATGCACTTGATAAGATGGATGAAGTGTTACTAGAAATACCTCGTGTAAGAAAAGATCTTGGCTATATTCCACTCGTCACTCCAACTTCACAAATTGTTGGTACACAGTCAGTGCTTAATGTTTTGACAGGTGAGAGGTATAAGACTATCACTAAAGAATCTGCAGGCATATTGAAGGGCGAGTATGGCGCTGCTCCAGCTCCAGTCAATAAAGAACTACAAGATAGAGTACTAGACGGAACTAAGGCTATTACCTGTCGACCCGCAGACAATATTGAGCCAGAGCTAGCAATTTTAGAGTCTGAGTTTGACAAAATTGTTTCTGAGAAGGGCATCAGAGTTGCAGATCAGAAAATTGATGATTTAATGACTTATGCGCTTTTCCCGCAAGTAGGTGTTAAATTTTTAGAGAATAGAGACAATCCAAACTTTTTTGAACCAGTGCCCGTTGCTGAAACTGAATCTTCAAATAATCAGAAAGACGAAGGTGTCTACACTGTTTCATTTAAAGGACAGTCCTATACTGTTAATGTGTCTGCAGGGGGAACTATAACATCAATGGGGGCCTCTTCAGAGAAGCCTATACAGAGTGATGATATATCAGATGAAGAATCAAACACGCCACTTGAAAATGGGAAAGAAGATATTTCAGCGCCACTATCAGGAACCATCTGGAAGACGCTTGTTGCTCCGAACCAAAATGTTAAAAAAGGTGACACCCTAATTGTACTTGAGGCCATGAAAATGGAAACTGAAATAAAAGCTACACGCTCAGGGGTTGTTGTCAGTGTGGATGTTAAAGAGGGTGATTCAGTCACTGTTGGTCAACTTCTTCTTTCTTTGGGTTAGATATGGATCAACTCAGCCTACTTTGGACAAATACAGGGCTTTACCAGATGAGCTGGGGGCAAGGCTTAATGCTTTTGGTCGGTATCTTGCTAATCTACCTGGCAATTGTAAAAAAGTTTGAACCACTTTTACTTCTTCCAATTGGTTTTGGTGCACTGCTAAGTAATATTCCAGGGGCTAACTTGGCTGTAGATGGCGGTATCTTGCACCTTTTCTACATGGTTGGTATTGAGTCTGGAGCTTTTCCACTAATTATTTTTATGGGTGTTGGTGCAATGACAGATTTTGGCCCTCTACTTGCAAATCCAAAAACATTACTCCTAGGTGCTGCAGCTCAGTTCGGCATTTTTGCTACTTTGCTAGGTGCTGTAGGACTCTCAGTAATCGGTATCTTTGATTTCAATTTAAAGCAAGCTGCTGCAATTGGAATTATTGGTGGCGCTGATGGTCCGACCTCTATTTATGTGGCATCAATTCTGGCACCAGAGCTCTTGGGCGCTATTGCAGTAGCATCATATTCATATATGGCACTCGTGCCATTGATTCAGCCACCCATTATGAGGGCTTTTACAAACGAAAATGAAAGAAAGATTAAGATGGTTCAGCTAAGAGAGGTTTCTAAGGCTGAAAAAATTGTTTTTCCAATCATTCTTCTGTTATTAGTTGCTCTTCTTTTGCCTGCAGCAGCGCCTCTTTTGGGAATGTTTGCCTTTGGTAATTTAATGAAAGAATCTGGCGTTGTTGATCGCCTCAGTGATACAACTCAGAATGCAATGATCAACATTGTAACTATATTTCTAGGGCTTGCAGTTGGCTCTAAATTGATGGCTGATAAGTTTTTGCAACTGGACACACTGGGCATATTATTGCTGGGGTTGGTCGCTTTCTCAATCGGAACTATGTGCGGCCTATTAATGGCAAAATTAATGAATGTGTTTAGTAAAAATAAAATTAATCCTTTAATTGGATCGGCTGGGGTCTCAGCAGTTCCAATGGCTGCAAGAGTCTCAAACAAAGTCGGCCTTGAGTCTGACTCAAACAACTTTTTACTTATGCATGCAATGGGCCCAAATGTTGCAGGGGTTATTGGTTCAGCAATTGCAGCTGGAATAATGATTCAGTTTTTAGCCTAGTTTAAAAAAGTTCGTTACTTATCTAAATAGCTTCACCGATCAACTGCAGTCTGAAATTTAAGACCATCAATAATGACTAGAATGACCTTTCCGTTAGACTTCATGAAGCTTTTTATTGCTTAATTTAAGTTTTCTATCCATCTTATTCGCAATTGTTAAGTCATGTGTCACAATTAAGAGTGAAGTACTTTTTTTGTTATTAAGCTCAATAATTAAATCTAGAATGTCATCTGCATTATCTGCGTCAAGGTTTCCAGTAGGCTCATCCGCTAACAGGCAGGCAGGCTCTGAAATCATAGCCCTAGCAATGGCAACTCTTTGTCTTTCACCTCCTGATAGCTGAGATGGTTTGTGTTGAAGGCGATTTTTTAAACCTACTTTTATTAATATATCTTCAGCTAATTTAATTGCTTTTCTTTTATCAATGTTATTAATCAATAATGGCAAGGCAACATTATAGAGGGCTGAAAAATCATTCAGTAAATGATGGAACTGATAGACAAATCCAAGGTTATTAGAGCGCAACTCTGTTCTTTCTTTTTCATTGAGTTTTGCTATATTTGAGTTGTTAATGAATACATCACCCTCAGAAGGCTTGTCTAATCCAGCAATCAAATTTAGTAGTGTTGACTTGCCACATCCTGATTGACCAATAATAGCTAACTTTTCACCCGGTTTAATTTCAAAATTTAAGTTATCTAATACCGAGGTTTCGCTCCCACCTTCCGAATAAGAGAAGCATAAGGATCGACATTCAATAATGTTACTCATGTCTTAGTACCTCAGAAATATTTACTTTTCCAGCTCGTCGAGCAGGATAGATTGATGCAAGAATGACTAATATAAATGCACCAAAAACGATACTCAAGACATCGCTCAGAAGTATTTTCGATGGAAAACGATTGATATAAAAGACATCTTTAGGAAAAAATTGAAACCCAATGATGCTCTCAATTCCAGATATAACCGATTCGATATTAAGTGCCAAAAGTAACCCAAGGACAGTTCCAACTGTAATTCCAATAAGACCAATGCTTATGCCCTGATAAAAAAATATCTTTACAATACGTTTTGGTGTCATACCAATAGTTCTGAGGATCGCTATATCAGATTTTTTGTCGGTAACAACCATCACCATCATGGAAACAATATTGAATGCTGCTACAGCAATAATCAGAGAGAGAATAATCGCAATCATTTGCTTTTCAAGGTTTAACGCTCTTATAAAGTGTTTTTGTTGTTGCATCCAGTCAACGCCGTAATATCCATTCCCAAGTGATTGAACAACATCATCAGTAATAACACTTGCCTTAAATAAATCCTCAACCTTGAGGCGTATTCCTGAAACTCTATTGCCTAAACCAAAAAGATCTTGAGCATCATACAGATGTATAAATGCTAAACCATTATTGTAGTCATTTAATCCAGCATTAAAAATACCACTTACTTTAAATGTTTGAGAAATGGGAACTAAAGCTCCAAGAGAATTTCTAGCAGGGGCAATAAGTGTAATCTGATCACCAATTCCTGTTCCCATAAGTGTTGCTAAACCAACTCCCAGCAGAACTAAGGACTCGTCTTCATTTAAACTAAGAGAGCCATATTTAATGTCATCCAGTAGAGCAGAAGTGGACGGTTCTTGATCAATAAGTACCCCTCTAATGCTAACACCCTGGGAAGCACTTTTTGAAGTCATTAAAGCAAAATCTTCTACAAAGGGAGAAGACGCTAAAACGCTATCTTGAGAGTCAATCTTTTTTTGGAGATCATCCCAATTTTCAAGAGTATCATCTGTGCCTGTAATGTAAGAATGAGAAATCGTATTTAAAACCCTGTTGGTTAATTCTTCATGGAAACCATTCATGACAGACAACACTGTAATTAAAGACATTACAGCCAAAATTAGACCAACCATTGAAACGCCAGAAATAAAAGAAACAAAGCCTTTTTTTCTGCTTGATCGCAAATATTTGTTGGAAATATGAAATTCAACACTCATAGTCAGAATATTTTGTCATAATAAATGTTTTAAAGGTAATTAAAGTTATCAAATGTTAAGCAAACAACGTTTTATAAATCATAATAAGTTTGGCTTGCTTAACTTTATGCTTCTTCCTTTTTCTGCTATTTTTTTTATTTTGTCGTACATACGTTTATGGCTTTATAAATTAAAAATTTTGACAGTCAATGATTCATCCTTGCCAGTTATTGTAGTTGGCAATATAACAGTAGGCGGAACAGGCAAAACGCCCATTGTCATTTCAATTGCTAATTATTTAAAGTCTCAGCATAAAAAAGTAGGAGTGGTTTCGAGAGGTTATGGCGGTAATTATTCACAAGAAACTATAGAAGTTATTGAGTCCAGTAATCCAATGGAATGTGGTGATGAGCCTGTCTTGATTAAACAACAAACTGAGGTGCCTGTTGCAGTAGCAAAAAAAAGAACTAAAGCAATTAAGCTCTTAACTAAGAAGTATGCATTAGATGTTATCATCAGTGATGATGGCCTTCAGCACTACTCTATGGGTCGCGATATAGAGATTGCTGTGATTGACGGACACAGTCGTTTAGGTAATGGTTTTTTCCTCCCTGCTGGCCCCCTTAGGGAAGTTAAAAGTAGACTGAAATCAGTTGATTTTGTAATTAACAATGGCTCTAATTTAGAGGGTGAGTATTCGAGTGAAATTGAGCCGCAAGACTATATAAACCTTGTTACTAATGAAGTAAGGGATCTTGATTATTTTAAAGGTAAGAAATGTTACGCAGTTGCAGGAATTGCTAAGCCAGATAAGTTTTTTTCTATACTTAAAAAAAATGGCGTCAAGTTAATCATCAAACCTTTTCCAGATCACTATGTATTTGGTGAAAATGACCTGGTTTTTAATGAAAATCATCCAATCATAATGACTTCAAAGGATTGTGTAAAATGTAGACAATTTGCAACTGATCAAATGTGGTATTTGTCTGTAAATGCAAAGATCAATTCTAATTTTTATCAGCAATTGGAGTCTAAGATTTGATTGATAATGATTTATTAAAAATGTTGGTTTGTCCAAAAAGTAAAGCACCTTTGAAGTTAGAGGGAGATGAGCTAATATGTGAAAAAAGTGGATTAGCATATCCAATTATTGATGGTATTCCAATTCTTCTTGAAGAGGAAGCCAGAATAATAGATCCTAAAAAATAATGGGCTTCTCCGTTATTATTCCTGCTAGATATGCCTCAAGCCGTCTGCCGGCGAAGCTACTAAGAGATATCAATGGAAAGTCGCTAATAGAGCATACCTATTTAAATGCGGTGAGGAGTGATGCAAGTCGAGTCATCATTGCAACTGACGATAAAAGGATAAAAACTATTGCAGAAGGTTTTGGTGCAGAAGTTTGTATGACTAGTGATGGCCATACTTCAGGAACGTCTAGAATATCTGAGGTCGTTTCTGCTTTGGACTTTCAAGATGACGATGTGATTGTAAATTTACAAGGTGATGAGCCCATGATGAGTCCAGTTGCAATCAATCAGGTGGCATCCAATCTGGTTAGCTCGCAAATGAGTGTTGCCACACTGTGTGAAGCAATTGTTACGAAGGAGTCATACTTTGATGAGAATTGCGTTAAAGTTGTATATAATTCGCGCGGCAAAGCAATGTATTTCTCAAGATCGCCCGTACCTGCTTTCAGGGACAGTAAAGAGATTAATCTAGATTTATGTTCTAGGCATATCGGTCTATATGCCTATCGAGTAAATTTTTTAAAATATTACAATAAGATGACTATATCAAGCCTTGAGATGGCTGAAAAATTGGAGCAACTTACTTTCTTGGCGGAAGGTTTTGAAATACATGTTGAAGTTTCACACGCTTCTACGGGATATGGGGTAGATACAGAGAGTGATTTAATTAAAGTTCAAGAGGAATTAAAAAAATGAAAATTATTGATGGTAAAGAGATTGCGAAAAACTTACGCCTAAAGATTGCTGATGAGGTAAAGGAGCTTGAGCGTCCGCCAGGCCTTGCAGTTATCTTGGTGGGTGAAGATCCTGCTTCAGCCGTCTATGTGAGGAATAAAGAGCTGGCATGTAAACAGGCAGGATTCTTTTCAGATAAGATTATAAAGTCAGAGAATACAACTGAAGATCAGTTACTGGAGGAGGTTGAGCGTCTTAATAATAATCCACATATTGATGGTATTCTTGTGCAGCTCCCACTGCCGAGTCATATTAATGCAAATAAAGTGATAGAGCACATCTCCCCCTTTAAGGATGTAGATGGCTTCCATAGCGAAAATATTGGAAAATTAATGCAGAATAAGTCTCACCTTAGGCCATGTACACCAAAGGGTGTTATGACAATGCTAGAGTCAGTCAATTGTAAGGTTGAAGGGATGAATTGTGTTGTTATTGGCGCCTCAAATATTGTAGGAAGACCAATGGCTATGGAGCTTTTAAATGCAAGGGGCACGGTTACAATATGTAACAGTAAAACTAAAGATGTTGCTGATAAAGTGAGACAAGCAGATATTGTAGTTGTGGGTGTTGGGATACCTCAAATGGTCAAAGGAGACTGGATTAAAGAGGGCGCAATTGTAATTGATGTTGGCATTAATCGACTTGAAGATGGGTCACTGGTTGGAGATGCAGATTTTGATGCAATTAAAGATATTGCTGGAGGAATAACGCCTGTTCCTGGTGGAGTAGGTCCAATGACTATTGCAACTCTTCTTGAAAATACTTTAATCGCATACAAGCAAAATTTATGAGATTTTTTCTTAAATTACTTAGAGAAGGTTCAGGCAGGTTACTGATTTTTATTGACTGGGTATTTAGACCATCTATCATCAAAAGAAGTGATGAAGAGCAGTTCATTGTTGATCAGAAAACTGAATCTTTAAAGTTGTATGAATTTTATGCATGTCCTTTTTGTATTAAAACTCGAAGAGCAATTAAGCGTTTAAATCTTAAAGTTGAGACGAGAAATGCACAAAAGGGTGACTTCAGAACAGAGCTTGAATCAAGTGGTGGAAAGATTCAGGTTCCATGCCTTAAAATCACTCGAGATGGAGAGGTCAGCTGGCTCTATGAGTCAAACGATATTATCAGGTATTTGGATAAACATTTTATCTAGCTTTATGAGTTTCTGAAAATGCTTTATATCCACGGCGGTAACAAAAAGCAAATAGAGCTTTCACGTCAGCTTTATAATTTTTGTTGCAACGGGCTATTCAAAGAAGATAATATTCCACATATAGATCTGACAATTCATAAGGTTGAGGATGCCCTCGCGTGGACAGACTATGAGGGTGATGGTAAGTTTTTTATTGAAATTGAAGAGTCACTTAATCAAAAAAAATTTATTATTACCATGTGCCATGAGATGATCCATGTATGTCAATTTTTATCAGGTGTTGAGGTTAGTGAATTATCAGCCTATCACTATGAGGAAAAGATTGCTGAGCAGTTTTATCATGAGGAGCTAAGGCAAAGTCATAGTCCTTTAGATTTGAATGAAGACTAAGGCAAATACTCCTTTAGGCTATCAATTGATGTGTTTAATTCTTCCAAAGAATTAGAAGTTAGCGTGATATGACCAAGTTTTCGTCCTAGGCGTTCTTCTTTGTCATAGAGGTGTAAATACGCATTTTTAGTTTCAAGTACCTTGTTAGTTTGCCCATGAATACCGATAATATTAATCATCGCATTAAATGGACTTTTGATAGATGTCTCTCCCATGGGAGAGTCAGTAATCGCTCTAATGTGATTTTCAAATTGAGAGGTCTGTGCCCCTTCAATTGTCCAATGACCGGAGTTGTGAACTCTTGGAGCAATTTCATTAACGATTAAATCATCTGTTGAATCAAAAAGTTCAAGAGTTAATACTCCAACATGACCCATCTCATTCAATAAAGAATGCATATATCCCTCAGCTTTCTTTTGAAGAGATTTTGATATATTTTGTGCGGGTGCAATTGTTAATCTTAATATTCCCTCATGATGAGTATTTTCTACCAGAGGATAATATTTGAGACTGCCATCTAATCCCCTTACAGCGATTAAAGAAAGCTCCCGTTTGAAGTCTATAAAACCCTCCAAAATAGATTCAACACCTGACATATGAGCCCAGGCTTCATCGATTTGAGATTCAGATTTGATATGAAATTGACCCTTTCCATCATAACCATCTTTGGCGGTTTTTAAAATTGCAGGAAGCCCTAAAAGTTCAACAGCACTCTTCAGGTCAGATAGGCTGGCAACCATCTTGAATGGTGCGCAAGGTATGTTTAACTTTGAAAGTAAGTTTTTTTCTCTGCCACGATGCTGAGTAAGGTGGAGCGATCTTTCACTAGGGTAAACATTTGATTTTTTATTGACACTATTCACAATCGATACATCAGTATTTTCACTCTCATATGTCACAACATCAGAGTCTTCAGAAAATAAATCGATGACATCAGATTGATTATTAATGTAAGTTTTTCCCAAAAGGGAGGAGGGATCCTCCTCCGATAAAGCCAAAAATCTCATTTGATGTCCTAATGGGTATGCTGATAGTGCAAGCATTCTTCCTAACTGACCAGCTCCAAGAACACCGATTTTCATAACTTATTTATTAGGATTAGGATTGTTTAGTACGCTTTGCGTTTGATCTGAGCGAAATTTAGCAACCTTTTTACGAACTTCTTCATTATGGTTTCCAATAATTTGAGCGGCTAGTATTCCGGCATTTTTTGCGCCTGATTCACCAATAGCTAGGGTACCAACTGGAATTCCACCAGGCATTTGAACAATAGATAATAATGAGTCTTGACCACTCAGTGCCTTTGACTGAACTGGAACGCCAAGAACCGGCACAATGGTTTTTGATGCCACCATTCCGGGCAAGTGAGCTGACCCTCCAGCCCCAGCAATAATGACTTCAAGGCCTCTATCCTGGGCAGTTTCGGCATATTCAAACATTAGGTCAGGTGTCCTATGAGCTGAGACCACTTTAACCTCATAGTTAATACCGAACATATCAAGCATATCCGTGGCACTTTTCATTGTGGGCCAATCAGACTTTGAACCCATAATTACTCCGACTATTGCACTCATTTTTGTGTAGGTGAGGAAATTGAGTGAATTATACCAAAAACCTGATAACTATAAGAATTGATACTTAGTAGAGGGGGAATGTTAGTTAAATTTGGAAGTTACTATCCAAAAATGGTAGGTGGCCAGATCTTAAAACATGAGTTTTTGATCCGGCTGCATCATACCAATCTTGAATTTTTACTGGAACAAGCGTATCGAGAGAGCCAAGGATACATTTTTTTGGCGTTGAAATATTTTTATAGGTCTCTCTTAAGTCAGAATTTAAGATTATTTGAAGCCCAATATCCAATGCGCTTTGTGATGCAGGGAATTTTTGAATAGATTGATGCAGTTCTAGTATTTGAGATTTATCTTTACTTTGAAGACTCACAAAGCGCTTTAGTGCTTGTGTACTATCATTTCTTAAGTTACTTACAAAGATCTCAAAGGCCTTATTTTCTATGCCAAAACTCCAATTTTTGTGTGTTACAAGGCATGGACTTGAGGCGACTAAAATAAGCTCATTGACTTTAATTTGGCTTGCTATGTAAGTCGATAGAAGACCACCTAATGACCATCCTAAAAGAATTGATTCTTGGGGAATGAGTTTTATTATTTCACTGCACCATGATTCAATATCGCCATCAATGTCTGAGCTTCTACCATGTCCAGGTAGGTCAATAACTGTTATGCGGTATTTATGTTTGAATTTTTCGACAAGACTTTGAAAAATATCACTATTAAAAGCCCACCCATGAAGTAGAACAAGATCTGGCCCTTCACCTGTAGTTTCATGCCATAGCATTTTTAACCTTTTCAAGTAGTGATTCTATTTCGTTAGATTGATGATTTGCTGATAACGTAAACCGGAGTCTAGCTGTATTTGGAGGGACAGTGGGAGGGCGAATTGCACTCACAAAAAATCCTGAATTAAATAAATTGTTACTAATTTCTAAAGCTCTTTGACTAGAGCCAACAATTAGTGGCTGAATGGCGCTGTCTGAATCTTCAAAATTGAGCCCTAGTTGGCTCGATACAGTCTTAAAAAAGTTAATATTTTTAAGTAGTCTTTCTTTCTGCTCTCCATTTTTTATAATCTCTATACTCATCAGGATAGCTTGACACACACCTGGTGGGATCGCAGTTGTATAGGTGTATGGTCTTGACTTTTGAATTAAAAATTCTACAAAGTCATTATTGCCAGCAACAAAGGCTCCCATAACGCCTGCAGCTTTACCTAGCGTTGCCATATAGATAGAATCCTTAGGTATGAATGGATCAAAAATACCAAAGCCATGGGCATCATCTTGCATCAAAATGGCATCGGTTTTATGAATAGTTCTGTCAATTCCAGCTATGTCTGCCTGATCTCCATCCATACTAAATACATTGTCTGTAACAACTAAGCCCGAGCCTTTTTGTTTTTTGAGCTTGGAGTCAAGAGAACCAAGGTTGTTGTGAAGGTACCTTTGAATAGGCAGGCCAGCTGTCCGACACCCATCAATCAAAGACGCATGGTTTAACTTGTCTTGTAGTGCCCATTTAATTTCGTCTCTGAGCGCTGAAAAGACTCCAAGATTAGCGCTATACCCAGATGAAAATATTAGAGCACTCTCTTGTCCTGTAAATTCTGATAAGGCTTCTTCAAGGCGCTTATGGGACTCTGAGTGTCCACTGACAAGGTGAGATGCCCCTGAGCCAGCGCCATACTTCCGAACTCCTTTAATGAGCGCCTCTTTAACCTTGGGATGACTGGCAAGGGATAGGTAGTCATTGGAGCAAAAATTAACCACATCACTGCCGTCGATTACCATTCTTGTTGATTGGGAGCTGTTAGAGATTCTTCGAGAACGTAATAAATGATTGCTTTCAAGCTCACTTATTTTTTTTGAAAAGTTCATGAGAGTAATCTTAGATTGCTATATGAGATTTTCCATGGGTGATGAAGCGCTTGCGTAGGCTTTTTTCATCATTCTGCCTGCAAGATAAGATTTCCTTCCTGCAATAATCGCATGCTTCATTGCGCTAGCCATAATAAGTGGATCATTAGCATTGGCAATAGCAGAATTCATTAAGACGCCATCACATCCAAGCTCCATGGCGCGAGCTGCATCACTAGCACAGCCTATTCCAGCATCAACTAAAACTGGAACATTGGCATTCTCTTTAATTAATTTAATATTAAAAGGGTTGGAAATACCTTGACCAGAACCTATGAGAGAGCCAAGCGGCATGATTGCGCAGCAACCGATAGCTTCAAGTTCTTTTGCAATAATCGGGTCATCAGAGGTATAAACCATCACATCAAAATTTTCCTTGATTAGCGTTTTAGCAGCATCAAGAGTCTCAACGATATTTGGATAAAGGGTTTTTTCATCACCGAGAACTTCAAGTTTTACTAGGTTATGTCCATCAAGTAATTCCCTGGCCAAAAGGCATGTTCTCACAGCATCTTTTGCGTTGTAGCATCCAGCCGTGTTTGGAAGGATCGTATATTTCTCAGGCGAAATAACATCAAGTAGACTTTCTTCGTTGGCATTTTGTCCAATATTAGTTCTTCGGATCGCAACAGTTATGATTTCTGAACCTGATTTTTCAGTCGCTATTTTTGTCTCTTCCAGGTCTTTATATTTTCCTGATCCAACAAGCAGTCTTGAGTTAAAAGTCCTTCCAGCAATTGTAAACGGGGTATCTATTTCCATAGCTTTATAAGATACCATGTGCCGTTATAAATATTACAATATTGAGTCGTAATCTTTTCAATTTTAGGTGAATTATTTAGATCATTAAACCAGCAATTTCTTGAATATCATTAATCGCCTTAGTGACGATTCTTGAGAACAAGAAATCCGAGTCTTGGCCAGATTCTGATCGAGATACAAATTCTTCCACCATTAACTGGTAGTGGTTACAAGCTGGAAATTCAACCTTGGTTCCTTTTTGGAGGCCTCCTTTAGACCAATATGCATATGTTTTTTCTGGAGGGTTGACGGGAACATTTAGTTTCGCCCAGCCATTTGAGCCAAGAACAGTGAGTGCTTGACAGAGAGCCGCATTAGCTGAAACAGTAAAGCTCAGTGTTTCACCATTTGGCCATCTAAGTGTTGCATCCACTTGCTTTTCAGTCTCATATTCTTCACTTTTAACAGCGACCGCAGAGAGTACCTCGGGTTCACCCTCAAAGAGCATACATCCTGACAAAATAGCGTAGCACCCAATATCGAATAATGGCCCACCGCCAAACTTAACAAGGTTACGCACATTGCCAAGGGGCTGTTGAGGATAGCTAAAGATAAAGTGAGAGGACTGATATTTTCCAATATCAAGATTTTGTAGCCAGTGCCATTGAGGGTGACTTCTGACCATAAAAGCCTCATAGAAAAATGCTTTACTTTCCTTGGCAGCATTCTCAAGCTGAGTTAGCTCATCTAAATTCATTGCAACAGGCTTTTCGCAAAGGACATGCTTATCAGCTTTAAGTGCCTTGATAGAGTAGGGGACATGAAGGTGGTTTGGAAGCGGGTTGTAGATCGCATCTACAGATGGGTCACTAATAAGGTTATCATAATCAGTCTCGATAGCGTTCCCATAAATTTTAGGTAGTGCTTTTTCTCCTGGGACTCTTCTACCAACATGAGTAACTTTATGTCCAGCATTCAGAATTGCAGGAACAACATGCTCTCGAGCAATTTTTGCTTCTCCTAAAATTCCAAAATTCATATGATTATTTAAATAGAAAAAACCTTATCATACATATTATTGACTTGTGTTTTTTAGAAAAATATTACAATTTGTATTAACATGTAAAATCAAATATTATTGACAATAAATTTTAGGAATAAAGATGCCGCTCAATGCCATAAAACACCCATTAATTGCTCATAAGATAGCTTTGCTTCGTCAGGAAGGTATAAGCACAAAACAATTCCGTGAGCTTGCTAACGAAGTTGCTAGTCTTTTGACTTATGAGGCGACCCGAAACCTGCCTCTTGAAAACAGAGAGATTAATGGCTGGCAAGGAGAGCCGATAAGTACCCATATGCTTAGTGGCAAGAAATTGTCAATTGTTCCAATTTTGAGGGCGGGATTAGGGATGCTCGATGGCGTTTTAACTCTTGTGCCTAATGCCAAAGTGAGCGTAGTTGGCTTGTATCGAGATGAGGAAACTTTAGACCCTGTTGCTTATTTTGATAAAGTGATTACCGATATTGACCAAAGAACTGCATTAATTATTGATCCAATGTTGGCTACTGGTGGAACACTTCTTGCAACAATTGATTTATTAAAACAAAAGGGTTGTAAGAAAATTATAGGCTTGTTTTTAGTGGCTTCTCCTGAGGGACTTGAAAGGGTTACAAAATTACATCCAGATGTTGATTTGTTTATTGCAGCTATTGACGATTCTCTTAATGATCATGGTTACATCTTGCCTGGATTAGGAGATGCTGGAGATAAGATTTTTGGCACAAAATAAACTAACTCAAGATCTATCAGCAATCGATTCGGCCTAGGGGCCTTTTTAAATTTCCTCTTTTTTTAAAGATTTAAAAGCTTCTAAGGCTTTATCTCGGGAGGTTTTTAAATTTACTATGGGCTCAGGGTAATCTTTTCCAATAACAATATTTGCTTTCTCTAAGACTTCTTTTGGGGCTTCAGATGGATTGTAAAGATATTTATTGGGTAGTTCTTTTAATTCTGGGATGTATTGTCTAATATATTCACCATCTGGATCAAATTTTTCTCCCTGAGTGACTGGATTGAAAATTCTAAAGTATGGAGCCGCGTCAGCACCACATCCAGCAATCCACTGCCAACTAGCACTATTGCTTGCAAGATCAGCATCAACCAGGCAATCCCAAAACCAGCGTTCACCGTGATGCCAATTTAATAAAAGATTTTTTACTAAAAATGAACCCACAACCATCCTGACTCGATTATGCATTGAACCGGTCAACCATAATTCCCTCATTCCAGCATCAACCATAGGGATTCCAGTTTGGCCTTTTTGCCAAGCCAATAAATTTTTTGGGTTGTCTTCCCATGGAAAGGCATCAAATTTTGATTGCAGATTTTTACTTGGAAGATCAGGGTTGAAATAAAGCTGGCAGTATGAGAACTCGCGCCACCCTAATTCACTTAAAAAGTGATCAATGTTCTTATCGACACCTTTTTCTTTAGCCAGATACCATGCTTGATTCGGGGACAACTCACCGAAATGAATGTGAGGAGAAATTCTTGATACAAATGGTTTTGCAGGAAAATTTCTTCCTTCCTTGTAGTACTTGATTCCATTATCAATAAATTTAGTTAGCCGTTCGTATGCACCTTTTTCCCCTATATCCCAATGTGACTCCATTTGAATATCCCATCTGAAGGAAGGAATGAGTGACAAATCTTCAAGATTTAATGAGGGGAATTTATCAACAATTAAATTCGAAGTATTGACTTTAGGTAGAGGTTTTCTAGGTTCTTCTGAATTTAGGCATCCCTTCCGATAAAAAGGTGTAAAAACTTTGTACGGCGTGCCATCATCTTTCTTAATTGTCCATGGCTCCCAGAGAAGTGAGCCATTATAGGTAAAAACTGAAATCCCCATAGATTCTAGTGCCGATTTGATTTCTGTGTCTCTTTTAATTCTCCATGGTTCATAGCACCTATTCCAATAAACAGCAGTTATATTGTTTTTATCAATAATATCCAATAAGGTTTTAAGAGGGTCTCCTTGGTATAGAGATAAATTATTATTGAGGTTATCTTTAAGGTTTTTTAGAGAATGGTGAAGCCAAAATCGGCTTGCTGCTCCTATTGAAAAATCTCCAGAATTTATATTATCTAAAATGTAAATTGGAAGAACAATTTCATTCTGTGATGCATTATGAAGTGCTGGATTATCAGATAAACGAAGATCCTGTCGGAACCAGTGAAGTGCTTTGATGTTATTTTTCATTACAAAATTATAAAATTTTGTTGTGAAGTCTAGATGAAGATTAGGAGTTATTTAGAGAAAGAGAAATGATGGCGGAGAGAGAGGGATTCGAACCCTCGATAGGAGTTAAAGCCTATACTCCCTTAGCAGGGGAGCGCCTTCAGCCACTCGGCCACCTCTCCGGAGAATCGCATATTATACTGCAAATAAATTGAATGAGTATTTTAGAAATAGTTGTTTAATAAAATTTTATTCTATGATCTCAAAGTCATGCGTAATTGTAGCAGTTTCTCCAAGCATGATTGATGCTGAGCAGTATTTTTCAGCTGACAATGTAATCGCTTTATCGACTTTCTTAGAATCCAAATCCTTGCCTCTAACGATAAACTGAATATGAATATCGGTAAACACTTTTGGATGGTCAGTTGCTCTCTCTGCGCTAATCTTGGTTTCACAGTGAGTTAAGTCTTGGCGCATCTTTTTGAGCGTAGTGACGACATCAATCATCGTGCACCCTGCGACTCCTAGCAATAACATTTCCATGGGCCTAACGCCCAGATTCTCGCCACCTGACTCTGGCGGTCCATCCATAGTAATAGTGTGACCACTATCTGACTTACCAACCATAAGAAGCCCATCAACCCAATTCACAGAAATATTCATTCAAAAAACTCCTTAAGTTTTTGGCCAGGGTTAGAATTCCTCATAAAAGCCTCACCAATTAAAAAACCAAACACATTATGATTATGCATTAATTCTACATCCATTTTTGAGGTGATACCTGATTCAGTAATCACTAACTTATCATCACCAATGTCAGAGAGTAAGTCAATAGTCGTTTGCAGGCTAACTTCAAAATTTCGAAGATTCCTATTATTAATGCCAAGCATAGGCAGTTCTAGTTTTAATGCACGATGGAGCTCATCTCTGTCATGAACTTCAACCAAAGCATCCATCCCAAGTGATAAGGCTATCTGACTAAGATTTTGTAATGCACTATCTTCAAGACATGAGGCAATTAATAAAATACAGTCAGCTCCCATCGCTCTTGATTCATAGACCTGATATGGGTCAACAATGAAATCCTTTCGAATGACTGGGATTGACACAGCAGCACGAGCTTTTATTAGGAATAAAGGGTCGCCTTGAAAGAAATCACGATCTGTTAAAATTGAAAGGCAGCTCGCACCGTCTGACTCGTAACTTTTTGCAATTTCAATGGGATCAAAGTTCTCCCTTAAGACTCCTTTGCTGGGCGATGCTTTCTTAATTTCAGCGATAATGCCACTTTGTTTTTGATTAACTTTACTGTGAAGTGCATTATAAAAACCACGAGTGTTACCTGCATTATTGGCTAACTCAATCATTCTATCGAGAGGGATACGTTTCATACCCTCATCAATTTCCTCATGCTTGCGAGAAACTATTTTTTTTAAAATGTCAGGTGTTTTTTGTGGCATCGCTGAAAGGAATTTATAACTATGCCTATTTTAAACGAATATAATTTACGTATATATTTAAGTAATGAGCGAAGTACATGAATTTACTAGATTTTCATGCTGGAATTGAACACCCCTTTTTTTTGATTGCTGGGCCCTGTGTGATTGAGTCAGAGCAGCTTGCAATGGAGACCGCAAGCTATCTCAAAAAGGTGTGTAACGAGCTCAATATTAACTTTATTTATAAATCCTCTTTTGATAAAGCGAATCGCACTAGCGCAGATAGTTTTCGTGGTCTTGGTATCAAAGAGGGACTCAGGATACTTGAAAAGGTTAAATTGGAGGTAGGCGTTCCGGTATTGACTGATGTTCATGAAGACTCTCCCCTAGATGAGGTGAGCTCTGTAGTTGATGTTCTGCAAACGCCAGCTTTTCTGGTTAGGCAAACAAACTTTATACAAAATGTTTGCAGTCAGGGATTACCAGTAAACATCAAAAAAGGACAATTTCAAGCGCCTTGGGATATGGAAAATGTTGTTGACAAAGCTAAAGCCTCTGGAAATCAACAAATCATGGTGTGTGATCGCGGCACCTCTTTTGGTTACAATACCCTAGTATCAGATATGAGAGGTCTTTCCAGTATGCGTTCTACCGATTGTCCGATTGTGTTTGATGCAACGCACTCAGTCCAGCAACCTGGAGGGCAAGGCAAATCGTCGGGTGGCCAAAGAGAGATGGTCCCTGTTTTGGCAAGAGCTGCTGTCGCTGTTGGTGTTTCAGGAGTATTTATGGAGACACATCCAAATCCAGCCACAGCAAAGAGTGATGGTCAAAATTCAATGCCTATGAATTTAATGTTTACTCTTCTTGAAACGCTTAAGGAGATTGATTCAGTGACCAAAAAAAATAACTTACTGGAGGATTCTATTAATGACTAGAATTGCAATCAACGGATCTAAAGGGAAAATGGGTCAAACCCTTATTATGTCGGTTCATTCAAACTCACAAGCCGAATTTGGGGCTGGATTTGATAAAGGAGATAAGGTTGAGGATCAATTAGAGAATTTTGATGTCTTGATTGATTTTTCAAGGCCAGAGGCATCCTTAAATGCTATTTCTGCCTGCAGAGGTTCTGGAAAAGCAATGGTGATAGGGACAACAGGCTTTAGTGATAATGAGCTAGAGCTCATTCAGCAAGCATCAAAAGAAATCCCTATTGTATTTGCCCCTAATATGAGCGTTGGCGTCAACCTAACATTGAAAATATTAGAGACTTCTGCAAAAGTGATTGGGCCAGACTCAAGTATTGAGATTATTGAGTCTCATCATCGCTTCAAGGTGGACTCGCCTTCAGGAACTGCCCTAAAAATGGGTGAGGTTGTAGCAAATGCGCTTGGCAGAAATTTATCTGAATGCGCAATCTATGGACGAGAGGGTATTGAGGAGCCCAGAGATCAAAATACGATTGGCTTCTCATCTATCAGAGGTGGAGATGTTGTCGGTGAGCATACGGTTGCCTTTTTTATGGACGGTGAGAGAGTTGAAATAACGCACAAAGCATCTTCTCGAATGATTTATGCAAATGGCGCGGTAAGAGCAGCTAACTGGCTTTTTGATAAGCCAAATGGCCTATATTCAATGCAAGACGTTTTAGACCTATAAGGATTAATCATGTTGTATGCCATTATTGCACAAGATATTGAAAACAGTTTAACTAAGCGAATGGGGGCAAGACCTGATCACGTCACAAGGCTTAATCAATTAAAAGATGAGGGGCGACTCATTTTGGCCGGTCCTCACCCAGCGATTGATGTCTCAGAGCCCGGTGAGGCCGGTTTCTCAGGGTCATTAATTGTTGCAGACTTTGAAGATCTTCAACAGGCCCGTGAATGGGCAGATGCTGACCCTTATGTTGCTGCAGGGGTATATGCAAGTGTTGTGGTGAAGCCTTTTAATAAGGTTTTGCCTTAATGGCCTACAATTCATCTAATAATTCAAGGATAATCTTGCACTTTTTAGAAACGCGTTCATTGAAGGGAGATCAGGGCATCAACTACCCAACTTATAATGATTACAGTTAAGAACTTATCAAAACATTTTGGCGGTATCAAAGCAGTTGACGGCGTTGATTTGCATATTGATAGGGGTTCAATTACTGGTCTAGTTGGACCAAACGGCGCTGGAAAAACGACAATGTTTAACCTTATAGCTGGACTCTATCAGCCAACTGAAGGCAAAATTATTCTTGATGGTGAAGACGTTACTGAGCTTACATCTCACCAGCTCTTTCATAAGGGCTTGCTGAGAACTTTTCAGATTGCTCATGAATTTCCAACTCTCAGTGTCCTTGAGAACTTGATGATGGTGCCAGCAAACCAGCTGGGCGAAAATTTGATGAACACATGGTTAAAGCGAAAGCAAATACGTGAGGAAGAGAAGGCGCTTCAAGCTAAAGCAGAAGAAGTGGTCGATTTTCTAAGTATTAGCCATCTCAAGAATGAAAGTGCAGGGAATCTATCGGGCGGCCAAAAAAAATTATTAGAGTTAGCAAGGACAATGATGGTTGATGCTAAAGTGGTCCTTCTTGATGAAGTTGGTGCGGGTGTTAATAGAACTCTCCTAAGACAAATCGGTGACGCAATCATCAGACTCAATGAAGAAAGAGGCTATACATTTTGTATGATTGAGCACGACATGGATTTTATTTCTAGACTTTGTGACCCAGTTGTCGTTTTAGCAGAGGGTCAAATTTTAACAAGTGGAACGCCTGATGAAATCAAGAGCAGTGATGCGGTAATTGAAGCCTATTTAGGCAAAGGAATTAAAACTGAGGTGACTAATTAATGGCTTATCTTGAAGGTAAAAATCTGGTTGCTTCTTATGGTGTTGTTCCAATTCTTCACGAGTGTTCTGTTGAGGTCGAAAAGGGTGAGTTGGCAGTCATTGTTGGACCAAATGGTGCTGGTAAATCAACTGTAATGAGGGTTCTTTTGGGGATGCTTGAAGCCACTTCAGGTTCAGTCACATTAGATGGCAAAGATATCTCTATGCTTTCTACTCAGGATAGAATTAGTAAGGGCTTGGCATTTGTTCCACAAACCAAGAATGTTTTTCCATCTATGACAGTCGAAGAAAACCTTCAAATGGGAGGTTTTATAAGGAAAGATGACATCAGTAAAACGATCGAAGAAGTGTATGAACTCTTTCCAATTCTTCATGAAAAGCGCAAACAATTAGCCGTACAATTATCAGGCGGACAAAGACAACAGGTAGCTTTTGGCAGGGCTATGATGACAAAACCCTCAGTGATGCTCCTAGACGAGCCAACAGCAGGAGTTTCACCTATTGTCATGGATGAAATTTTTTCAAATATATTGGATGTTAGGAATGCTGGAATGGCAGTCCTAATGGTAGAACAGAACGCGCAACAGGCCTTAAATATTGCAGACAAGGGTTTTGTTTTAGTTTCTGGACGTAACGAACATACTGGAACGGGTAAGGACCTTATCAATGACCGTGAAGTTCGAAAGAAATTTTTGGGAGGTTAAATGTCAGACTCAATTGATATAATTAATGCTCTCGCCTTGATGACTAATTTTGTCATTCTTCCGGCTTTATCCTATGGTTCTCAGTTAGCGCTTGGCGCTCTCGCAGTAACTTTAGTCTACTCTATCCTGAGGTTTTCGAATTTTGCTCAGGGTGATAGTATGGCTTTTGGAACCATGCTTGTTATCATAATTAGTGGCTATATGATCAGCAAAGGTTGGACCATAACTGGTTTTCCCACAGCCATCTTGGCGATTCCATTAGCTTTAATTGGCATGTCAATTTACCTGCTGGCAATGGACAGGTTGGTCTACAGACATTATAGAAAAATAAAGGCCAAGCAAAATATTGTTGGTATTACAGCATCAATCGGTGTCATGTTTGTTACTGGAGGAATTGTTAGGTTTATCTTGGGCGCCTCTGCACAAAGGTTCGGGGACGGAGAGCGTTTTATTTTTTCTGTGAGAGAATTTAAGGCATTTACTGGTCTTCAGCAAGGTATTGCCTTTAAAACATCACAATTTTTGACTATTACTCTTGCTATATTGCTTGTTGCTTTCTTGTTTTATTTCTTGCAAAAAACAAAAACTGGAAAAGCCATGCGAGCTTATTCAGATAACACAGAGTTAGCTCTTCTCTCTGGTATTGACCCTGATAAAGTCGTTCAAATTACTTGGCTTCTGGTTGCACTCTTTACAACGATTGCTGGAACGCTATATGGCCTTGATAAAGGTTTTGCACCCCAGCAGTATCATTTATTGCTCCTTCCTATTTTTGCCTCAGTGATTGTGGGCGGTATTGGCTCACCTATTGGTGCAATTGCGGGAGCTTTCTTGGTCGCATTCTCTGAGATACTGCTTACATATGCTTATAAGAAATTCTTAATATATCTATTGCCACTCTCTATGCATCCAAGCTCACTTGTTCAGCTAATTGGAACAGAATACAAATATGCAATATCCTTTGTTATTTTGGTTATTGTTCTGTTAATAAGGCCTACGGGAATCTTTAAAGGTAAGGTGATAGACGGTGAATAATATGAATACTTTTTTTCAGGCTAATAAAGCTGTTGTATACTTCACAATAATGGCACTGGTACTCCTGTTTGTGGGCTTAAATCAGTCTTGGGCGTTAGCACTCGGCATAATAAATATGTCATTAATATCAGCCATAATGGCTTTGGGCGTAAATATACAATGGGGCTATGCAGGCCTCATGAATGTGGGAATTATGGGCTTTGCTGCTCTTGGAGGCGTTAGCGTAGTTTTGATAGCTCAACAGCCTGTTACTGAAGCTGTAGATGCTGGCGGTATTAAAATGCTTATAGCCTTGATTATGGGGGCTGCAACTGTTACTTCAGGAATATTGCTCAATCGAAAAGGTGTCAATAAATTACTCATAGCAGCGATTGTAGTTACGGGGTATCTGTTCACAAGATATTATTTCTCTGAAGCTGCCGATCTCATTGAAAAAGTTGATCCTGCAATTACAGGTTACTTAGGTGGTTTTGGGCTCCCAATTGCTTTCTCATGGATAGTAGGAGGAGTCATTGCTGCTGGAGCAGCCTGGTGGGTTGGAAAGATCACTTTGGGTTTAAGGACTGATTACCTTGCTATTGCAACGCTGGGTATTTCTGAAATTATTTTGTATGTTATTAAGAACGAAGATTGGTTTGTTAGAGGTCTTAAGAATGTTTATGGACTTCCAAGGCCTGTTCCTTATGAAGTCGATATGCAACAATCTGAATGGTTTCAGAATGCCATCGCCTGGTTTCATAAGTCAGAGCTTCAATTGCTTTCTCAATCAGAACAAATTGAGAAGTTAACTGATTATGTTAGAGAGGCGGCTGTTGTTTTTGTAAAACTTTGCTATTCAGGTTTGTTTATTGCCATTTTGGTTTCACTCATAGTGCTCTCTAATCTAGCTTTAAATTCCCCATGGGGGAGAAAAGTAAGAGCGATTCGTGACAATGAAGTAGCGGCCTCTGCAATGGGTAAAGACATCAAGCGTCAGCATCTCCAGATTTTTGTTCTTGGCTCTGCAATTGTGGGAGTAGCTGGTGCTTTATTAGTAACCTATGATGGAATATTTATACCTACTGCATACCTGCCTTTGAGGTTTACTTTTTTAATCTGGGTAATGGTTATTCTTGGAGGTTCGGGAAATAATATGGGCTCTGTATTGGGTGCTTTTATTATCTGGTTTATATGGATTCAATCAGGCCCAATGGGTCTTTGGTTTGTTGAAATGCTTAGTAACAATATGACAGAAGGGAGTTCATCATTAGAGTTTATTGAAGATCGAGTCCACTATCTTAGACTTGTCTTTATGGGCACAATACTGCTTCTTATAATGAGATTTTCGCCCAGTGGCCTCCTGCCAGAGAAAAATAAACAGCTATAATTCCCCTTTATGTCAGCCCTAGCATGGTTTTCTGTTAAGTTTTTTTTCAGATATTATTAACACAAACTAAAGGAAACTGTTTATCATTATGTGTGAATCCCTATGGAAATATGTCTTAATTGATAAATTAAGTCTAGGGAATCTTTTTTTTATATTAGGAGATAAAATGAAAAGTTATTTAAAGACAACAGCTGGCGTAGTATTGTCAGCAACGATGGCAACTGCATCTTATGGTGCTACTGTCAACGTAGGAGAGCTTCAAGGATTTACAGGTCCTCTTGAATCTATGATTGGTGCTATGTCAGGTGGTGCAAACCTTGCTGTAACAGAAGCAAATGCATCTGGTAAGTACCTGCAAGGAACAATTAACGTAATTCAGGGTGACTCAGTATGTATCGACGCGGCGGTTGCTATTGCTCAAGCTGAAAAAATGGTAAACGATGATAACGTTATGGCAATTATGGGACCTAACTGTTCTGGTAACACTGGTGCAGTAATTACTAATGTCTTGGTGCCTAATGGTATTGTTTCAATTTCACCTTCAGCTACTTCACCGGCACTAACTACTCTTGAAGACGGTGGATGGTTCTTTAGAACTGCACCTTCAGATGCAAGACAAGGCCCAGTACTTGCTAGTATTGCAATGGCTAGAGGTCAAACTGATATGGCTGTTACTCACTCTAACAGTGACTATGGTAAAGGTTTGGCTGATGCATTCGTCACTGCTTATGAAGCGATGGGCGGAACTGTGACAGTTATGGCTGGACATGATGACGATAAAGCGGACTATTCTGCTGACGTTGCTGCACTTTCGGCAGGTGGCTCAGCTACATTAGCTATTTTGGGATATGCTGATACTGGTGGTAGAGGAATTATTGCTGCATCAGAAGA